>Ga0113563_10001794_pt1 | contig 12494 bp, 11 predicted proteins | sample Mud3Dept3metaG_FD_80117 | JGI IMG/M metagenome (GOLD analysis project Ga0113563, IMG submission 80117) | Freshwater wetland microbial communities from Ohio, USA, analyzing the effect of biotic and abiotic controls - Mud 3 Core 4 Depth 3... | ecosystem: Environmental > Aquatic > Freshwater >...
GATCCAGCCCAGGTGTCCTGTTTCCAAGTAGTGAAGGCGAATTCTCTCTTTTTCCCCCACCAATATCCCCGAAAGGATGAGAAGACCCTTGTCCTTCAGATGGTTCAGAAGAGGTCCTCTCATCCTTCTCAAACTCTTGAGATCGATATTGGCTACAATGATATCAAATTTTTTGTGAAGGCCACCGATGCTTCCTTTTCTGATCTTGACGACGTCCGACACATGGTTCTTCTCAACATTCTCCCTTGCGTTCTCCACGGCCAGTCGGTCAATGTCTATTCCCCAAACCTCTTTAGCTCCTAATTTGGCCGCGACAATAGAGAGAATCCCTGAACCTGCGCCAACATCAAGAACGGAAAGATCCCTCTTCTTGATCCTTTCTTCCAGCGCCTGGATGGAGAGAATGGTGGTGGCATGTGTTCCTGTGCCAAAGGCCATTCCTGGGGTGATTTCAATGGGAATCTGGTCTATTCTTAATCGAACCCTGGACCAGGGAGGCTTAACGACAAACTTAGGGGTCACCTGGATGGGCTTAAAAAATCTTTTCCAATTCTCACCCCAGTCCTGTTCAGGAATAGAGGCTGTCTTAATTCTTGCGGGAGGATTTTCAGGGGCGATCTTTTCTAGGGATTTCAAGTATCGGTGGAGAGCTTGAAGAATTCTTCCCTCCCTTCCGTCCCACCGGAAATAAGTTCTCAGTTTGATGTGTTGTAGACCTCCTTCGAGCTCCTCAATTCCTGTCGCTCCGCTCTCGGTCAGGAAGTTAGAGACCCCTTCCCCGAATTCCTTTGCGACGTCGAGCTCCACGACTAACCAGCGTTTCATATATGCCTCACCGTTGCATAAACATTACTTAAAAAGGGAGGGGGGGTGTGCTGGAAAACCTTTACGGCGGCACCTTTAAACATTTAGCTACTCCGTTTCCAAGCAGAATCCAAAGACCACCTTAGGGGATGTCGCATGTGACCCATCACCTATTAAATAATCCGCAATTGTAAAGGTTTGGAAGCACACTTTCCTCCCTTTTTTTGCAACGTTAAGGTATACATCAGGTTCCTCGAACCCCACTTAAAGTTTCGAGTATGAATTCTCTAACCTTTTCATTGAAGGCCTGTGCTGCTTCCATCATCACCATATGCCCGGCATTGGAAAGCACCTCGAGCTTCGAACCCTCGATTCGGCTGTTTAAGAATTGCGAATATTTCACAGGCGTGAGTTGGTCATCATCCCCACAGAGGATAAGCGTAGGGAGAACGATTTTCTCCACCTCATTCATCCGGTCAAAACGGTCACAAGCCAGAAAATCACCGTAAAGGACTTCTGGCCGGCACTGCGACATAAAAGAAACACTCTTTTCAATCAAATCTGCCTGCACCTTCCGAGAAAAAGCAAACTGATTGATCTTCCGAACGGTCTCCTCAAAATTATTCCTGATCCCATCCAAAATCATGGGAAGGACCTTTAATCTCGCTCCGGTTCCTACTAATACGATCCCTTTCATCATCTCTGCATGAGTCAAGGTCAATGTCTGAGTAATCGCTCCGCCCATGGAATGACCGACGAGGAAAACTTTTTCTAAACCCAAGGCTTTCAGGAAAGCATAGATATGTTCGGCATACCTTGCGACCTCTTCGTCGCCCTCTCCTCCTGATGCTCCGTGACCGGGGAGCTCGACAATAACAGGATTAAACTCCTTCTCAAAAAAACCTTTCTGGTAGCTCCAGGTATACTGCCCTCCTCCTGCTCCATGGATGAAGAGAACTGTTTCCTTTCCCTCAATAAAGCCTTTCCTCGCAGTCCAGTAACTGATCTGTTTTCCATTGATTCGAACGATTGGCATCGGACTCCTCCCCTTCGTTAAGTCGGGGCACTCCCCTGTGAGGCAGACTGGTCTTGCGCAGAAATGTTTTTAATAGATTTGAAGTAAGATACCAGAGTCTCAAAAAATTCCTTACTCCCTTTAAGATGATTCAACGTTGAACGAAAAAAGACACCGGAAGGAAGCCCCTTTGTATACCGGGCGGCATGCTTCCGAATTTCTCTCATTGCGCCTTTTTCTCCGTAATGCTCCTCGAGCAATGAGAAGTGATACTCCATCATCCTCTGCCTCTCTTCCAGAGGGGGTTGAATCACTGATTGCGCGGCAAAGGAGCCAAAATTTTTCGGATCGAAGATCCAGGGATTCCCCAATGCCCCCCTTCCGATCATCACCCCGTCACAACCCGTCTCCTCGAACATCTTCCTTGCCAACGATGGTGTCGTCACGTCTCCATTTCCAACGACAGGAATGCAAACTGCCTTTTTCACTTCACCGATCACATTCCAATCCGCCTGGCCGCTAAACCCCTGGTCTTTTGTCCGGGGGTGAATAAAGATCCCATCAATCCCGCTGTCCTCAGCGATCCTGGAAATCTCTACAGCATTAATACGCTGCTTATTCCATCCAGATCGGATCTTGATGGTAAGAGGGGTTTTCACCCTCCTTCTTGCTTCAATCAAAATCTCTTTCACCCTTTCTGGAAACCGCATCAAATCAGCACCCGCTCCGGTCTTGACCACCTGTCTTGCCGGACACCCCATGTTGATGTCAATCGCATCCACACCCGTTCCTTCGGCCATTTGAGCCGCTTCCGCAATAACCTTCGGATTTGAACCAAAGAGCTGGACAGAAATAGGATGTTCATCTTCACCGATTTTTAAAAACGATTTCCCTTTTCGTAATAACCCTTCCGCACTGACCATCTCGGTAAAAACTAAGCTACAACCGTGCTCCCTTGCTAACCGCCGGAAAGGATAATCGGTAAGGCCAGACATCGGTGCCAGAACTACGTTACCACTTAATTGAAGACTTCCCAGCTTCATCTGATCCCCTTGGAATATTGGAATGGTGGAATAATGGAATGTTGGGTTCCATTCTTCCAGTGTTCCATCATTCCATCATTCCTTCCCTTTGCAGTGCTTCTTTATGGATTGAATGGCCTCGTCAACGCGAAGTGGGTCTCCAAAATCGAGCCCTTCCTTCCTTAATTCCTTGAAGAGTTTTGTCAGGGTTGGTTCCACCAGATTAAAAATTTCTATATCCCTAATCTTCCCGAAAATCTCTTCCGGACTTCCCCGCTCGCTGAGATCCCCGTGGCCGTGCATGAGGTAAAGGATATCCGTCATCTCTGGTACCAGATCAACTTCATGGAGTGTCATGATGAACGTAATCCCTTTCTCCTTATTCAACTCATTTACAATCCGGATCAGTTCCCTTCTTGAAACAGGGTCCAATCCCGTAAAAGGCTCATCCAGGATCAATAGATCTGGCTCCATAACCAACGCCCCGGCTAAGGCCACTTTCTTCTTTTCACCGCCTGAGAGGTAATTCACAATTCTCTTCTGGATTGATCCAAGATTCAATCTTTCGATCACGGCGTTTGCCATGGCTTCTGCTTTTTTCCTCTCGATGCCATAGTTGAGTGGGGCAAAGAGGACATCATCGTACACTGTCGGGCCGAGGATCTGTTCATCCACATCCTGCATAATAACGCCTATTCTTTCTCTAATCTTTGAATATTCTTTCCCCGGATCCACCCCAAACACCTTGACGCTTCCATCCTTTGGCACAAGTATTCCCAGAAGGTGTTTGAGCAGTGTCGTCTTTCCGCATCCATTGGAACCCAGGATCGAAACCCTCTCGCCCTGATTTACAATAAAGTCCAGACCACAGATCTGCACTTTCGTCATATCCGGGTAGACATGGGTGATACAATCGACCTGAACAATCATCTCTCCTTGATTCATGCCTATTCTCTCCTATGATGAACCTTGCCTTTGAATCCCCTGAGCACCATTGACTCATACATTTTTTCGCTGGCATCGATCCCTTTGATGATCAAGTGGCCAAAGGCATTCGAAATATTGGTCAAACTCCTCCAGGGATGCTTCCACTGGACCCCTCCTCTCAGGTAGAGCGCATGCTGAGTTTCTTCAAGGACAGTCAGGAGGATGAAGACGGATCGGTAAGTCAAGAAAAGAGCCATCACAAAAGTGGATGGGAGGACTTTCCCCAAGACGGAAAAGATGGAAGGATAAGGGGTGGTAGCCAGAAGAAGAACGACTCCTGTAGAGCCGCAGAGAACCTTCAAAAAAACAAGAAGAATAAAACGGATTTGAAACTGCGAAACAAAGATGAAAAGAACGGCAAAGATGAGAGGATAGAGCGTGAGGGGAAAGATCCTCATCGGAACCCTGGCTATGAAATAAAGACAAAGGAGGAAGATATAAAGGAGGAAAAGCCCGGGAAGATTTCTCACCGTAACGATCGCAAACAAAACAAAGATCATCCCGATGATTTTCAACTTCGGTGAAAGACGGTGCAGAAAACTCTTTCCCTCAACGGCTAAATAGTCTAAATATGAAAGCTGAATCATCGACTTTCCTTTTCCAGTCTCAATAAATCCGGCCTGAGGCGATGGATGTATCGGGCGATTAACGCCGTGATAATCCCTTCCAGTACCCATCCGATAAAGCCCAGCGACAGGATGATAGCGATGAATCTCTTCAAATTTACTTCTTTCTCAGGGACACCTTCTTTTTGATGCCCTCCCTTCTCTTTTCCAAATTCGAACCCGATCATTCCTCTTCCCTCTTCCTGATGGATCAGTTCTTCGTAGTGAGGCGTACCTAAACTGACCACTCCGATCATCGAGAAAGTAGCGACGGTAAGAGCCAGGAAGGTAGCGAGAAAAAGGGCAAGGCTTAATCTTCTCAACAGCCTCCAGAAAAGATGAAAAAGAAAATATCCCAATGCCCCCTCGATCGAAAACATGAGTGTGTTCAGGCCAATGACAGTAATTCCGCCATGTCCGAACAGAGCCAGGATGACATTGACGACAAAGGTGGCCAGAAAAATGAGAGAAGGTCCCAACAGGATCCCGGACATGACCGTCAGGTTGACATGATAAGCGATGGGGACAATTTCGACGGAAGCGCCCAGGACCATGACAGCAGCCATCATTCCCAGCAAAGGGAGACGCCTGGTCAACTCCTCCTTTTTCATCACCCGGAGAAGAATCATCCAGATCAGGATCACAACGACGAAGCCCGAAGCCCAAAGCCAAACCGGTAAAACCCCATCTGGAAGGTGAATATGGGACATGGATTCCTCCTTAGTCTTATAGTCTCATAGTCTTGTACTCAGATCGTCATATGCTCTACTATGAAACTACACGACTAACGAATACCCTACTATGTTTTTGAAGTCTTACAGTCTTTACAAATACCGTAAAAATTGAGTTGATGATCGATCACTTGATAACCTGTCGACTCAGACACCTTTTTTGACCAATCTGAAATGTCACAAAAATTCAATTCGACCACGTTCCCGCATGCCTTGCAAATGATATGATGATGGTGATCTTCCAATTCACAAAGCTTATACTTGACGCTCGAACCATTATTGATTTTAAAGACCATGCCCATGGATTCGAAGAGGTCAAGAGATCGATAGATAGAGGTCAATCCAACCTTCTTCTCCTTTTTGAGAAGGCCTTGGTAGAGTTCCTGGAGGCTCAAGGGAGTTTTCGTTTCAGAGAGCTCCTGATAAATCAGAAGTCTCGGATGGCTTCTCCGGAGTTTTCTGTCCTTGAATATGCTTTTTAAAAGTCCTTTGTTCATAATGGGTTATGGAAGGAATGAAAATCTTTTCAATTTTAACAAGTAAACATTTTCCCCCCTTCTTGTCAAGCCTTGAATAATTTAATTGGGTTGACGATTCATAAACTGTCTAATATATAGGAATAGGATGAGGAGAGATCAAAATGGATGAAAGGATATGCATTATAGGGGCTGGGATATCGGGTCTCACGGCAGGATATCAATTAGTGAAAGCCGGCTTGAACCCAATCATCTTCGAGAAAGAATCCTTTGCCGGGGGAAGAATGAGTTCAGAAATTGTAGAAGGTTTTGTCATCGATAAAGGAGCGTATACCATTTCCGAATTTCACAGAACCACGATACAGATGATCAGGGAAATCGGGATAGCAGAATGTCTTCGAGAAACATCCGGGACATCCTCCACTTTCAGCGAAGGGAAAGAATATCAAATCAAGATCGGATCTCCCGTGGATTTCTTAAAGTACAAGCTTCTTTCAATGAAAAACAAAAAAGATATGGTCAATCTTTTCCTCTATGCCACCTCTTTGGGAAAATCATTGAATCTAAACAACCCCACAGAAAAGACGTTCGAATTAGAGAAAGAATCGGCAGCAGAATATCTTCTGAGAGAATATGACGATCAAATCTTAGAATACGTCGCCGATCCAATTTTTTGCGAGATTTTTTTGGGGACCCCGGAGAAGAATTCTAAGGCGGCCTTTTTGGCCACTATTCGAAACTTAACGAAGTTCAAAATATTCAGCTTAGACCAGGGGCTGGGAATGCTGCCCGATCACTTACGGGAAAAATTGGATGTGAAACTCAATTCACCTGTCGTCCGTATTCGCCCCTTGGCCGATCAGGGCCCGTATCAAGTCGACCTGGGCGGTGATTCTCGTGAGTCACTCATTTTCGATATCATCGTTTTTGCCATCCCTCCGTCCACCATCCTGGAAATATTCGAAGACTTGTCTGTAGACGTGAAAGAGCGCCTCAAACAGGTTCAGTATGCTCCATCAGTGGTTACCTCCATGGCCATCGACCAACCATCTCCCAAGAGTTCCTTTATTAACAACCTACTCCGGAAGGATTTCAAGGTTCTTGGCAATCTTGTGTTTGACCATCACAAGGGAATCAAACACGTCCCGCCTGGAAAAAGCCTTGTCACGGCGATTCTTCGTGAAAGCGCCAGCAGAACATTGTTGGATGCATCTGAAGAGGTGATCAATCGACGAGTGATGGAAGAGCTGGATCGACTGTTCCACGATTTTTCAAGGAGAGTGATTTTTTCAAAAATATACCGTTGGAAGTATGGTGCTGTTCAGCTCAAACCAGGTGCCTTATATCAGCAGGGTTTAACTCGGAAAATCCTGGAAGATTGTTTTCATCATCTCTATTTCGTCGGGGATGGGCTCTATCGATCAAGCATTGAGGTTCAAATCAATACCGCAGTCAATGCCGCAAATCAAATCATAAAAAAATATAAAGCCTAGTCGATATCTTCATTTGCCGGAAGCTCTCGACTTAATCTAAAATCTTTCTTAACTCTTTTCGATCCTTGACCGGCGGCAGGCAGGTGAACCCTTTACAGACGTAAGCTGTTGGAACCTCGGGGACTCCTTTCTTCATCAGAAACGGAAACCAATTCCCTTCGATTCGTTCTCCAGGGTCTCTCAGGCTCAGGATCTTGTTCGGAAGGTAGCTCACGTAAATCTCTTTGAGCATCGATTTTGTCTTACGATCGTTCTTTGAACCGACGATCCCGATCTCCTGCGGATTCAAAAAGAAGGAGAGGCCAGATAGCATCTCGGTAAATCCAAAGGGGCTCTGGTCAAAAAAATGATAAAAGAGATGAAGGATTTGCTCGGCATTCTGCTTTAGAGATTCTTCCCCTGTCAAGTAGCCAAGCCTGATCAAGTTAAATACGGCAATCGAGTTGGCGGATGGGATGACATTGTCATAAGGGTTTTTTGAACGAGCAATCAAAGACTCATTCTCTCTGCCCGTGAAGAAGAAACCTCCGCTTCTTTCGTCCCAGAATTGATGAATCATTCTCTCATTAAGGTCTTTTGCCTCTTTCAACCATTCCATCTCAAAGGTGGCCTCATAAAGGTCGATGAGCGCCTGGATCAAAAAGGCATAATCTTCTGAATAGCCCTTCACCTGGCATTTTCTTTTATGATATACCCTCATCAAACTGGCATTTTCCCTCATTTCCTGGAGGATAAAGCGGGCTGCCTCCTTTGCCCCGCTTAGGTATTGTTCATTTCCAGTCACATTAAATCCGTCAACAAAGCCCGAGATCATCAAACCGTTCCAGGAGGTCAAAATCTTTTCGTCCCGGCCGGGTCTCGTTCTTTTCTCTCTTTCAGCCAAGAGTTTCTTCCTTCCCTCCTCCAGTACCTTTTCCAAATCCGGGACAGAAATTCTATGTAACTGAGAGATCTTTTCTAAAGTGGAGGCGATGCTGAGCACGCACGCCTCCTTCTCAAAATTTCCCTGTTGCGTCACCCCGTAATAGGCACAAAAAAGAGTCCCAATGTCCTTGCCTAATGCGTTCTTGATCTCGTCCCTCGTCCAGATGTAAAATTTGCCTTCCACGCCTTCGCTATCCGCATCCTGAGTCGAGTAGAAACCTCCTCCAGGGCTCTTCATCTCACGAAGGACATAGTCGAGGATTTCTTCACCCACACGACGATACCTTTCTTTCTTTGTCGCCTGGTAGGCTTCGAAATAAGTTCCTGAAAGCAGGGCGTTGTCATAGAGCATCTTTTCAAAATGTGGAATAAGCCATCGTTCATCCACAGAATAGCGATGGAATCCTCCACCTAACTGGTCGTAGATTCCGCCATCGGCCATCTTCTCCAGCGTCTTTTCAACTATCTCCAGCGCCTTCTTTGAAGCCGTACTCTTCCAATGCCGGAGAAGGAGACTAAGCGCCATGCTATTCGGGAATTTTGGGGCTTGTCCGAATCCTCCATAGATGGGATCAAATTGACTCTCCAAAACATGAAACGCCTTTGACAGAACCTTGTCGCTTAACGTTTCCTGGGAAGGTATAATTTCAACGATCTGACGGAGGGTATCCTTCATCTGTCTCTCCATCTTCTTGATTTCCTCTTGATGCGTGTTGTAGTAGTCGGATACCGTAATGAGTACCTTGGGGAAACCCGGCATTCCACCCCGGTCTTCAGGAGGGAAATAGGTCCCTGCATGAAAGGGAACGAGATCAGGCGTCAGAAAGACGGTCATCGGCCATCCCCCTGAACCGGTCATCACCTGAACGGCATTCATATAAAGTTCATCCAGGTCCGGTCGTTCCTCCCGATCCACCTTGATATTGATGAACCGCTCGTTCATGATTCTCGCAATCGCTTCATTCTCGAAAGACTCCTTTTCCATCACATGGCACCAATGGCAGGACGAGTAGCCAACGCTGAGGAGAATGGGCTTGCTCTCTTTTTTGGCACGACTCAAAGCTTCCTCCCCCCATGGTTGCCAATCCACTGGATTGTGCGCATGCTGTAAAAGATAAGGACTCGTCTCGTGAATCAGTCGATTCATATGTTTATATTCCGGCCTCCGCGTTGTATCTTACATATAACAATTGGGGGGCCAAAAGACAAGAAAGAACTCTCCCTTTCATTCTCCTGGACTTTAAAGTGAAAACTAATTAGTATGGAGCCGTAGTAAGGTAGGTAAGTAAGGAACTGGAACCGACGAAGAAAGAATTCACATCAGATCTATCTGTAAATACCAGAGAGCAAAGCGTCTATCAGAAAAATCTCAAGAATTCCGATACCATTTCCTTCAGCCCCCCGCATTTCCGATGACGTCTCATTTCATCACGAATTGCCTTCGTCTCTTCTTGCGCTCTTCTGCCCACCCGGATTTGCCTGGCGATTCTCTAAAATCACTTGATCAACAATTTCTCCGCACAGAACACATCTCCACCCCAAAAAATGCTCATGGGGCCCATAGAATCTTTCACAGACCATGAGACTACCACAACGATGACACTTCATAAGACACTCCCGAAATTGATTTCCCCCTTTAGCGAAAAATGCTTTTTAAGATATAAGGGCTTTTTTGTCAACCCCCCATAGGTACCCACCCCTGAGTTTTCGCCTTTTGTGGAAAAGAATTTTTCAAAAGATCATTAGCACAGAGGGGCGACTTTTCGAACCCTTCGAACGCGGCCATGAATGGATGGCATGGGGTGTGTCTGCGTCTATGTACCCAAAAGCCAGAACCTTAAAAACTTTTAATCCAATTTTAATCTTCTTTTAATGTTCGCATTATAAAATTGAGCCATAAAAAACCAGTACACCAAACAAGCCACCTCCTTGTTTCACCCCCATTTGATGTACTGGTGGGGATCAGTTACTGCCCTCCTCTAACTGATCCCTTTTTTATTGAAAGACAATTGCAAGATAAGTTACACGATTCGGAAGAAAAGAGTCAAGGATTTTTTGAATGTTTTGTTTCAACCGTTGACGGGTTTTAGCGGAGATACGGACTGCCAATTTGAAAAAGAGAAGAAGACATAATCATTAGAGAGACAACTGATGAGCGGGAAAAAGTATTTGATCGTCTCGATCGTTCTGTTCTTATACTTCTTCATGTCTACTTCAGTCGTCTTTCTCCCCCGTCCCATTCCCTAAGAGATGAAGCATTCCCTCGCCTTTTCCGCCAACTCTTTTACTTCAGGATTTCTTTTCCCCTTCTGTTGTTCCGTCCTTCCAGGATGGCGCGACACCAAAGAACCGGTAAACCCTTTCCACAAAGGCGGGATCTTTCAGATCGGAGACGTGAAACTCGGGCGCGCCAGCCAAGATCTCTTTGCTGACGTTCAAAATAAGAAATCCATTTTCATAATCATAAGAGGAAAAGGATCTCACAGGGACGACAATCTCCTTCTTTGCCTCTTCGCCAAGAGAAAGGATAATAAAGACGATATTTCCACTGGAAGAGTCTGTCAAAACATGTCTAACAGACCCAACATATTCTCCTTTCCAATTCTTGACCGCCAAGCCTTCCTCTTGGTCTCCAGCCGCATAGGCGATAGCCCCAAAGCTTAGAAGGATCACAAACGTTACAGGCACCAGAAATTTTCTCATGCTTCCACCTCTTTCCTTAGTTTAAATTTAATCACTGCAATCCGTTCTTTCAAAAAAAACCGCATCTATTTCTGCTTCTTCCGCTAACTAACGGAGAGATTCTGTTGTAAGACTTGAAATATCAATTAGTTATCATCAAATAAACTTTTTTATTGACAGGTTTTTTTTTCTCATTTATAATTACTTTATAGCTATCTTGTAATTAAAAAAGTTATTTATTTTTTTTTGGAAATTACGCTTGACAACTTTTTGCAGCTTTATTATAAACTCATTGTGAAATAGTTAACTTGTAATTATTGAACCCCCTAATGGATGAAATGATACAAAGAAAAGACCCTAAACTTGAACTCCTGCCTTCTTCGATCAATATACAGAACAAGGTTAAATTCGAGGTTTACGGCGAGGAGATGATTGAGAAAGAAGTTAAACAGAGTGGGAACAGTGGCCGAGTTTATCTTCCTCCGGAATGGGTGGGAAAACATGTCAAGATCATTCGGATTGAGTGAGAAGGAGATGGGGAGGGGGATCAAGATCCGGATGATCAGAACCGAAGATGTCCCTGAAATCGTTTCCATCCAGGAATCAATAATGCAGAAAAAAGTATCGAAAAAGTGGGTTCAAAAGGTAGAAGATCATCTTAAAAGACGCGGAGCAGTGGGGTTTGTCGCATCAAAGGATGGTCAGGGGGTGGGTTTCATCATTGGAGAAATTAAAGGAGAAGGCTTTGGCCTCGAAGAAAGTGGTTGGATCGAAGTAGTAGGGGTGCATCCGCGGCATATGGGAGTTGGTATCGGCCGAATCTTAGCCGAGAAACTTTTTGCATTTTTCAAAAAAGAGGGGATCCGGGACATCCATACTGCTGTGCGTTGGGATGCCGGTGATATGCTTTCCTTCTTTAAGGCCATCGGTTTTGACCGTTCCCCATTTATCAATCTTAGGAAGCATTTGGATTGAAGCCTTCCGCCTGATAGCGGAGTCCTGAACCGCTGGAACAGGGGGAGCTTGCAAAAGCCCATGGCTCCGGAGAGAGGTTAAAAAATGAGGTACGCAGAGACAGGGTATAATTTAGAAATTGATCTATCCCGGGGGAACATTGAGAGGGTAGAAACCGACCCAAGATTAACCGAACTTCATCTTGGGGGTTTGGGTACCAACAGCAAGATATTATGGGATAGGGTTCCCCCTGACACTGAACCCTTTTCTCCTGATAATCTACTCATATTCTCCACCGGTCTTTTATGTGGCACGCCTGCTCCTGGTGCTAATCGTACCATTGTTACCACCTATTCTCCTCAGACTTTGTTGATGGGGTATTCAATGATGGGGGGATTCTGGGCGCCTGAATTGAAGTATGCCGGTTATGACAAAGTAATCTTTCGCGGCAAGTCACCCAATCTGGTTTATGTGTGGATAAACAATGATAAAGTAGAGATACGCGATGCGAGTCATCTCCGTGGTAAAGGCGCTGTTGAAACTGCAGAACTTATTCGACAGGAGTTGAAGGAGTCGAAAGCCCAGGTGGCGGCAATCGGCCTGGCCGGTGAAAATAGGGTCTATACGGCTTCCATCGAGCAGGGCCGCTCCAGTGCCAGCCGACTGGGATTAGGCGCCGTGATGGGAGACAAAGGGATAAAGGCTATAGTTGTTCGTGGAACAAAGGACATCAATCTTGCCCGACCGGCTGAATATATGGAGCTTTGCAACGAAGTGCTGAAGTACATAAAAGTCCGAGAA
>Ga0113563_10001797_pt1 | contig 12483 bp, 9 predicted proteins | sample Mud3Dept3metaG_FD_80117 | JGI IMG/M metagenome (GOLD analysis project Ga0113563, IMG submission 80117) | Freshwater wetland microbial communities from Ohio, USA, analyzing the effect of biotic and abiotic controls - Mud 3 Core 4 Depth 3... | ecosystem: Environmental > Aquatic > Freshwater >...
ATGATGTCAGGAACAATCCCCTTCGCCTGGATGGAACGGCCGCTCGGGGTGAAGTAACGCGCCGTGGTCAGTCTCAATCCGGCCCCTTCCTTCAGCGGGAAGATGGTCTGGACCGACCCCTTTCCAAAGCTCTGCGTTCCGATGACGACGCCTCGCTTGTGGTCCTGGATGGCTCCTGCCACAATCTCCGAAGCGCTGGCGCTTCCGCCGTTGATGAGGACGACCAGCGGATAATCCGGAAAGGTTCCCTGGGAATGAGCATAGAATTTCATCTTCTGCTCGTCTCTTCTCCCCTCCACGGAGACGATCAAACCCGAATCGAGGAAGCGATCCGTGATCTTGACCGCCTGATCGAGAAGGCCTCCCGGGTTGTTCCGAAGATCCAGGATGAGCCCCTTCAGCGTGCCCTTGCTCTCCGCCTCCAGCGCCCTGACGGCCTTTTCAAAATCGCCGTCTGTCTTCTCCTGGAACTGGGAGAGCCGGACATAACCGTAATACTTGTCCATTAATTCATATCGGACACTGCGAACCGGGATGACCTCCCGAACGAGGGTAACATCCTGGGGTTTGGCCGCTCCTTCTCTCATGATGGTGATGGTCACCTTTGTCCCTCGGGGACCCCGCAATCGTTTGACGGCATCCAATAGCGACATATTCTTTGTCACGTCACCTTCGATCTTGACAATTTGATCTCCTGCCAGGATGCCGGCCTTGAATGCCGGAGTGTCTTCAATCGGAGAAACAACGGTCAGCACTCCGTCTTTGTTGGTAATCTCAATTCCTATTCCTTCGAATCGGCCTCGAGTCTCCTCTTGCATCTCCTTGTAGGTCTCCGGAGGCATAAAGGCGGAGTGAGGGTCCAGGGTTTCCAGCATCCCCTTGATCGCGCCATAAAGCATCTCTTTCGGTTTTGCGGCCTCCACATATTCCTTCTGGACGATCCCGAAGACGTCCGTGAACAACTTCAAGTCTTCGTAGATACTGTCGTTAGCGGCCGAACCCTTCCGGGACTGCCCCAAGCCGAGCGTGATGCCCAACAGGAAGACCAGCGAGACCGCCAAACCAATTTTCAAGAATTTCTTCCCTTTCCAATGCGACATGCGAGCCTCCTTCACATTTCTTTCTTTGCCTTTTCCTTGCCCTCTTCCTTAGTTCCCGGGAGGGAAACAATTTTGTCCAGCTGGGGAATCCACTGGATGGGATCCTCCGGTTTTCCATTACGTCGGATCTCGAAATAAAGACAGGGGCCTTTCAATGATCCCGCACTGCCCACCAGGGCGACGGGTTCCCCTTGCGTTACGGTGTCGCCCTCCTTCTTTAATAATTGCGAACTGTATCCGGAGACCGTGAAGATGTGGTCTCCGTGGTCGATAATCACCACATTTCCGAACCCTTTGAACCAATCGGCATAGAGAACCCTTCCGGGCAGCACCGCCCGGATCTCCGTTCCTGCCGCCGCCTTGATTTCAATTCCGTTTTGCCCTCTGTCTTTGAAGAGACTGATCACCTTCCCTTGAACCGGAGGAATGAGTTTCCCCTTGGCAGGTTCACCCTTGGCTTTGTTGTAAGCAAGCGCCGCCTTCTCTTTTTCAAGTTTTTCAATAAACCCCTGCAACTCCTTTGCTCTGTTCTCCAACTCTCCAATGACTCTCTGTGTAACCGCCTTCTGATTCCGGATTGACGCCAACAGGGTGCGTTTCTCCTCCCGAGCTTTCTTAATTTCTTCCCTCTTCTTCTCAACCCCGGAAATGGAGCGCTGCCATTGAGACTGGCTTCGGCTTAACTCCCCCTCATATCGTTCTTTCAAGACCACCTGGTACCGATGGGTCTCGAGGATCCGGGCATCGGAATCGATGATCACTCTCAGGCACTTATCGATCCGCAACAGATCAAGATAAGATCGGGAGGTCAACAAAAGCATCTCGGGAGAAATCCTCCCCATCTTGTACAGGGCCGTCAGTCTTGAAAAAAGCTCTCCTCGCGTCCGCTCCATGCCCTGGTTGAGCATGACGATCTGGCCTTTTGTATCTTGGCGCTGGTCCTTGATCTGGGTCAGCTGACGTTCCATCTCTTTTAATTCTTTTTCCTTCTTGTACAAATCCGTTTCGATGGCGGAAAGATTCTCGATCACAGAGGATTCCTTCCCACGGATCTCCTTCTCCTTCTCTTTGGTCAGCGAGAGTTCCTTCTTGATGTTGCTGAGATCCTTCTTTTTCCTGCTGAGATCCTTGTCGACCTGCGAAGTTGAGGCCCCCCAGAGGTCCGGCCTCACAGGACAAAACAACGACCCCACGAAGATCCACCCCATCAATGCCCAGGTCCATCGTCTCATCGAAAGCTCAACCACTGTATTTCAGAATTCTCAAGGAAGCGACGAAGCTGCCGAAAAAACCCAGGACCATTCCTCCTGACAAAAACGAGGCAATGGTCTTCGGCGGCAAGAAAAAGATAGGGATTCCGACCAACCACTCTTTGACCGGCGGCGCGATCTGAAGAAAGAAGATCCTGTACAAGAAAAAGAGGGCGAGCATCGCTAGGCCGGCCCCCAAGAGCCCCTGGATAATGCCTTCCAGGTAGAAAGGAACCTGGATAAAAGCAGGACTGGCACCCACGAGGTGCATGATCTCGATCTCCTCTCTTCGGTTTGCAATCGTCAACTGGAGGGTGTTCGCAATGATAAATGTCATCGCGGCCAGAAGCAGTCCCCCCAGGATCCACTGAGTCACGCGCAGAATATGCACGATGCTCGAAAATGTTTCCACCCACTCCCGGCCGTACTGGATCTCCTCCATCTGCGGAAATTGCTTCAACTGCGAGACCACCTCTTTGATTCGTGTCGAGTTCCGAAACTCCTTTGTCAGCTGAATCTCAAAGGAAGCAGGCAGAACCGAAGGTTGAATTCCCTCGAGAAGATTTTTTTGGTTTCCCAGTTTTGCCTCCATAAAAGCGAAGGCCTCATCGGAGGAAACATATTTCACCGAGTCCACCCCCTGGAGCAAACGGGTCGTTCTCAGGAGATCGTTCACGTCACGGGTGGACATGTTTTTTTTCAAGTAAGCGACAATTTGAATCTTGTCTTCCCAGATCTTCAGGAACGAACTGAGATTGAAAGCGATGAGGGAGAAGGTGGAAAAGATGAGCATGGACAGGGTGATGATGCCGACGGTGGTCAGGTTGGGGAGAAGGTTTCCCCTCATGTTCTTGAACGCCCTCAACAAAAAATACCGGAGAAAGAACATCACGCCTCTGCCTTTGTATTGAGAGCCGTTTCCCCGTCCACCCTTTTTCCGCCGGTCACCTGGATGGTTCGGTAGGGGTAACGTCTGATGAGGTCCATGTTCTGGGTCGCAAAAACGACCGTTGTCCCCTTCTGATGAAGCTTGGAAAAAATCCTCATGACATCGGTGGTCATCTGGGCGTCCAGATTTCCGGTCGGTTCATCGACAAGCAGGAGCGGAGGGTCATTCACCAAGGCGCGGGCGATGGCGACCCGCTGTTGTTCCCCGGCAGAAAGGGCAAGGATCGGCTCCTCTCTCCTTTCTTGAAGACCAACCTGAGTCAGGATCTCCGAAACCTTCCTCTTAACCTCCCTCTGGAATTGTCCTGTTGCTTCCAGGGCGAAGGCCACATTGTCACTGGCTGTTCGATCTTGCAGCAATTTTGCGTCCTGAAAGACAATCCCCATGGTTCGTCTCAACTGGTGAACCTTGTTGAACCCCTTTTGGGTAATGGGAAACCCGTTGACCGTCACCTCTCCATGTGTTGGCCTTTCAGCACAGAAGAGGATCCTCAGAAGCGTGGTTTTCCCTGAACCACTGGAACCGGCGATGTAAACAAAATCCCCCGGTAAGACTTCCAAACTGACGTCCGACAGGGCAGAAATCCGATTTGGAAACGTCTTGGAGACATGAGCCATTTGGATCATATCGATATTGTTCCATATTGGAATGATCGGCCAATCGTACTATGAACTTAACATGAAGGCTATTGTTTTTCAAGAAAATTAAGGGGTTAATGATAATTTCATCGGGTTATGGATGAGAACTCAGGCGCCGGCCTGATCCTTGTTCACACGTCCTGACAGAGTGATCCGCCGGCAGACCCGTTTCAGATATTCAACAGATACCCATATTTCTTCAGCCAATTTCGCTGATCCCGATAATCCGGGAGGGTTGTCTCCACGATTTTCCAGAAGCTGGGGGAATGGTTCTTCTCCCTGACGTGGGCCAGTTCATGCACAATGATGTAATCGATTACAGAAAGGGGTGCCATGATCAGCCTCCAATTGAAAGACACGGTATTCTCTGAGGAACACCTTCCCCACTGATGTTTGGCTGAAGTGATTCGTTCTCCTCGGGGGAAAAGGTGCATGAGATGACTGTAGATGTACAGCCGATCTCGAAGGGTCTTTAGGGCCTGTTCCTTGTACCATGCAACAAACAGATCTTTCGCCTTTTCGTGGCGCGCTCCATCCAGATAAAATGCATCCCCGTTGAAATCCAGAGGCTGCCGCGCAACAGGGGCCGCGGCGACATGCAGCGGATAACGGCCCCCAAGATATAGAAACGTCTCCCCCTGAATGAATCTCTTCGGGGGGTGTTCCATTCTCTCGGAGGCAATCTGGCGAAGTTTTCTGTCAATCCAGGACTTCTTTTCGTTGACGAACCTTTCTACGGCCGTCGTAGGCAGATGAGAAGGCGCACGAACCACAACAGAACCATCATGTCCCACCGTAAGGGAGAGCGTTTTTCTTCTCTTTTTCGTCCGAATGATTCGGCAGGTCCACGGATGATCCATCACATGAGGGTCAGCCTTTTCTTTCCACCCAGTCTCTCACTCTCCAAACGAGGGGAGAGAGGTCATAACGCCTCTTCCCCCAGAAGGGGACGGACAAGGTTCGAGACAAAGGGTGGACAGAGCCGAGGTGACGACATTGGAACTTCTGAAGTGCCTTTTCAAAACCTTTCTCGTCATGGACTTCCGGAAAGCACCCTGGAATCCAGTATCCGAGAGAAGAAGAGGATCGCCTCTCTCCAGAATAGGTGTGGTAGAAGTCCATAAAATTACACAGCGAACTCTTCACCGCGTAGGTCTCCGGATCCAGATGCCACGGAGAGCCGGGTTCGATCTCTATGGTGAACGTTCGAATTTCCTGCACGTTGGAAAACCGGCGACGGATCTCTTTTTGAAGCCGGAGCGTCTGCTCAATATCTTCTTCTGTCTCAAAAGGGACACCCATGGTGAAGAAAAGGGCGACGAAGATCCCCTGTTCTTCCATCTGCCGGAGACTTTCCAAGAGGGCACGATTGCTGTAAGGGTACCCTTTATGAAACTTTCTCACTCGGCCCGATCCCGCATCAGGCGATAGGGCGATCCGGGTCCCGGGTCCCGGGAAGGTTTCCTTGAATGCTTTGATAAAATCGAGCGTGGGCAAGCCAAAGGATTCAAAACAGCATTCCCCCTGAAGCCTCTCTTCGCGAATGCGCTCAAAAAGACGGAGGTAATAGTCCGGTTTTTGAGGATAGGGATCAAAGGAGACATGGAAGGTTTGGTAGCCATAGGAAAACGCATCTTTGATAGATTGGATAACTTCTTCTATTCCTCGAAAGACCACTTCCCTTCGGCCTGAAATCGTCTGCTGGTTCGGGATGCCTCCTCCGCACCACGTGCACTGGACAGGACATCCCCTGCCTACCGGAAGCTGAAAGACGGGCGTTTTCATGGACGACGTCCAAAGATTCTTCTTCCTGGAATACCCATTGGCATAGAAAGGGGAAACACTGTGGTGGATGTACGCGGAGTAGTTCTTCAACAGCGGGAAGTTCGTATAGGAAATGCGGTTCAGGTCTTGCATTGAGGCGACATAGGAGAGAGGATTCACGAGAATCCTCCCCTTTCGTCTCCACGTCAGGTTGGGAATGGAGAAGAAATCCTCTTTCCCTTGGAGCAGTACGCTGGTTAATTCCTGCACGGGAATTTCCGCCTCACCCCGGATGATTCCATCGATGACGTCGAAATTCTTCATGATCTCTTCATGAAAGAAGCTCGCGGTGAGGCCGCCCAGAAAGAGATGGAGCTTTGGAAGAGCGGACTTGATCGCCCTGGCTGTCTCGATCACGTCGAAACTCTGCTGATGCCAATGGAGATCGAGGAATGCCATTGGAGGACTTGTCTCTTCGAGATAAGAGACGATCGAAAAAGCTCGATTCTCGAAACGCTCCACTCCCAGATGGACAATCTGGGTGGAGGCATCCTGACGCTGGATCAGGTCTGCCAGACCGAGGAGTTCCATCGGCAGGAAATCAATCCAGGGGAAACGACGAAAGGACGGGGAGTCATTCAATCGCCCGGGGACGTGGAGAAAGAGGCAGTCCAATTTCGCCATGGTGGGGTTATTGTAAAATGCGAAACACCGAGATGCAACCCCGTCCGTCACGTTTCGAGACGAGCGGCTGAGGAAGTCCGATGACACGGCGACAGGCTTCGTTTTGCGGGGGTCTTTCGATCAGGCAAGAGAAGGAGGCGCCGTTTATTTTTGCGCGGGGGGGTTCCCGCTTTTCGGCTGTGAGGAGCGTGAGGCTTCAGGTTTTATCTTCTGGGCGATTTGGAGGATTGTATCAACATAGGGCGTACTGTGGTTGTAGGACCAGATCACCTGTCGTTTCTTCTGAAGGGATAAGTCCCTTTTCCATCCGTTGGACTTCAAATAATTTGCGATGCTGATGATAGCCCCCTCTTTGCTGGTTAGCCATTCCTCGAAGCTCTTTGAGTTCAGAGAATAGTTCCTGTAACTGGAGGGAAGAAACTGGGGCATGCCGAGAGCGCCTGCATAAGAACCTTTCACCTCGAGCGGGTCCATTCCCTCGTTGCGAATAATCTGGAGAAAATGTTTCAGCTCCTGGTAGGCCCACTGGGCCCGCCTCTTGGCCAATTCCTCCACCATGTCATAGGCAAGTTCGGAATGGATACCCAGAAGGACCTGGTAATTGTACTGGAGGTTTTCCGGCAGGTCCATAACAGCGATGCTGGCCAGGGTTGGAAAGACCCGGCGTCTTCCTATGTTCTCGCCGAACCGTGATTCCACGAGCAGGATCGCAACAATGACCTCTTTGTCGACGTGAAACCTTTTTTCCGCCTCCTGCAATATCGAAATGTTCTTCTGAAGAAACCGCTTTGCGAGAAGGATCGATTCGGAAGACAGGAAGGGCGCATATAGATCCGTGGTTTCCCTCGACACCAGGGACATCGTCATCAACTCCGGCATGAGCTCTGCCCGAGGATCCAGGAACAGCTTTGATAGGAATTCAAGGTCGAAACCGTCTTGGGAAAGCCTTTGTATCAAGCCGCCGATGAAAGGGTCATAACACGAAGAGATCTCCTCCGGGAGATTTCCATGCGCAACCGAGAAAAACAGGCCGGACAATGCAAGAATGATAAGAACGATCCTCAAGAGAGATTTCCTTCGTTTCATGGATGAAATTTAGCAGGTCTTCACATATTTTTCAATGATGGCTCCGATCTGGTGTATAATATAGTTTATCGGTCTGTTGGGGAACAGTCTTCAATGAAATTGTCTTTTGTGCCTTTCGCTTTGGTGCTCATTTTTTTCCAGTTTCTTCCCTTCGGGGGCACTCCCCAGGAGAAACCCGAAGAAAAACCTCCTGTCAAGGGCTGGTGGGTAGTCTCCGTCTTCTCCGTCCCATCGACCCGATATTCGAGCGTCGGGGGAGGTATCATCAAGGCCGAAAGCCGCGGGAGCCGAGCCTCTCTGTTCAGGAAGGTCGACGAGAAGGAAAAGGATTTTTCAGTCCTTTCCTGGAGATGGAAGGTGTCAAACGTGGTGAGATCTGCCATCGAGACCCGAGAGGATCGATTCGATGCGGCAGCCCGGGTCATGATCGTTTTTGGGAAGGAGAGTCCCTGGGGCCTCGTTGGAAAAGGGGAACCCTCGGGCATGAAGATTGAGTACATCTGGGCAAATCGTCTCCCGAAGGGAAAAAACTTTGAGCACCCGGGAGAAAAGAACACCAAAGTGATCGTCCTGGAGTCCGGAGACGGAAAGGCAGGACAATGGGTTGATGAGTCGAGAAACCTCCGAAAGGATTACAAAGACCTCTTCGGAGCAGACCCCGCCCCCCTGCTGGCTATCGGGATCCAAACAGATACCGACGACAGCAATGAAATGGTTACTGCCTATTATTCTGAGCCCATCCTCAAGAAAAGATAGAGGGGATGTTTTCTTGACGGCCTGCTCCTTTTCGTAATATATATAGCGGGACGTTGGGACTTCGACATCCGGTTCAGATATCCAATCGCAAGAATCAACCCATCGATTAAGAAGAGGAGAAGACATGGCCAAAGATATGCGGAGCTGGATCGAACAGCTGGACAAGGCCGGAGAGCTGGTCAGAATGAAGGAGGTGGTGGATCCCAAGGCGAACATGAGCGCCTACCTCTGGAGCTCCAAGGAGAAGGCCCTCCTGTTCGAGAATGTCAAGAATCACCCGGGCTGGAAGGTTCTCGGCCAAGCCCCGGCGAACATGCGTCATGTGGGTTTGGCGTTCGGAACAGAAGCCAAACAGGCCATCCGGGAGTTCGCACGCCGCGTGGACACGGGGCTCATCCCCCCGAAAATCGTCGAGCGCGGACCCGTGAAAGAGGTCATCCGGACGGGCAATGACGTCCGCCTCACCCGTCTTCCCGCCCACATCCAGGGACAGAAGGACGCCGCGCCCTTCATCAGCTCAGGGTTGTGTATCATCAAGGACCCGGAGACAGGCGTGCGAAACATGGCTTTTCACAGGATACAGGTGAAGGGAGACAACAAGACAGGCATTATGATGGTACCGGGACGCCACAGTCACCTGATTCATCAGAAGTATGAAGCGATGAACAAACCGATGCCTGTCGCCGTCGTCATCGGGCATCACCCGATGTACTACATGGCTGCCTGCTATACCGGCTCCTTTGACCTCGACGAGCTCGCATTGACGGGAACGCTGCTGGGGGAACCTGTTGAACTCGTTCAATGTGAGACTATTAATGTAGAGGCCCCTGCCCACGCGGAGATCGTCCTGGAAGGCGAAATTCCCCCGGGAGTGAGGGAGGAGGAGGGGCCCTTTTCTGAATTCCAGGGATACTATTTTGCAGGAAGCGGAAAGAACCCGATTATTGAGATCAAGGCCATCACCATGCGCAAGGACGCCATCTACAAGGCCAACCAGAATGGTCCGGATGTCGAGGGTTGCCATTACCACCGGGTGCCCATGTCGGCTGCTCTGCTGGGAGATCTCCGAAATGTGAACGGGCACGTGGACCTGAAGGATGTTTACGCCCACTGGGGTACGATCTTCGGCGTCGTCGTCCAATTAACTCCGAAGTTCTACGGCGAGGCGAAGAACGTCCTCCTGGCCGCACTCTCCAGTACCTATCTCCATCAGAAGTTCGCCATTGCTGTGGATGAAGATGTTGACATTTACGACCCAACGGATGTAGCCTGGGCCATTACGACGCGGGTTGATCCGGTACGCGACATCATCGTCATCCCGGGACTGCGGGGACACTCCATGGATGAATCCGTTACCGAGAAACTGAGGCCGCCGAGAGTCACCATTCGTCAGGATATCGGATCAAAGGTCTTGATCGATGCGACTAAACCGCCGACAACAGATCCTGAACGGAGGGCTGTCTACGAACGGTTGAGACCCCTTGGCTTGGAAACGATTCGAAACGTGTAAACGGAAGGGAGACCGGCGGCTGTCTGAAGAAAGGGGACGTTTCGCAAATCGCGCCCCATGCATGTATGCCTGGATCGATGACTGAAAACACGATAACAAAAACAATAAGCCGCGGCCAAAAGGTGAAGTTATGGGTCTTGGTGTTCATGGTTTTCTGGGGTGCTTTACTTCTTTTTGGATTAGAGCCGCTGGTGGGTCGACTCCTGATGCCGTACTACGGGGGATCCGTTCACATATGGCTTACGTGCCTTATGTTTTTTCAAGCCATGCTCTTTCTGGGATACGTGTACGCCCATCTCCTCGCCCGAAAGATCAGGGGCTGGCATCTGGTTCTGGTTTTCCTCCCGCTCATCCATCTTCCTCTGGAAATACGTGCTATCCCCACTCCCGACTCGCCGATCTTCGAAATCATCTTTGTTCTGATAAGCCATGTGGCCTTGCCTTTTGCGGCCCTTTCAACCACGGCGGTTGTCGCGCAAGTGTGGTTATCCCAATCCCCGACCGGACGGGGTGCTGACCCGTATTTCCTTTACGCCGCCTCAAACGCAGGGTCTCTTGTTGCCCTTCTCGGCTACACGTTTCTGGCCGAGCCCCTGATGGGCTTGAAGATTCAGAGCATGGTCTGGACAGGGGCATACGGTCTTTATGCGGTTGTTGCGGGTGTGGCCTGGTTTTCCATTTCTGGGCGGAAAGGGAGAGGGTCTGCTTTCACCGAGGTGGAGACAAAGGGGGCGTCGATTTCGGGATCACTCTGCCTGAAATGGATCCTCTTGAGCGGTCTCCCTTCTGCTTTTCTTCTGGCGGTTACAAATTTAATCGTCCTGGAAATAGGCTCGTTTCCCCTCACCTGGATCGCCCCTCTATCACTGTATCTAGGCAGTTTCATCGTGACCTTCAGGGCAAAGGGAGGGGTACCCCTATTCTTGAGGAGGCTCTGGCCTGAAATTTTGCTCATCGCCTTCTTGTTCTATCTGATTGGGCAGGGACGCTGGCTCTCGACCCTCATCGTCCTGTCCCTTTTCTTTCTCATCTGCATCATTGTGCACGGCACCCTGTATGAGACGAGGCCGGATACAGTTCGCCTGACCCATTTCTATCTTGCTATCGCGCTGGGAGGATGGATGGGCGGCGCCTTTGTCAGCATCCTCACACCACACCTTTTCAGAGGGTTGTTCGAATACCCCCTCTTGTTGTGTCTTTTCGCCGGCACGCTCTTCTGGTGTCGCCATACGCCCGGCAGGGGTATCACGTTTCATTTTTCCCCCTTCGGCGTCATGCGAATTGCACTTATCCTGATCACTCTTTTTGTGACGGGCAAGGTAACCTTAAACGCAGAAGTTGTGAAATTCCGGCATCGCAGTTTCTATGGGACGTATCGGATTGTGGAGGAAGGACCCCACGTTGATTCACCACACGGGATTCGGAAGTTGGTTCATGGAGCGACCGTGCACGGGGGTCAGCTTCTCGACACCGCCCTTCCCCCGAAACCCATCTTCTACTTTTATCCGGGCGGGGGGATTGCCCAGGGGGTCGGGGGGGTCCCGTCGCCGAGGAACGTGGCTGTCATCGGTCTTGGCGCAGGGGCTGCAGCTGCTTATGTGAACCCAGGGGACCGCATCACCTTTTTCGAAATTGATCCGGACAATGAAGCCATCGCCCGGACGTGGTTTTCCTATCTCAAAGAATGCAAAGGGAGCGCCAGGGTTGTCAGCGGTGACGGCAGGCTCTCTTTACAGAACGAGGAACCCGGCAACGCGGGTTATAATCTCATCCTCGTGGATGCCTTTACAGGCGATGGCATCCCGACCCACCTGCTGACGCGAGAAGCCATCAAAATATATCTCGACCGACTGGTTGAAGGCGGCCTGATACTCTTTCACATTTCGAATCGATATTATGAGCTGCGACCCGTGATCAAGGCTGCTGCTGCGGATATGAACCTTTGGGGGGCTTTTAATATCCCTCTGAAAGACGATACGCTCAAACCCTATGAAGTCCCCACAACCTGCCTCGCCCTAGCCCGACATCCTGAAAACCTCCAACCTCTGATAGGACAGGGGTGGGTCATGTTTGGAAAGAACGACGGCCTGGTGGATATGACCTGCTGGACGGATGATTATATCAATATTCTCGAGCCCCTCGTGGAAAAAATCCGAAGGGCCGTCAGAAGTCGTTTTGCATCACGTCATCGTTGGAAAGGAGGGGTGTAGGCCGCTTTGGCCCGGTTCAGGTTTTCATAGGCCCTGAGATAAAATCCCGGATGAACGTCGAGGGATCTCTCGAAGGCCTCGATGGCCTCTTCATATTTTCCATCCGAGAGCAGCACGACCCCTAGGTTGTTATAAGCCGACGCCTCGCTTCCGCTTCTCTTAAACACCTCGATGGCCTCTGGGTATCTTTTCAATCTGCACAGGGCCAGCGCCAAGTTATTATGGATCCTGGCGTTGCGGGGGTCAATCTTAAGCCCCTCGTTAAAAGACGCGACGGCCTCCTCAATTTCCCCTCTGAGCAAGAATGAAACCCCAAGATTATTAAACAACGTGCTGTCATTGGGTCTCAGGGCAATGGCCTTCCGATAGTGGAAGACCGCCGAGTCAAATTGCCGTTGACGGTCACACAGGATCCCGAGGAGATGGTGTGCTTGCCACAGGTTCGCGTCGAATTGAAGGGCTTTTTGCAGGCCTTCCTCTGCCTCGTCAAACTCCCCCATTTTAAAAGAGACCCAACCCATGCCCAGGAGAGCCAG
>Ga0113563_10001798_pt1 | contig 12481 bp, 12 predicted proteins | sample Mud3Dept3metaG_FD_80117 | JGI IMG/M metagenome (GOLD analysis project Ga0113563, IMG submission 80117) | Freshwater wetland microbial communities from Ohio, USA, analyzing the effect of biotic and abiotic controls - Mud 3 Core 4 Depth 3... | ecosystem: Environmental > Aquatic > Freshwater >...
ACAAAAAGCGACTTTAATCTAAATTGATGGGTAAAATCCGTCAAATTCTATCAAATCCTGGCACCAAACTGGCACCAAAAAAAGTTACAATTTTTGAGGTTGTAACTTCTTGATTTTTTTAGACAAGGTGTCTCTTAGAAAAGGCTCTGCCTGAACCAAGTTTAAGATATCTTTCAAAAGCATATGCTTTATATTTATCGGTAAATGCTATATAGGTTATAATTTCTGCAGGCAAAATATATTTGGTGGCTAGTACCTGCCCCATATTATGTCGTTTTATTCTGTCTTCCAGGTTATTAGTACATCCAGTGTAAATACTTCCATCTTTGCATTTCAATATATAGACATACCAGTATTGTTGCGAAAGTGGGCTTTGCCCGCCGTAGCCCGCCATATTCTTAGTGTTAGTGAAACAACGAGATTGTACAAATATAAATAAAAAAACCCGCCGTCGCTAAAGCTATGGCGGGCGAAGGTGGGCCCAGCTGGGATCGAACCAGCGACCCCCTGATTATGAGTCAGGTGCTCTAACCATCTGAGCTATGGGCCCCAAAGTAATATTTAAAGAACATAGGCCTTACTGACTCTGAGTCAGGTGCTCTAATCCCGAAAATCGCAAAATTCCGGAGGAATTTTAATCGATTTTCGAGGATCCACGAAAAACATAGCAAGTAATGCTTGCTTGTTTTTCGGGACCATCTGAGTCCCGAAATTGCAAAATTCTTTGCAATTTCGAGGATACTCGAAAAAATAAGAAATCAGAGATTTCTATTTTTTCGGTACTATGGGCCCCAAAAAACAAACCGGACTGCAATTTTAGCTATATTCAGCAAAATTTACAAGAACTTATTGAAAAGATTGTCTTATTTCCGGTGATCTCTACTTATACTCCACCACCACATTCTTAAACAATACATTCCCCGATGCAAGCTCAGGACTGGAATAGGTAATGGAACCAGTTCCGGTTTTATTTCTGCCCCCAACTGCTATCAGGCCGTGATAATACATTTTTTTCGTATTCTGGATATTGGCTTCCATACGTATGATATATTTCCCCTTGCGAACCCGATTTCCCGCCTTGTCAGTACAGTCCCATGTAATTGTCTGTATTCCTGCGGGCTGAGTGCTGCCTGTTATGGCATCCACCTCTTCCTTGGGCGCGCCGGCAAGATTCGACTTTTTAACCCATTCACTGAGAGAGGCAGGTCTTTTTTTCCACCCGCCTGTGGCTGTGTATTTTGTTGCAAACAACGTCTTTACAACACTGCTGTCACGATCCTCAACCCACACCGCCAGCTGATTGCTGCCGGGCCCTGGGATCTTTGACAATTCATAGGTGATCGTGACTTTCTTTTTGTCTGCCTTTTTCTGACCTGATCCTTCAAAGGGAATAAGGATAAGGAAGGCTAATATTAACAGAAGGAAATTTCTTGTTTTCATGTGAAAATAATATTACTATATTGTTGGAAATTAAGTGGTTCACACGGAACCTTCATTATTTTCATTTTCTTGTTGTGTAAGATTGTACATGAAGGTTTCATATCGGTAGTTTTTATTGATGAAAATTAATAAACTTTTTGGTTTAAAATTGAAACATCCTGGTTTATTGATAAAAGTAAAAAAATAATATCAGACTGGTTATCAGTGAACAGACTTTTTAATGCTGAACAAAATGAGCACGAAAAACATTGCTCCCGTTTAAAATTTAACCTGCTGGAAATCCGTTCAGGATGCCGGCATGTATAGTAAACGGCCAGAAAACTTCTGTGAAGATTAAACTGTCCGGGGAATGAACAGGCAGCGGCGGAATAATGTTATTTTGTTCTTCTGGTAACGATCCTGGATAAGTACCGGTTTCTGGCTTCTTCAATATCTGCGCCCGTAGCGATATATATTCTTGTTCTGTGGTCTATAATAACTTCCCTCAATTTCGTGAGGTCGGGTGATTTAAAAACAACTGGTTTTTTTTCGAACATATTTTTTGAATTTAAATAAAAAGTCCCGCTTTTGGCGGGACCAAAAATTCTAAATGATTATAATAGATAAACTAAACAAGTTTAACATTTACTGCATTTAATCCTTTTTTTCCCTGTTCCAGATCAAAGGTTACTTCATCATTCTCCCTGATGGCTTCTTTTAATCCTGATGAATGTACGAAATACTCCTTTGGTGAATTCTCTTCCTTAATGAATCTGAATCCTCTGAATTCATTATAGAATTTTACTGTTCCTTTACTCATAATTTGATTTAATTAATTCGGCGCAAGGTACGCTTTAATATCGGAATATTTCATTTATTATCAATAAATTAAATATTATTTTAAATATATGCGAAAATCATGCATGCCTGGAATCACCTGATTGTGTGTAACCACGGCTGTTACAGCCCAACTTCCAATATTTTTATTTCCTCTCCTTTTATGTGACAAAAACATGAAAAAACTTCAATTTCCGGGAATTTTGCCCTGCTGAGAATATTAAATAATGTTGCAATGTGAATAATTTGATTACCTTCGCCCCCTTATTAGTAACGTGATTTCCACAAAGCGTTGTCAGGCATTTTACCCAGTCTGTATTTGAGTTCATTTCAGCCGGGATAACAAATCCTTCGCTCCCGGAAGCACACCATATAAATATTTAATGATACAATTTGAAGAGATGGGTTTCACACCCAATGTTCTGAAAGCAATTCAGGAACTGGGATTTGAACAGCCCATGCCGGTGCAAGACAAAGTGATCCCGCTGATCCTTGGCGATGATTGTGATATTATTGCCCTAGCACAAACAGGTACAGGAAAGACAGCAGCTTTTGGCCTGCCGCTTATCCAGGCAACAGACACGGGAATAAACAGTACACAGGCGCTTATTCTATGCCCCACCCGTGAATTGTGCATTCAGATCACCGGGGATCTGAATGACTATGCCAGGTATACCGGTAATCTGAAAATTCTTGCAGTATACGGTGGAGCAAGTATCGAAAATCAGATAAAGGGATTGAAGAGAGGTGTACATATTATAGTCGCAACGCCCGGAAGACTGATCGACCTGATCGGGAGGGGAGTGGCAAAGCTGTCCAACGTCAGCACTGTAATTCTGGATGAAGCTGACGAAATGCTTAACATGGGATTCCTTGACAGCATTAATGAAATCCTTGAAGAGGTTCCGGAGGGGAAAAGAACATTCCTGTTTTCAGCCACGATGTCTTCGGAAATTGCATCAATTGCAAGGAAATACATGAATAATCCTGCTGAAATTACAATCGGAACAAAAAATTCATCAGCAGAAAATGTCAGTCATGCTTACTACCTGGTCCAGGTTAAGGATAAATATAAGGTGCTTAAGCGCATTGCTGATTTTGAGCCTGATATCTACGGAATTGTATTTTGCCGCACCCGTAAAGAAACCCGGGAGGTTGCATCAACGCTGATAAACGATGGATATAATGCCGATGCGCTCCATGGTGATCTGTCTCAGTCGCAGCGTGATGATGTAATGCAGAAATTCAGGTCAAGAAATCTTCATTTGCTTGTTGCGACTGATGTCGCAGCACGCGGACTGGATGTGGATGATCTTACTCATGTCATTAATTTCAACCTGCCCGATGATGCAGAAATTTATACGCACAGATGCGGCCGGACTGGAAGAGCCGGAAAAACCGGTGCATCCATTTCAATTGTTCACCTGAGAGAAAAAGAAAATCTTCATAGAATAGAAAGGCTGGTTAAAAAGCCTTTCAAAGCCATACCTATCCCGACAGGAAGCGAGATCTGCGGAAAGCAGCTTTTCAACTGGATCAATAAGCTTGAAACTGTTTCAACTGATCATCAGGAGATTGAAAAATTCTTGCCTGAAATTAAGCTGAAACTGGAAAAACTCGACAGGGATGAGCTTGTCAGGCGGGTGGTATCACTCGAATTTGACAGGTTCCTTGATGATTACCGTTATGGTGAAGAACTTATTCTTCCGGTGCATGAAAAGGAGACCAGCTCCGGGAGACCGGGCAGGAAAGTGTCCCATAAGCATTATACAGGTAATTTTTACGGAAGGAGCAAGACCGGACGGCCTGACAGGAAGCATGAAAAAAGGTGGCATAAAGAGAGGAAAAGAAATTTCCGGCATAAGGAGAAAGTTTTGACGGTCCGTTAACTGCCGGGCTTTCAGCCATGGCATGACGATATTGCGACCCCATCAGATGACTTCCCTGAATATTTTTCTGAAATGATATCCGTAAATGCTGTATGTTACTGCAAGCGGGAATGACTTTGGCTTGTTAAAAACGCTCCAGAAAAGGATCTTCCAGAAATACGGGCTTTCCTTCTTTAATACTCCAATATATAATATCGATTTTATCAATGCCATAAATTTGTTTAATGACATTGGACTGACAGACGGGGGATTATATTTTTTCAGGAACAACAATACCCTTGCATAATAAGCCTTACAGGAATAGATATTCTTGATGATTTTCTGATAGCCGCTTAACAACTCATTTTTATCCATTACCGGAATAAAATTCATTGAGTAATCAGTATTATCCCCGGTGAATTTGTCAACTATTCTTCCTTCTTTGCGTAATCGCGCGTAAAGCTTTGACAGACGGGGTGCATTCAGCAGCCCGACCATTGCAGTTATGATCCCGCTTTGCTGGATGAAGTCGATTTGTCGTTGAAAGATATTCGGCGGATCATTATCGAACCCTACAATAAATCCTGCGCATACCTCCATTCCATAACTCTGGATAATGTTCACACAATTTATTAGATCGCGGTTATTGTTGTTCAGTTTATTACATTCCATCAGGCAACTCTCTTCGGGAGTTTCGATGCCTACGAATACTTTATCGAAACCTGCTTTTACCATCAAATCCATCAGATCTTTATCGTCAGCCAGATCAATGGAAGCTTCCGTTATAAACTGGAAAGGGTTGTTATTTGATTTCATCCAGCTGATAACAACAGGAAGCAATTCATTTTTTAATCTCTTTTTATGACCAATAAAATTATCATCAACGAAGAATACGCTCCCTCTCCATCCGATTTGTAACAACTGGTCTAATTCAGCAACGATCTGTGCCGGGGTTTTTGTCCGGACCTTATGACCAAACAGCGCTGTTATATCACAGAACTCGCAGTCATAAGGACAGCCTCTTGAGTATTGGATTCCTGCCGTTGCATATTTGCCTGTTTTCAGAAGTGAATAATCAGGTAAAGGTGATTTTGTAATATCAGCAAATTCATCTGAGTGATAGATCTTTTTCGGACTGCCATTTTTAAGGTCTTCAATAAAGAGAGGCAAGGTTATCTCTGCCTCGTTCAGCACCAGGTGATCGATTTCGGGGAATTGCTCATATTCTTCAGTAAACAACGGGCCGCCTGCCACCATTTTTGCCCTGAGCTTCATACATCGTTCGATAATTTGCTTTACCGAAGCAGTCTGGACGGACATGGCGCTTATAAAAACATAATCAGCCCATCTGATGTCTTTATCCCTGAGCCCGGAAACATTAAGGTCAATAAGTTTCTTATTCCAATTGTCAGGTAATAATGATGCGACGGTAATTAAACCCAATGGTATATTCGAAGCCTTTTTGGATATAAACTTCAGAGCATGTTTAAAGCTCCAGTATGTATCCGGATACTGGGGAAAAATCAACAGAATATTCATGGTAATCTCAAAATAAACTGGGGCAAAGTTATTTTCAGAATATATCCCTGGCAAATCAAAGGGATTAATCCGCTCTTATCAGGGATGTATCAACAATTTTTGTGGCCGGAGCCAGATATTCGGGGCGGATGTCGTTCGCCCCTGACAAGCTACAGGGCTTCTTTGAGCTTAAGAAGATATTGCCGCGAAACCGGTATTTTTTCAGGGTATCCTTTTATTGTTATCCAATAGCTGCTGAAATCGTGGTTTAGTTTTTCGATGTAATGCAAATTTACAATACAGGTCCTGTGGCAACGAATAAAATTTGAGTATTGCTTTAACTGAATCTCAACATTCCTTAAAGTATTCCGGATAAGTTTTTTCCTGACATTATCACCATCCTTATAGACTGTTTCTACATAGTTATCAGCAGATTGAATAAAGATAACCTCTGCTATAAGGAGAACCAGGTTGTCGGTACCGGTCTCAGAAATGAACTCAATGGATTTATTCAGGTTATCCTCTTCATATTTTTCAATCTTTTTTTGAATCAGTTTCCTCTCGGATAGAAGCGATTCATTTTGCCGGATCAGTTCTTTCATGACATCATAAAAGTTTAATAATACAGGAGGGGCAAGGCAAATCAATACTACTTTAAAAATGATGTGGAAGGAGATGTTTACAGATCCGACATATCTCAGGTAAAAGGCAAACGCAACCGAACATAAAATCAGGATAATGGAACCATCAAGGAAAGAAGTAAGGCCAGATTCGTTGCCAATACGGTTATTTTTCCTGATGATCCATGGAATTACAATACGGACCAGGAACATGAATAAGAAAACTATTCCACCAAAACCGGCAATAAACAGCAATCTGTTGTTAAAGTCGAATCTTTCAAGAGGGAACGGCTGAAAAAAAAGGATGAATAAAAAAATGCCAAAGCTGATTCCCAGGAGGAGTTTCATCTTCTCACTCAACAGCTGTGTTAACAGGCTGAATTTATTATTCATGAATTCTCTATTAAAACGATTTCCCGGTATCGCCTTCATTCAGATTTTGAATTTTCTCCCTTTCACCGGCTATCCAGACTAAATCACCCCATTCAAAAACGGTGTCCGAATCCGGATTTAAAATCCTGGTATTTTGCCGTTGTATACCGATCACAAGTCCTTTGGTATGCTCCCTGATACCAGAAGAGCGGATCGTTAGTCCTTTAAGTTTGTTCTGCTCATTCACCAGTATACTCCGGACTATTATATCATCAGTAATATTATCAGCAGGTTCAAAATGCTCAGAAGCTTCGAATAAGGGCTTAAAAGCCTGGATTTGTTCATCAGTCCCGATAATACCTACGTGATCCAGGGCAAACAGCATATCATTTTTACCTGGTGCAAATATTAATTTTTCTCCGCGCCTGATATATGCTATATTGATCCCGAATTTCTCGCGCCAGGCCAGTTCTCCGAGTTTTCTGCCAATAAAAGTGGCGTGCCGGCTTACTTCCATGTCAGCAAGATGAGCATCCCATAGCATCAGATCGGGTTGCAAATTCAACTGGTTAAGTAAAAAATCTTTTGATGCTGTACCTTTAAGTTCAGAAGCTTCCCTTGCATTCAGGTTGCTGATGAACCTTGATTCCAGCCGATCATAAAACTTATTGGTTCTTTTTGAGAAAAGTATACCTGCAATTATAATAACCGGAATAACTGTAAAAAAAGCTGTCGAAGTTGAGAATAATCTGTCGAGCAAAAAGCCTGTCAGTATCAGGGCAATCATTATCCTCGAAATCTCAAGCAGCAGCAAAGGCCCGTGGCTGTACTTCTTTTCAACCCATAATTCCTTGTATGCCATGTTATTGGGGCGCTTTACCATCAATGCCCAAATGAAAGGGGTCGCCACTCCCAGGGAAACCACGAGCACAACCATACCGGATGTGATCTCATTGGCAATATGCTCATTTAAAAACGGCAGGAAAAATTTTAAGGCGATCAGAAAGATTGCCAGTATAATAATACCGTTGGTAATTATGATAGTCAGATAGCCGTTGATTACTTTCTTCCATTTACTTTCTGCCTGTATCTTGCGTGTTCCGGAAGAATAATTGTTTAATGCAGATATCCATCGGACCGGCAGAAATCTTACAAGGAGATCATATGATCCTGATGAATATTTTATCATGTAGGGTGTGGTAAAAGTCGTAATGGCAGAAACTCCGACGGCTACCGGGAACAGGAAGTCGCTTGTGACACCCAGTGAAAGCCCCAGGGAGGCGACAATAAATGCAAATTCACCTACCTGGGCCATGCTCATGCCAACCTGTAACGATTGTTTCAGGGGTTGTCCCGAGATCAATGATCCGCCAGCTGTACTGAAAAGCTTCCCTAAAAGTACCAGCATGGTAATCCACAGGATCGGCCAGCGGTACTCGAGTATTGTTGCGGGATCGATCATCATTCCGACAGAAACAAAGAAAACCGCGCCAAAAAGATTTTTTACGGGTTTGGTGAGGTGTTCTATCTTTTCAGCGGCTGTTGTTTCAGCCAGAATTGAACCCATTATGAATGCACCTAATTCTGCCGAAAATCCTGCCTGGGTCGCCAGAACTACCATCCCAAGGCAAAGTCCTACAGAAAGTACAAGGAGGGTTTCTTCGTTGAGCAGTTTTTTTGTATTTTTCAGGAATGTAGGTATCAGGAAGATCCCTGCAATAAACCAGAGTATAAGGAAGAACATCAGCTTCAATATGGTAAACAGCACTTCTGTTCCCTCGATCTCTTTTGTTACAGCTATCGTGGAAAGCAAAACCATCAGTATTATTACTACAAGATCCTCTATGATTAGCACTCCTATGACAATCCTCGCATAGTTTTTTGTTTTTATTCCCAGTTCATCGAATGCCTTGCTGATAATTGTCGTGGATGAGCTTGCCAGCATCCCTCCGAGGAACAGACTGTTCATTACTGACCAGCCCATTAAAGTGCCCAGCAAATAACCGGCCAGCGTAATAAAAACGATCTCAACAACAGCTGTTATCGAAGCAGCCCCACCAACCCGCCTGAGTTTTCTGAAACTGAATTCCAGACCAAGGCTGAACAGGAGGAATATTACTCCAATATCTGCCCATATTTTTACATTCGCAGAATCTGTTACAGTTGGAGTTAAAGACAAATACGGGCCAACCAGGAAGCCCGCTATGATATAGCCAAGTACCAGCGGCTGTCTGATCGCCCGGAACAAAATTGTCGTAATTGCCCCGACGACCAGGATCAGCGCCAGATCAGCGATCAGGCCCGGCAGATGTCCCATACAATAATATTATATGATGTATATCGCAAATTTATTAAAAAACTCCGCTTGATCGCGAAAGACAGAAGCCTTTGCACAACCAACAGAGAAATGATCCTTACGTACTGCACAGCTTAAAGCGGCAATAAATATGGAACATGATAACAATGAGGAATATCAGCTTTCTTCTATCCTGGTGATCACATTCTGGATCAGATCCAAAACATTATGGACATTTTCGTCAAAGACTCTGAGCACCTCCTCCCAGGTCACGGGCTTTTCATCGACTTTCCATGAATCGTAATCGGTGCTCATTGCTATTGTTGCATAAGGGATCTTAAGTTCATTTGCAAGAATAACCTCGGGTGCAGTCGACATATTGACCAGGTCGGCACCCCATGTCCGGAACATCTTCGATTCTGCCCTTGTAGAAAACCTTGGCCCCTCGATTGTTATTATAGTGCCTTTTTCATGAACCGGCATACCAGCCTTCTTTGCGCAGGTAACGACTAACTCTCTGATATACCTGTCGAAAGGATCCGGCATTGATGTATGCTTCATCTTTCCCGGTTCAAATTCATCATAAAATGTGATCTGCCTGTGACGCGTGAAATCAATGAACTGATCAGGGATTACAATATCGCCCCGCCTGATCTCATCTCTCAAACTGCCACAGGCAGTTGTTGTGATTATATGCGTACATCCAGCCTCTTTCAGTGAATAAATATTGGCTCTGTTATTTACCCGGGATGGAGGAATTGTATGTCCCTTGCCATGACGGGACAATATTGCAATATCAGTATCATTCAGTTTTCCACAAATGAGGGGAGAGCTGGGATCTCCAAAAGGAGTTTTTACAATGTAAGTTTCAGGAGATTTTAAGATATCAGGATCTTCCAGTCCCGAACCTCCGATTATCCCGATCTTTGCCATTATTCCTTTTTAAGATACTCCATAAGAACATTTACAGCTTCATCCATATCGTGGCCAAATGTAAGAAGACCTGCCCTGTCGCCTGCCATCACAATAATTCTCTTCTCAAATACATCCGATTCACTGAAGAGCCGGAAAATATCCTTGGCGAGCCCGGTTGTTCCGTAATCCATTGCCGGGTTGGTTGTAGGGACTTTATATATAAGCTCATTCCAGAGATCGATGCTATGAACATGGACCACGGCATTAACTCCCGGGTCGGCAAGATATATGGCTGCATGAGTCAGCGATTCCGATGAGGCTTTCAAAGGCCCCGTGCATTGGACAGCATTGCCGTCAATATTAAAGGAATTGACTTTAACATAATGACCGGGCTCAAGCTCCGGAATCTCCCCGGTTGCAGATCCGGTTATCATAAACTGATTGCCTCCCCTGATCCTCATGCTCAGGTTTCCAAATCCGACACCGTTTTCATAAGCACCGATAAGGTCCATATTATACAGTATTTCTCTCCAGTAGTTTATTATCTCATATTGTTCGTCGGAAATTACCGGTCCTGACTGGGTCCAGTGGCAATTGAACTTTACTACCCCTTCCATCTTAACTGAATTTATCTGAAAACAATTTTTTAATATCTTTTTCTGCAGGTTTGCAAATACCTTTTTCCGTTATCAGACCGGTAATGAATTTTGCCGGTGTTACATCAAACGCATAATTAGCACTCCTTGTATTTTCAGGGCAGATCCTCACCTGCTCGGTTTTGCCCCTGAAAAATCCTTCAATGACCGACACCTCTTCAGGATCGCGCTCTTCCACAGGTATTTCAGCTAATCCGTCTTTCAGGCTGAAATCAAAGGTGGATGATGGGAACGCCGAATAAAAGGGAATGTCATTGTCAAATGCAGCCAGCGCCTTCAGGTAAGTTCCGACCTTGTTTGCAACGTCTCCCTTCAGGGTTGTACGGTCGCTGCCCACGATGATAATATCCACCATTCCGTGCTGCATAAGGTGACCGCCTGCGTTGTCGGTGATCAATGTGTGTGGGATGCCTGCCTGGCCAAGCTCCCAGGCAGTCAGCCTGGCCCCCTGGTTCCTGGGCCTGGTCTCATCTACCCATACATGTACCGGAATACCTGTTTCATGTGCCAGATATATGGGTGAAGTTGCAGTACCATAGTCAATGCAGGCAAGCCAGCCGGCATTGCAATGTGTAAGGACATTGACCGGTTTGCCTCCTTTTCTTTTGTTTATCGCTTCAAGCAGCGGCATGCCATGCAGTCCGATCTGCCTGCAATTTTCTTTTTCAACCTCACAGATTGCTATCACCGCCTGCAAGGCTGTATCGGATATTGACCGTCCTGGGACATCATTTTTAATTTTGTCCATAACATTATTAACAGCCCGGGAAAGATTAACCGCAGTAGGCCGGCATGAGATAAGATACCTTGCAGCATTGTCAAGATGCTGGCGGGAATTTGTTGTGGAAATGATCTCGAGCGTGGCAAGATAAACACCAAATGCAGCTGCAGCACCAATAAGGGGAGCTCCTCTTACAGTCATATCCCTGATTGCATTGTAAATATCTTCCACTGTGCGCAGTTCCTTTATTTCAAAAAAGAATGGCAGCCTGTTCTGATCGATAACCCTGACAACTGCAGGATCAGATTCATCCAGCCAGATGCTCTCGTAATATTTCCCGTCAACCAGCACTAACAGATTCCTGACATAAATATCGTTTACTGATCCAAATTTATAAAATATACAGCGATATTATATAAGAAGAAGCTGTACCGATTTCGTCATGTAAAAAAGTTCCTCATAAGATTTTAGAATATTCGACCAGAATATTCTAAAATTTTGAGCAAAGAATTTTATAATTTAACTTTGCAGATATTATTTAAGGAAACTCCAGAAAAGATTATATGATTAACAAAGAGGAGTTTAGAAAGAAGGTTATAATCACCGCCGGAGAAATTTTCAGCCATTACGGGTTCAAAAAGACCACAATGGATGAAATTGCAAATGCTCTTAAAATGGGTAAAAGTTCCATTTATTACTATTTCTCAAGCAAGGAAGAAATATTTGAGGCAGTAGTTCTGTACGAAGCTAATGTTCTTAGAAATGAGCTCACTACAGCGATAAAAGCTGTCGAATCACCGATCGAAAAGCTGAGGAATTATGTTTTTGTCAGGATGAAAACGTTCGAAAAACTGTCGAATTATTACAATGCAATTTTTGACAAGAACCTTGATCACTTTGATTTTATCGAAACTGTACGTTCAAAATATGACCGTGAGGAGCTGGCAATTATAAGACTGCTTCTTTTTCACGGGGCAAGAAAAAAAGTCTTCAATGTGAAAAACAGCGAATACACTGCACTGGCAATTCAGACAACCCTGAAAGGATTTGAAGTCCCACTTTTCTGGAAGAAAAAGGAGGTAAATATTGAAGACCGCCTCAATGCGACTCTTGATGTGCTTTTCAACGGGATCCTGAATAAATAGCTCACCTTTTGATAACTGCCCTTTTCTTGTTTTTAAGGCTGAAATAGAGCCAGACGCATCCAAGTATAAAGAAAGGAATGCTTAACCATTGGCCCATGTTGAGATTCATTCCCT
>Ga0113563_10001800_pt1 | contig 12477 bp, 8 predicted proteins | sample Mud3Dept3metaG_FD_80117 | JGI IMG/M metagenome (GOLD analysis project Ga0113563, IMG submission 80117) | Freshwater wetland microbial communities from Ohio, USA, analyzing the effect of biotic and abiotic controls - Mud 3 Core 4 Depth 3... | ecosystem: Environmental > Aquatic > Freshwater >...
GAGCTGAAGAGGACGGCGTCCATCGACGTCCGGCTCTGACCTGTCCACCGTCCAGCCCGGAGAGACCGCCATGCCGCCCCGGATCGCCATCACGATGGGGGACCCCGCGGGGGTAGGCCCCGAGATCGTCGTCCTCGCCCACGCGCGGGAGGAGCTCTTTTTCCGGTGCCGCCCGGTGGTGTACGGCGACCCCGGGATCCTGCGGCGCGCCGCGCAGGTCGTAGGCCACCCTCTCCCGGTCGTGGGGGAGGAGGAGGGAGGCCCGGGGCGGATCGCCGTCGCCGCGCGCTCCCGCCTCGACCCGGCGGAGGTCCCGTTCGGCCGCCCTTCCCTCCCGGGCTCCGTTGCGATGGCCGGTTACATCCGCGCCGCGGCGGAGGACGTCCTTTCGGGGAAGGCCGCCGCGATCGTCACCTGCCCCGTATCCAAGGAGGGGCTCGCGGCCGCGGGGGTCCCCTTCCCCGGCCACACGGAGTTCCTGGCCCACCTGTGCGGCGGCGCCGACGTGGTCATGATGCTGGCGGGGGACCGGCTGCGGGTGGCCCTCGCGACGATCCACGTCGGGCTGCGCCGGGCGCTGGAACTTCTCTCCCCCGCCCTCATCGAAAAGACCGTGCGGATCACCTACGCCTTTTTCCGGAAGCACATGGGCACCCCCGCCCCGCGGATCGCCGTGGCCGGCGTCAACCCCCACGCGGGCGAGGGGGGGATGTTCGGCGACGAGGAGGCGACGCTCGTCGCACCGGCGGTGGCCGCCTGCCGGGCGGCGGGGATCGACGCCACGGGCCCGTATCCTCCCGACACGGTCTTCCACCGCGCGTACCACGGCTCCTTCGACGTGGTCGTGGCGATGACCCACGACCAGGGCCTCATCCCGCTGAAGCTCGTCCACTTCGAGGACGGGGTGAACGTGACGATGGGGCTTCCCATCGTACGCACCTCCGTCGACCACGGCACCGCCTACGACATCGCCGGGACCGGGACGGCGAACCCCGCGAGCCTGCTGGCCGCCGTGCGGATGGCGGCGGGGATGGCGAAGGGAAGATAGCCGTGGCTCTCGACCGGATCGTCGTTCGCGGCGCGCGCGAACACAACCTCAAGAACATCGACGTGGAGATCCCGCGGGACCGCCTCGTGGTGATCACGGGTGTCTCGGGGTCGGGGAAGTCGTCCCTGGCCTTCGACACAATCTACGCGGAGGGGCAGCGCCGGTACGTCGAGTCCCTCTCCGCCTACGCCCGCCAGTTCCTCGAGCAGATGGAGAAGCCCGACGTCGACGTGATCGAGGGGCTCTCCCCCGCCATCTCCATCGAGCAGAAATCGGTCAGCAGGAACCCCCGCTCCACCGTGGGCACGGTCACCGAGATCTACGACTACCTGCGGCTCCTGTTCGCCTCCGCCGGCCGCGTCCACTGCCCCTCCTGCGGGAAGGAGATCCGCCAGCAGACCGTGACGCAGATCGTGGACGCCGTCCTGGCGGTGGGGGAAGGCGCGCGCGTCCAGCTGTGGGCGCCCGTCGTTCGCGGGCGCAAGGGGGAGTACCGTTCGGTGCTCGCGAGGCTCGCCCGGGACGGATACTCCCGCGTGGTGGTGGACGGGGAGGCGCGGGATCCATCGGAGCCGATCGACCTGGACCGGAAGCGCAAGCACGACATCGACGTGGTGGTGGACCGGCTGCGGGTCGCGGACGGCGCGCGGGGCCGACTGGCCGACTCCGTCGCCCTGTGCCTCAAGCTCTCCGAGGGGCTGGTGCGGGTGGTGGACGAGCGGGGGGACGGCACCCTGTACAGCGAGAAGTACGCCTGCCCGGACTGCACCGTCAGCCTCCCCGAGGTCGTGCCGCGGCTGTTCTCCTTCAACAGCCCCCACGGGGCGTGCCCGGAGTGCGACGGCCTGGGGACGACGATCTACTTCGACCCGGAGCTGGTGGTTCCCGATCCGGGGAGGTCGATCCGCAACGGCGCGGTGGCGCCGTGGAGCCGCAGGACCCAGATCTTCTATCACCAGCTCCTCGCGGGGCTCGCTTCCCACTACCGGTTCTCCCTTGACGTTCCCTTCGGAAAACTACCGGACCGGGTACGGGATCTCGTCCTGTTCGGCTCGGCGGGGGAGCCGGTGCGCTTCGCCCTCGAAGAGGGGGACCGCCGGTTCTCCTTCACCAAGCCGTTCGAGGGGGTGGTGAACAACCTGGAGCGGCGCTTCCGGGAGACCGACTCGGAAGACGTGCGGGAGGAGCTCTCCCGGTACATGAACAACCGGCCGTGCCGGGCGTGCGGCGGCGCGCGGCTGAAGAAGGAAGCGCTCTGCGTCACCGTCGGCGGCAAGGGGATCGACGCGGTCACGGCCCTGTCCGTATCGGAGGCGCTGGAGTTCTTCCGGACGCTTCCGCTCACGACGCGGGAGGAGCAGATCGCCGCGCGGATCCTGAAGGAGATCCGGTCGCGCCTGACGTTCCTCGCCGACGTGGGGCTTTCGTACCTGAACCTGTCGCGGGCGTCCTCCACGCTCTCGGGGGGCGAGGGGCAGCGGATCCGGCTGGCCACGCAGATCGGCGCGTCCCTCATGGGGGTGCTCTACATCCTCGACGAGCCCTCCATCGGGCTGCACCAGCGGGACAACCGGCGGCTCCTCTCGACCCTCACCCGGCTGCGGGACCTGGGAAACACGGTGCTCGTGGTGGAGCACGACGAGGAGACGATCCGCACGGCGGACCACGTGATCGACATGGGACCGGGGGCGGGGGAGCACGGCGGGCATGTGGTGGCGTCGGGCCCCCCGGACGAGATCCTTCGGTGCGAGGCGTCCCTCACGGGCCAGTACCTGTCCGGGAAGAAGGAGATCCCCGTTCCCCGGGCGCGCAGACGCGCAAACGGCCCCGTGCTGTCCGTCACCGGCTGCCGGGCGAACAACCTGAAGGGGATCGACGTGACCATCCCGCTGGGCGTGATCACGTGCGTCACCGGCGTGTCGGGGTCCGGCAAGTCCACGCTGATCCTCGACACGCTGCACCGGGCGCTGGCGCAGAAGCTCACCGGCGCGAGGGAGCGCCCCGGGGAGTACCGGACCCTCTCGGGGCTTTCGCACGTGGACAAGGTGATCCACATCGACCAGTCGCCCATCGGCCGGACGCCGCGGTCCAACCCCGCGACGTACTCCGGCGTCTTCACCCCGATCCGCGACCTATTCGCCCTGCTCCCCGAGAGCAAGGCGCGGGGCTACCGGCCCGGCCGGTACTCCTTCAACGTGAAGGGGGGCCGGTGCGAGGCGTGCGAGGGGGACGGGATCATCCGGATCGAGATGCACTTCATGCCCGACGTGTACGTCACGTGCGAGGAGTGCCGCGGGCGGCGGTACAACCGGGAGACGCTGGAGATCGCCTACAAGGGGAACAACATCGCGGACGTCCTCGGGATGACCGTGGACCAGGCGCTGGAATTCCTCTCCCCGATCCCGCCGATCCGCCACAAGCTCACGACGCTGTCGCGCGTGGGGCTGGGGTACATCCGGCTGGGGCAGTCCGCCACCACGCTGTCGGGAGGGGAGGCCCAGCGGGTGAAGCTGGCGCGGGAGCTGTCCCGCCGCGCGACGGGAAAGACGGTCTACCTGCTGGACGAGCCCACCACGGGGCTCCACTTCGACGACATCTCGAAGCTGCTGTCGGTCCTGCACCTCTTCGCCGACGCAGGGAACACGGTGATCATCATCGAGCACAACCTCGACGTCATCAAGTCCGCCGACCACGTGATCGACCTGGGCCCCGAGGGCGGCGACCGGGGCGGGGAGATCGTGGCGTGCGGCACGCCCGAGGAGATTGCCCGCGACCCGCGCTCCTTCACGGGGCAGTTCCTGCGCCGCGTCCTCCACACCTCCGCCGCCGCGGGATGAGCCGGCAATGGCCGGCGAAAGGAGCAGGCAATGGGTAGGAAAACCGCGGTGGCTTCCGCGATCCTGTTTTGCCTGGCGACGGCCGTATCGCACGCGGGCCTGATGGACGACATCGGCAACCTTCTCGGAGGGGGGAAAGTCTCCGGGATTTCCGGAAACGTCGCCGAAGACGCCCGGGTCGTCTCCGGGCTGAAGGAGGCCCTCTCCATCGGCGCGGCGAACGCGGTCGCCGACACGTCGAAGGTGGACGGGTATTTCGCAAACCAGGCCATCCGGATCCTGGTTCCGGATAAGGTGCGCAAGGCGACCGACGTGCTCGGGAAGGTGGGGTACCAGAAAGAGGTGGACGAATTCGTCCTCAGCATGAACCGGGCGGCGGAGAAGGCCGCGCCGCGGGCGAAGACGTATTTCGTCGATGCGATCCGGGAGATGACGTTCGAGGACGCGCGGAAGATCCTTGGCGGCGGGGACACCGCCGCGACGGAATATTTCCGGAGCAAGACGCAGAAGAAACTGTACGACGAGTTCCGTCCCTCCGTCTCCGCGAGCATGGACGAGGTCGGGGTGACCCGCTCCTACAAGAACATGGTCGGGAAGTTCTCCACCCTTCCGCTGGTCAAGAGCCCCGAATCGATCGACCTGGACGACTACGTCACCGGCAAGGCGCTCGACGGGCTGTTCTTCATGCTGGGCCAGGAGGAGAAGAAGATCCGCACCGACCCGGCGGCCCGGGTCACGGACCTGCTGAAGGACGTGTTCGGAGGGAAGTGAGCCGGGGTTACGCTGCGGAGGTTTTCTTGCGGCCCCCGGCGGCCTCGCCCAGGAGTTTCTGCGCCACCTCGTCCGGGAAGAGGTGGTTCACTTCCCTTTCCACGGCCGACAGAACCGGGTGGGTGCGGTTCTCGTCCTGCAGGCACCACACCTCCCCCATGTCCTCGTCCACCGTCAGCACCCCGCCGGTGACCACCAGCGGGAACATGATGCAGAAGCGCGGTTTGAACTCCCACTCGTGCCGCCCGAGGGCGATGGCCGCCTTCTGGAGGGAGCAGCCGTGTCCGGGATGGAAGAAGACGCAGTAGTCGCCCGCCGTGTTGGTTTCCACTGCCGTGCCGCTCGGGCAGTCCGGGTCCTTCAGGGTTTCCCCGAACCACAGGGACGGGTCCTTCGCCTCGGGGCGGACGTAGGGGAGGAAGAGGTCCGCGTTCCGCAGGATCGCTTCGCGCTCCTCGAGGTCGGCCCATACGCCGCCCTGGCAGCAGCGGCTCCTGCACCGGTCGAGGGCACAGCGGTGGGGGAACCTGGCGCGGAACACGTGCGGGTCGATCTTCATCGGGGAACACCTTTCCCACGTCGGGTATTGCCGCGCGACATATCGCGGGTGAAGTCCTCATTCTATTCGCGCGCGTTTCCCCGGGCAAGACCTCTTGCGAATTTTCCCGCTTCGATGACGAGGAAGACGCCGACGCTCCCCGCGGCGCAGAGTCCGAGGGTGCTCCCCTGCAGCGCGACGGTGCGGAAGACCGCCTGCAGCGGCGGCGCATACACCACCGCGAGCTGCAGGAGCACCGTGACGCCGACGGACAGCAGCAGCGGACGGTTCGACAGGAGGCCGCGGCGGTACAGCGGATCCCGCACCGACCGGATCGCCAGCACGTGCGCCATCTGCGCGAACGTGAGCGTGGTGAAGAGCGCGGTGCGCCAGGCCGGGTCGCCGGCGCGGAACAGGGGGAGCGCGACGCCGAGGCACAGGACCCCGAGGAGCGTCCCGACCGCCAGGATGTATCCCCACGTGCCGCGCCCCAGCACCCCCTCCTCCGGCGGGCGGGGCGGGCGGCGCATGACGTCCTCCTCCGCGGGCTCCACCCCCAGCGCCAGCGCCGGGAGGCCGTCGGTCAGCAGGTTGATCCAGAGGATCTGCAGCGGGAGCAGCGGCAGCGGCATGCCGAGCAGGGGCCCCAGGAGCATCACGAGGATCTCCCCCACATTGCTCGCCAGGATGAAGAGGACGAACTTCCGGACGTTGTCGTAGATGACCCGGCCTTCCTCGACGGCGGCGACGATGGTGGCGAAGTGGTCGTCCGTGAGGACCATGTCGGACGCCTCCCGGGCCACGTCGGTGCCGCACTCCCCCATCGCCACGCCGATGTCGGCCTTCCGCAGCGCGGGGGCGTCGTTGACGCCGTCCCCGGTCATCGCGACCACGTGTCCGTCGGCGCGGAGGGCGGAGACGATGGCGAGCTTGTGCTCGGGGGATACGCGCGCGTAGACGTCGGTCGTCCGGGCGGCCGCTGCGAGTTCCCCCGGCGTCATGCGGGAGAGATCCGCGCCCGTGACCGCCGGGGCGCCCCGGTCGATCCCGAGCGCGCGCGCCACGGCGAGGGCGGTCCGCGGGTGGTCCCCCGTGATCATCACCGGGCGGATCCCCGCGGCGCGGCACGTGGCCACGGCCGCGGCCGCCTCCGGCCGGGGCGGGTCGATCATCCCGACGAGGCCGAGGAACACGAGGCCGGGTTCCCGCTCCTCCGCCCACCTCTCGTCCGGCCACCCCGACAGGGGCCGGAAGGCGACGCCCAGCACGCGGAGCCCGCGGTCCGCCATCTCCGCGACCTCCGCGAGGATCCGCTCCCGGCCGGCAGTGGCGAGCGGACGCGGTCCGTCAACCGCCCATTCCGTCCCGCAAAACGGCAGCAGACCGTCCGCCGCGCCTTTCGTGACGGCGAAGACAGACGCACCCCCAAGGAAGGGGAGCACCGCCTCCCCGACCGTGTCGCGCACGCTTGCCGCTATCCGGTCCGCCTCGTGGGCCGTCGTCATCCGCTTCCGCTCGGAGGTGAAGGGGACCTCGGCGCGCCGGGGGAACCGCTCCTCCAGCTCCCCCTTGGGCAGTCCGAAGCGCGCGGACAGTTCGGCGAGGGCCACCTCGGTGGGGTCGCCCAGCGGGGGAACGCCGGCCGCCGTCGCGACCACCGCGTCGTTGCACAGCGCGCACGCCGCGGCGAGGAATACGTGGGGAGCCGGGAGGGACGGAGGGGAAGCACCCGCCTCGACGGAGGCGCGCATCCCCGCGGATGCGATCTCCGCCACGGTCATCCGGTTCCGGGTGAGCGTCCCGGTCTTGTCGGAGCAGATCACCGTCACGGACCCCAGCGTCTCGACGGCGGGGAGCTTCCGGATGAGCGCGCGGCGGGCGAGCATCCGTTGCGAGCCGAGGGCGAGAGTCACGGTCACGACGGCCGGCAACCCTTCCGGGACGGCCGCCACGGCGAGGCTCACCGCGGTGAGGAAGAGCAGCCCCGGCTCCTCCCCGCGCAGGAGTCCCATCCCGAAGAGGACGGCGACGATGGCGAGTGCGAGAAGGGCCAGGTCCCTGCCCAGCCTGGCCATCCTCTTCTGGAGAGGGGTTGGTTCCCGACGGACCTCGGAAAGCATCCGGGCGATCCGCCCCAGTTCGGTCCCCGCTCCCGTGGCCGTCACGACCGCCGTTCCGCGGCCGTGGACCACGGTGGTCCCCAGGTGCAGGCAGTTCCGCCGGTCGGCGAGGGGTAGATCCGGGTCGGGGAGGGTGTCCGGCGATTTTTCCACCGGCGTGGATTCGCCGGTCAGGGGCGACTCGTCGGCCCGCAGGGAGTGCCCCTCGACCAGGCGGGCGTCCGCCGGGACGCGGCACCCTGCATCCAGCAGCACGATGTCGCCGGGGACGATATCCCTCGCGGGGACCACCAGGACCCGCCCGTCCCTGCGCACGCGCACCTCCGGGGCGGCGAGCCTCCGGAGGGCCGCCACCGCCTTCTCCGCGCGGTACTCCTGGGTGAACCCCAGTAGGGCGTTCAGGACGACGATGGCGAGGATCGCGGCGGCGTCGGCGGGGTCGCGCAGCAGGGCGGACACGGCGGCGGCGAACAGCAGCACCGCCACCATCGTGGTGGCGAACTGCGAGAGGAGGATCCGGAAGGGGGAAAGGACCGGGCCCCCGGGGAGTTCGTTGGGGCCCTCCTCGCGCAGGCGGGAGGCCGCCGCGCCGTCGGACAGGCCGCTCTCCCGGTCGGTCCGGAGTTCCCGCAAGACGTCCGCGATGTCCCGCCTGTGCCAGTCGCTCATGGGGCGCCTCGTACCGTCAGGCTATGCCAACGCGGTGCACCGGACAACGGTTTGTTCGAGTGACAAAAAACGTCAACCTTTTGATTTCCGGGCCGGCAAGGCGACGGGAAATTGTCCCGTCCCCGTTATGACGAAAGAATATTAGCAGTTGAATTAGAGTGTTACAGGGTTGCTCGAAATGGCACGCCTCGTGCTAAATCATTTGTCCGGTATTGCCGATGTATAAAACACTCCCGGCCGGAGACCCCGGACCGGCAACGAAGGAGGAGGAAGGCATGAAGAAGGTACTGATGGCAATGGTCGCCGTCGCGTTGGTCGCGATGGCGGGGAGCGCGATGGCGGCGGACTCCGCCTCCGTGACGGTCAGCGCGTCAATTGCTGGGAATTGCAGATTCAGCACCAACACCGGGACCGTGTCGTTCGGAACGCTGGACCCGGAGGCCGGCGGAAACGTGAGCGGAACCGTGACACAGCCCGTGTTCTGGTGCACGAGGGGAACGGCCTACACGATCGGCGACGATGTGGGATTGCACGAAACCGGAAGCACGTACCGTATGGTGCACGCGACCTCGGCGACCGATTTCATCCCGTACACCTTCGCCTACACTGCAACGGGAACCGGGGCAGGCGCCGGCATCGCGAATCGCATCACGATGAATATCGCGGCCCAGGTCCTCGGCGCCGACTATATCAACGCGTTAGCGGGAAGTTATTCCGACACCGTTACCCTCACGATCAGTCCGTAACCTCCGGGCGAATGAGGCCCGTACGGTGAAGGATACCGGCAGGGGCGGCCGCAAGGCTGCCCCTGCCATTTTCGCCATCCTGCTGTTTCTGTTTCCGACCGTGTCCCTCGCTTCAGGCACAACAGCGGTGTCCGTAACCGCCACCGTCCTCTCGAAGAGCGTCTGCCGGTTCGATTCGAAAAGTCTTGCACTGAATTTCGGGAACGTCGATCCGGAGATCCAGGCCGATGCCACCGCGACCACGACGGCGGGCTTCCGTTGCGGCGGCAGCGCGGCAAACGCCACCTTCGCGATGGTCCCCGACGTCGGGCTGCACGCGACCGGGGGGTTCCCGAGGATGCAGAACGGAACGGTAACATCGGAGTTCCTCCCCTACTTCCTCGCGTTGAACCCGCCCACCGGCACCGTGCCGAGGAACGCCAACCAGACCCTGACTGTCACGGGGACAATCCGCAGGTCGGATTTCCAGGACGCCTACGCCGGGACGTACACCGACACTGTGGTGCTCACGATCCTTCCCTGACAGTTCCTGTTTTCCTGTTTAATCCAGCGTAAATCTCTCCGGTCATATGGCCGATAAATGGTAAGGTGCGGGGTGCCGGAACGAGAACGGGAGAGGGAGCCTCGGCATGGCCCAGTATCCACGGTTTGGAGTGGTGACCCGATGACGGGATCCGGTTTTATCGGACGCTCGCGCGCCCTTTCCATAGCGTTCGGTGTTCTCGCTTTCCTTCCTGCGTTCCTGTCTTCCGATATCGTACGGGCGGGGGAGTGGAGGGTGACTCCCATTCGCCTCGACCTGGGCCGGGATGCGAGGAGCGGCGCCGTGACGGTCATCAACGAGTCGGATGAACGCCTGCAATTTCAGATGAAGGCCTTCGAGTGGACGCAGGACGTGGAAGGGAAGGACCGGTACGAGGAGACGGACGACATCCTATTCTTCCCCCGGATCATGATCTTCGACAAGAAGGGAGAAAAGATCCTCCGGGCCGGTGTCAAGGGTCCGTCTGGGGCGAAGGAGAAAACGTACCGGCTTTTCGTCGAGGAGATCCCCGAGCCGAAGAAGGCGGAAGGGGCCCGCGTCGCCATCGCCATACGGTTCGGCCTCCCGATCTTCGTGAAGCCCGCGAAGGAGGATCTCCGCGGGGAAGTGGCGGGCATCCCGATGGCGGGTGGCGCCGTGTCCGCCATGGTGAGGAACACCGGGAACGTCCATTTCGTCGTGCGGAAGGTCATCCTGAATTGGAGGGATGGAAACGGGAAGAGCGTCTTCTCGAAAGAGTTGGACGGCTGGTACCTCCTGGCGGGCGCGGAGAGGGCATATCCGGCGGAACTGCCGGCCGGCCTCTGCGGGGAGGTCGCACGGGTTGACGTCGAGGTCCGGACGGAGACCGTCTCCTTCACCGGGAACCTGGTTGCGGATCCGGCCATGTGCACGACCAAGTAAGGACGTCATGGCGCGGCGGGACACGGGTGTCTTCCGCGCGGCGGCCTACCTTCTTCCTTTGTGCATCCTCGTCTTTGTAACCCCCGCTTCCCACTGCGCGGACTCCTTCTACGTATCTGTCCTCCTAAACGGGCAGAAGAAGGGGGATCTTCTCGTCTTCCGCCTCGAAGACGGCGAAATCCTGGTAGGGCAACAGGAACTGACGGGATTCGGCCTGTCGCTTCCGGACGCGCCGGTGCAGCCGATCGGCGGGGAACCGTTCCTGTCCCTGCGCTCCATCCAGGGGATTTCGTACGCCTTCCGCGAGGAGACGATGACCCTCGAGCTGACCGCCGCGCCGTCCCTGTTCCCGAGACAGGTCATCGACTTCGCGCCCCGACGGCAGACGAACGTCTACTACCCGAGGGACACCGGGGGATTCTTCAACTACGGGGTGTCGTACTCGGCTGGGAACTCCTTCGATTTCCAGGAACTGGACGTGGCGGGCGAGATCGGGTTCCGGGCGGGGGATTACCTCTTCTTCACCGATTCCACGTACACGCGCACACGGACGGAGGATCGCTATGTGCGTTTGACGAGCAATGTGACGTACGACCGGCGCGAGCAGATGCAGCGGGCCATCCTCGGCGATTTCCAGGTGTCGTCCGGTCTCCTCGGCTCCAATCTGCTCCTTGGCGGGATCAGCTTCTCCAAGGTCTACGGGATCGACCCGTACTTCATCTACTACCCCATGACCGGTTATTCCGGCCTGGTGTCATACCCGTCCGTCGCGGACGTCTACCTCGACGGAAACCGCATCCGGTCGGAAAAGCTCTCTCCGGGGGAGTACGACCTGCGGAATATCGCGTATTACGGGGGGATGCGGGACATCTCGGTCGTGATCCGGGACCCGTTCGGCCGGGAGCAGATAATCTCCCGCCCGTACTACTTCACCGACACCCTGCTGCGGGAAGGGCTCCACTCGTACAGCTACAGCCTCGGTTTCCCGAGGGAGCGGTTCGGGGTGGAAAGCAACGAGTACGGGTCGCTGGCCTTCACTGCGTTCCACGATTACGGTTTCAGCGATACCCTCACGGCCGGTTTCCGGGGTGAGGGGGATACGGACCGGGTGAACCTCGGGCCGCAGGCGACCTTCCTGGCGGGAAACGCCGGCCAGGTGTTCCTGTCCGTGTCGGGCAGCGCAGCGAAGGAAACCGGGGGCGGAGGCGCCGCGATTCTCGCCCACCAGTACCAGAACCGGGAACTCGGCACGCGCCTCTTCCTCCAGGGACGGACGCGGGAGTACGCGACCATCTCGGAAACGGCCGCGACGGGCAGGCTCCGGTACGAGGCCGGGGCTGGCGTCGGGTACGGGACGAGCGTGGCGGGGTATATTTCGGTGGATTACGCCGTCCGGGAGAAATACGAGGGGCAGGACCAGCGGATCGCGTCTGTGGGCTATTCGAGGACCTTCTTCGGAAACCTCAACCTGCAACTGACGTACAGAAACATACGGCAGGAGACCTCGGTGAATGATTTCTTCGCCGGCCTGACGTACTATCCGTGGACCGACACCTCGCTGTCGGCCTCCTGGCGGAGGACGGAGGACGCGGACACCTTCACCGTCCAGGCGCAGAAAAACCAGCCGGTGGGGGAAGGTTGGGGGTACCGGGTCACGGCGGCGAAGACGGACGCGCCCGCCGCTTCCGTGACGAGCGTGAACCCCTTCGTCCAGTACAACGCGAAGCGAGGAATTGTCAGCGCGGAATTTGTCGGGGAATACGCGGATCCGGGGAATAACCGGGAGAGTTATCGCCTCTCCGCGGCGGGGGGGATCGCATACGTGGGGGGCGCTTTCGGGTTGAGCCGGCCGGTCACCGACAGTTTCGGCCTGGTCACGGTGGACAACCTGGCGGGGGTCCGGGTGTACCAGAACAACCAGGAGATCGGGCGGACGGACGCGAGGGGGAGGGTGTTCGTACCCGGAATGGGTTCCTACGTCGAGAACCAGATATCGATCGCGGATAAGGACGTTCCGATGGATTTTTCGCTCGGGGAGGTGAGCCGGCGGGTGTCCCCGCCCCTGCGGAGCGGCTCGGTCATCCGCTTCGACGCGAGGAAATACCGGGCCGTCACCGGGAAGCTGGGTGTAAAGGTGGACGGGACGATCCGCCCGGTAGAGTATCATGAGATCCGGATGATGGCGGACGGGAAGGAGCTCTCCTTCCCGACGGGGAAGGGCGGGGAGTTCTACCTCGAGAATCTCCCGCCCGGGACATACGACGCCACCTTCGAACACGAAGGGAGAAAATACGGGTTCGC
>Ga0113563_10001801_pt1 | contig 12476 bp, 12 predicted proteins | sample Mud3Dept3metaG_FD_80117 | JGI IMG/M metagenome (GOLD analysis project Ga0113563, IMG submission 80117) | Freshwater wetland microbial communities from Ohio, USA, analyzing the effect of biotic and abiotic controls - Mud 3 Core 4 Depth 3... | ecosystem: Environmental > Aquatic > Freshwater >...
ATCACGGTGGCCATGGCAAGACCGCCGGGAATATGACCGACGAACTTATGGGCAGCCCCGTAGAGCCGTACCGCGATCCCCGCATTAAACCCGATCTGGCCCATGAGGATGAAGAGCGGGAAGACAGTAAACCCGTAGCTAGTTATAACGTCATAGACATCTCTTGAGAGCAGGCTGAGGGCACTCTCAAAACCGTTCAGGTACCCAAAGCCGACAAAACCGATCAACGCCATGGCAAAACCCAACTCTATGCCTGTGGCGAAGAGCAGAAGGAGCGCGACAAGACCTGCGATGCCTACCAACATTTCACTCATGCTCGCCCCTCCAGATCGTCGTGATATCGAAGAGAAAGACAAAACATTCAAGGAAGCAACAGACTGAGATGCAGTAAGCGAGCGGGTAAAAGGGTATCTTGATTGTGGGCGAAACCTCGCCGGAGGCGTGGAACCTTGCTCCTATCTTGATCATCGTATATCCGATGCAGACAAAAAGAAAGATACAGAGAATTCGTGTGAATGTATTCATCAGATTCCTGTTTCTCGATGAGAGTTTTTCAACAAGGAACTCCATGTAGACGTGTCCCTTGTCGAGAGAGACCTGGGGAATGCCGAAGCCGATCACTATGCCCATTAAAAGGGATACGACCTCAAACGTTCCCACAAAGGGGAAGCTGACCGCCCTGAGGACGACGTCGGTAACTGTCAATAACATCATGACGGTGAGCGCTGTGCCGGCTATGAAATTTAGGATTTTGCACAAATATTTCAGCACGTTGAACGGGCCATCCATAATGATCCTGATCCTCCTAACGCAATATGGGGTAACGTTCAGAAAACAAAAAGGCGATTCCGGCGGCTAAACCGTTTCCTCTTGTTACATGATAATACAAGTCGGCTGTTCTAGTCCAGTTCCACGTCTTCCGATACCATACTTTTCAACGCCTTGTTGAAGCCGCTATTCCGCTCGTCGGATCCGGAGTCGAGGAAAAAGATCTGTAACCCTGGCCCCAGGACCCTGTTTTTAAGTGTCCTCTTCCAGTATCTTCCGTTTTTTCTGTATGAAGGGGAAGATAGAAGAGAGGAGCAGGAAGAGCGAGACCGCTAGACAGACCGCTGATATGGGGTGCGTCACGAAGACGGCTGGGCTGCCGTCAGAGAGAATGAGGGCTTGGCGCAGGTTCTGCTCCAGCAAAGGGCCAAGCACAAACGCAAGCACGAGCGGCGCAGGCTCGTATTCTATCTTTCTTAAACCGTACCCGATTACGCCGAAAATGATCATCACGTAGATATCGAAGACATTGCTGCTTATGCAGTAGGCTCCCAGGAGACAAAAGAGCAGAATAAGCGGAAAGAGTATCCTGTACGGCACCTTGAGCACGCGCACCCAGATGCCAATGAGCGGGAGGTTCAGTATGAGGAGCAAGATGTTGCCCACATACATGCTCGCAATGGTGCCCCAGAATATGTCCGGCTTCTCGGTTATCATGAGCGGGCCCGGCCTCAGACCGTGAATCATCAAGGCGCCGAGTAGAAGCGCCATAACCACATTGGCCGGTATGCCGAGAGAAAAAAGTGGAATGAATGCACCGCTTGTCGCCGCATTGTTGGCCGATTCCGGGCCTGCCACCCCTTCTATGGCCCCCTTGCCGAACCTCTCCGGTTCCCTGGCCAGCTTCTTTTCCATGGCGTACGAAACAAAGGAGGAGATGACTGCGCCGCCTCCGGGCAAAATGCCAAGAAAAAAGCCTATGAGTGATCCTCGCGCTATGGGTTTGGCCGAGCGTTGCCAGTCTTCTTTGTTGGGCAGGAGGTGGCGGATCTTCGTCGAGAGGACCATTCTCTCTCCCGCTTGTTCAAGGTTCAGAAGCACTTCAGAGATACCGAAGAGTCCCATGACGAGAGGAACGAGGCCCAAGCCATCCTGCAGGCCGATGAACCCCATGGTGAAACGGGCCTTGCCCGTCACGATGTCCTGGCCCATGAGGCTCAGGAAGAGCCCGGCGCCAGCCATGAGCAACCCCCTCAGGATTGAGCCGTGGGTGAGATACATGAGCAAGGAAAGGCCCAGGCACATGAGGGAGAAATACTCCGCGGGCCCAAACTTCACCGCAAACTTCGCGAGTGCGTTGGCCATGAGCATCAGGCCCACGAGACCTATTGTGCCGGCGATGAATGACCCGAAGGCTGCAATGCCCAGTGCAGGTCCGGCCCGACCCTGGCGCGCCATCTGATAACCGTCTATACATGTGACCACCGATGCTGCCTCTCCGGGTATGTTGACGAGGATTGATGTTGTTGATCCGCCGTACACGGACCCATAGTAGATGCCCGCCAGCATGATGATCGCTGCGATGGGCGACATACCAAACGTGACCGGCAGCAGGATCGACATGGCTCCCACGGGGCCAATCCCCGGCAGAACGCCGATGAGGGTGCCTATAAAAACACCTATGAAGCAGGCCAACAGGTTCATTGGCTGTAAGGCTACCGCGAAACCGTAGAAGAGGTCGTAAAGTATGCTCATCTGCTGCCTATGCCAAGTTGGATTCGGAGGCGGCCTTCTGCTACCACCATGGGAGGATGCCTCGGGGGAGCTGACTTTTCAGCCACACTTCGAAGACGAGATACGTCACAGCAACGCTTACCGTGGACGCAAAAAGCGGGGCTGCCAGACGCCGGCGAGAGAGGTCGTAGAAAAGCGCGAACAGCGCAATGAACGTGGTGGCGATGTAACCCAGCGGGTTGAGAAAGATGGCGTAGAAAAGAAGGATGGCCACGGTATAAGCCATTCTGAAGACTGGGCGTTGCAAAACCGGCATGACCGATGTCGGAGCAGATGGCTTCTCAGGTTCCTGTGATTCGGGCCTGCCCGTCACGCTTACCAGTGAGCCCACGGCGACGATGAAGAGCCCGGCGACGAAGGCAACAAAGCCTGCGCCGGGCTCACGGAAGGTACCAAGCCCGGTCGAGTATGCGAATGCGCAAATGACCACACCAATCGCAATCCATACCGGCCCCTCAAGCAGTCTCAACATCATCGCACCCAAGGGTCATGGGTCATGGGTCAAGTAAAGACATAAATCATTTTCCTACCCGTGACCCTTGCCCTATGACCCTCTATTTCACGAGTCCCTCTTCCTTGAAGAAGGTTTGCAAGGCATCTTTATACTGATTGATCGATTTCTCGAAGGCTGCTGTCTCCGCGAAGGCGACCTGGGTGCCCATGTTATGGATCTTCGCACGGAACTCCGGGTCATTAGCTATCTTTGCAGTCACGTCATTCAGTTTTTTCACGATGTCGTCCGGGATGGCTCTGGGCGCGAAAATGCCCAGGTAGGAACCACCCGGGAAGTTGTAGCCCAATTCCACGACCGTCGGCACGGTTGGAGCAAAATCGGCCCGCTTTTCAAGAAGGAGGGCGAATATCTTCAGCTGTTTCGCGTCGAGCAGCGCCTTGACCGCGGGGAACGCAGGAGTGCCCGCAGGCACGTGCCCGCCGAGGATCGCGGGTACGATCTTTGTGTCGCCGTCGAACGGCACATCGACCATGCTCACATTCTCAGCCTTGGCAATCGCCCTCATGGCCAGGTAACCAAGCGTGCTCTTGCCGTGAATCCCGATCTTGGCGCCGGGATTCTTCCGGGCGTATTCTGCGAGGTCTTTGACGCTGTTCATAGGTGAATCGCCCTTGACTGCAATGGTGAGGACGGGCACGCCGACCTTGGCCACGGGCTTCAAGTCCTTGCTCGAATAGGGCGCTTGGTAAAAATAGGTGTAGGTCTCCGGAATGCTGGCGGACGAGGGGAAGAAACCGAGCGTATAGCCGTCGGGCTTGGCACTGGCTACAGCAGCACCGCCGATGGTGGTCGCACCACCGGGCCTGTTCACGGCGACCACAGGTTTGCCCAGGTGGCGCTCCATGGCTTCAGCCAGCGCGCGCGCACCGAGATCGGTCACGCCTCCCGGCGGATATGGTATGACGAAGGTAATGGCGCGTTCGGGATATTCTGCGTGCGCTTCCCGGACTCCGCCAAACGGCGTTAACGTAATGGCCACGAAGCCCACTATGACACCGGTCACGACCAAGGATGTACTCTTTCTCATATCAAACCCCCTTTTCTAACATTCTTGCTCTGTCGTTATCCACGATACCCATCCGCTGTAGAACGAGACGCGTACGAGTAGGTACAACGCGCAGGCGCCTCAACCTTTTGCGACGCTCTCTCGTATCGCCCTGAACTTTTTGCCCACCTCTTCCACGTCGACTATCATGCTGACGAGCCCCGCCTCCTGCTCATACACGTCGGCAGGTACGGCTGCCTTCACGTCCGGCTCGAGGATGTGATAGATAGGAAGCCCGAGCGAAACGCCTGCCAATGGTCCTGCAAAGCTTGGATCGCCCACGGTGAGCGTCTCAGCGGCGATCTCAGCGCCCTCGATGTCGCTGGCGCCGAGCACCACGATCATGCCATCCTTGCCTTCCTGCTCCACGAGTTTTTTGATCTGTGCCTGACTCTCCAAGTCAAGCGTGCCTGCAGCCGTTCAGACGAAACACTCGGTCGTCAGGAATGCCACCGTAGCGCCGGCCGCTTCAACACAGCGCGCAATCGCAGGACCCGGCACCCCGTCCCTCTCACCAACGATGATTACTTTCTTTCCTTTGAACATTTTGTGCCTCCATAAATCATTCGTTACAGGTTACAGGTTACAAGTTTCAGGTTACAAGTTCAGGCTTAGAACAAGCCTCGCACTTTTCAACGATTTTGTTTTTCACTGATCACCGGACCCTGGACCCGGGACCCTGCCTTTATTGGCTTGTAGCAAAAACGACAGACCGTCTGAAAGTTGCGACATGCGCCCGAGAAAGAGGCTGCCTTTCGCAACGAACATGGCATTTCTCACCCGACCTTGCTTCATTTCTTCCAGGGCGTGCCCGAGAAAAGGTACTGCTGCGGGAATGTGTCCCTGCGTCGGAGAAAAACCGGGCATGCCCCGTTCTTTCACGAAGCTGTCTATGGCGGTGCGGTCAATCTCCTTACGCAGTGCCGCAAGCGCGCCCATGATTTTGTAGTTGGTCAATGGCGTGTTGCCACTGCCCGCAGGAAGGGTGACCTCAGGGTTGTGCATCTCTGTTGCGAACTTGTCCACGTCCGTCATTCTGAGACCGAGCCGCTCGAGGGGCTTGACGATGAGGGAGGTCATGATTTCCTGCTGGCTCGATCCTGCGCCGATGTCATGTTTTCCCACGGAATCGAGCCGTATGACCGGGCTCACCCCATCGTCCCGTGTGATGAGTATGGCCAGTCCTCCGAGCACGTCTTCGAGTACCGGCATGTTGTGTTTCAAATGGCCTGAGTACTTCATACCGATCTTTGCCAGGCACCCTCCGCCCACAACTGCAACCTGCTTGAATACACCCGCCTCCACCAGGCAGGCAGCGTCGACAAGTGCATGGATAGGCGCTGCGCAAAAGGCTTTCACGTCGTGGCCGCTTGCGTTGAAGCAGTGGCACATCTCGCCGATGGCCTTGGAAAGGCTGCCGCCGCCACGGTTATATCGGTCTCCCACCGCCTCTTCGGAACAGCTCAGAAGAAAGTCCACGTCCTGCGGCGTGATTCGTGCGCGCTTAAAGAGATGAAACATGGCAAAAGCACCGGACGCCTTGGCGAGAAGGTTCTCCATGAGTACATGCGCCTTCAGCGAGTCGTCGGCATCGTGGTCCCTGCGCACGCAGCCTACCATGGCGCCCTCGAAGTAGAGGGGCAGGGCAGCATCTTTTTCCGCCTTGTCCAGGATCTTTCCTCGCTCAACCCCAGCGCCCAGTTTCTTGAGGTCCTTCTCGTCCAGGAATGGGGTGTCCTTCAGGGCCGCCCGTACTTGCTCCACGAATTCCGGGGTGAGCCAGACAAGATCAAAATCATCAGCAATCTTCATCCAGCCGTAGAATTCGATCTCAGGCATGATCTCCCCGAACCTTCCGTACCGGCTCGCGCCTTCCACGAGATGTTCGTACCACGGTTGAGGAATCTCGTGGAGCTTATCCGGGTGCAGGTTGCCGATGAACACCTGGTTCGGTGGATATGCTACGGCGGCGCCGAAATCGCGCACGTGCGCGTAGACCGCCTTTTCCAAGTCTCCTCCATGTCCGCCACTCACTTCTATGTCACGGATGGGCTTCGATCCGTAGCGGACAAAGTCAGGCACATGGACCATCACATATGAACACTCTTTTACAACAACCGCCATACTGCGCCTCCAGGTCAAAGCAACTTCAACGCAACTTCACAGCAATTTGTTTATCGACTCTTCTATCGCCTGCAACGTGACGGTCCCCGAGAGTCGATCCACCTCTTTCCCGTTCTTGTAGAAGAGAAATGTGGGCAGAGAGAGCACCTTCAGATCTAGGCAGAGGCGGCGGTTCTTGGGCGCCTCTATCTTGGCGAGCCGTATCCGTCCTCCATGTTTTCCTTCCAGTTCTTCCACGCCCGGCATCAGCGCAAGACACGGGACACACTGCGGTCCCCAGAAGTCGACCACTACCGGCAGTTCCGACCGGAGTACTTCCGCTTCAAACGTGTCCTTGGTCACTTCTTTCATGTTACATCTCCTTGCTGCAAGTTTTTGGCTTTGCCGGGTTTTGCGGCGAGCGTCTTCAACGCGTCCAGCACGATCTTTTTACGCAGGGTTTTCTCCTCCTCGCGCGTGAGGTTGGGGTCCCCCAGGGGATTGGTGATGCCTATGCCCGGAACAATACGGTTGGCGCGAAGTGTCTGCGCGGTCGGGACAAGGGCCGTTATGAGAACCGCGGGTATGCCGGCCCTCTCGATCTCTTTTTCGAGCACTGCACCGCAGCGCGTACCTGTCCCTCAGGTCGAGGTAAGGATCGCGGCCGCGACCCCGGCCTTCTTGAGCCGACTCGCTATACCCTGTCCAATCTTTCGTGCGTTCTCCATGGTTGTGGCAACACCGGCGGTCACGTAGAAATCGTCATGCAGCTTTCCAAACACGCCTTCCCGCTCGAGTTCCCTCAAGGCGTCTGCCGGCACCAAACGATTTGGGTCTTCGTTTATCAAGGTGGTATCGAATCCGCGGTGGATAGATTGAAACTTCTCCGGTCCTAGTTTTTCCAATTCCGCCACGCTGTATGTCGCAAACCTCGTGGCCCTGGCTGACTCGATCCCGTCTGGATTCCCGATCGGGACAAGCGCCCCTTCAGTCACGATGGCGATGGTGACTCCTGCGAGAGATAGGACGGGCGGCGCTGCCGGAACCACGTCGAGGCTGGGGAAGGGGATCTCAGTCGGAACCTCTTCCCCTCTCATTTTCCTGAGCAGAAGCTCTATGGCCCGTTCCGACGCCAGCCTGTCCGAGAGGATATTCGCCCTGACGCCCTGTGGAATGTATCCCTCGTCCTCCGGCCTGCCCACAGGCTCGCCGCGAAACATCTTCAGGACGAGCTGTATCATCTTCGGCATGGCCTGACTCATGCCTGCAGCATTACCCGTGGTGGCGATGATGTGGACGTGCCGCTTATACAAATCAGCGCCGGGGTTTTCGTGAAACATGCCCGTTATCACAGGCACGCCGAATTTCTCTTTCACCTGCTTGCACATCTCACCGCAGGCAATGCCGTACCTCCCCGCATTGAAAGCAGGCCCCGCAATAAATACGTCAAAGGGAGTACCATCTATAAGCCTGATGAGCTCTTCTGCTGCGCGCTCCGTCTTTTCCGTAAAGTAGTTGTCTCCGCAGATCAGCGTGGCGACAACGCGTCCCTGTTTTCCTTGTCCTGCCAGAAGCTGGTCTATGAGCATGCCCGGTCCTACGGCGCCTTCCCGCACCACGGGCTCTGCGCCGGCTTTATCCTCGCCGCCGATCTGGCCAAAGAACTGGTTTACATAATGGATGATGCGCAGCATGCTATCGTCCCTCTGTGGTAAGGTGCGTGAAACCTGCCTGGCTGATGGCATTCGGGATGAATCGCAGCGGTATGTGAAGGCTTTGCTGCAGGTCGCCTCCGAGGTCATGCATGAAGGTCCCGCCGACAATTTTCTCCATTGCCGACAGGTTGATCATGCCATCCACATTGCCCACGCTTACCATCACATCCGCCCTCGGAGATATGGCAAGGAGGGGCAATTCTCCTGAGCCGTCAGGTCCGAGCCACTCGTTATCTATGATCACGGTCTTGATGCCCAGGGCCTCGCATGCCTCACAGTTTTCCATCAGGTCTACGTCCGTGTGACCGCCCCCTTCCTTGGTGATGATCACCCCATCCACCTGCAGCACGTGCTTGAGAAGCCCTGCAGCCATCATAGAGGTACGCCTGATTTCGACGAGCGACGTAGGCTCCGGCGATATGACCACCCCTTTGAAGTTGAGTTCCCGACCGTGACGTCTGTGCAGCCCCAGAACCACCGGGTGATTCAGGATGGTGTATGTCGAGTTCTTTATTGCCGTCGAAATGTTGTAGTGACCGCAGACGATCGCACCATCGATGATCTCGTTAGGATGAAGAATCGTCGGGTAGTAGCGCCTCGTATTGTCGCCGTACACAAAGGGCTCTCTCGAATCACCGTGGCTGTGGAGCTGCATGAGGTAACCCACGCGCGGCAGATTGCCGAGATCCCGACGGGGAAGATCGAGGTTAAACCCTTCCATGCCTGATGGCGCGGCACCCAACGTGGCGCGAGCGAGGTAAACAGAGGCCTTGAGACCGGCCGCCTTCAACGCAAGCCCGTACTCAACCGTCTGCAAGCCTGCGGAAGGCTCCGTCAGAAGACAGACGTTGTGTGTTCGGGAATGGGGTGTGAAACCAGCTCCAGGACCGCTCATGTCGACGAGTGCGCCGCACAGGCCCTGCATGGAGCCGATCTCGAACACGGCTGCACCACACAGCACGTTTGTTGTTCCCTCGCCGGCACGCCTGATCGCACCGAGCATCCCGGGAAAGTAATCACGGTGCTCTAGGTTGATTCTTGGTTCCAGTATGTCGAGTATGTTGGTGATCCGGGTCTTCTCACCTGGATTCGCCAGCTCCATATCAACGTGTCGCAACCTCTTGTCTTCAGATATAAGCGCTATAAGCTCTTCTCTGTTGATGAAGAGACAGCCGCCGCCGTAAGAGGTCTTTGAACCGAACTGAATATCAGAAACATCGAAATAACGCATCTCAAGGTTCATTTGTTTCTGTCCTTCATTACTTTACACTCGACACGATCTTCGTGATCTTTTGCCCAGGACCCTTGCCCCAGGCCCCTGTGCTACTTGACCAGCCCTTCCTCTTTGAAAAAGACCTGCAACTCGGTCTTTTCCCGCTCGACTGAAGCCTCGAAGGCTTTCGTCTCTTCAAATGCGGGCATTATGCCAAGCTCCATGAGCTTGGAACGAAAGGCAGGTTCCTGGGAGACCCGCGCTGCCGCGTCGGCAAACTTCTTCACGACGTCATCGGGCGTGCTTTTTGGAGCAAATACTGAATTCGACATACCCGGCGCCACCTTGTAACCAAGCTCTACGATGGTAGGGACCTTGGGCAAGAAGTCCGCGTGCTTGTCGATGAGCAAAGCAAGAAGCCTGAGCTGTTTTGCATCGACCAGTGACCGCACAGAGGGATATGTGGGCGAGCCCACGGGAATATGGCCACCGAGAATGGCAGGCACGATCTTGACATCGCCATCGAACGCCACATCGACGATGTTCAGATTCTCGGCCTTGGCAATTCCTCTCATGAGTATATAGCTCGATGATGTTCTACCGTTGATGCCCCATTTGGTACCCGGGTTCTTGCGGACGTACTCAACTAGGTCCTTGAACCCGTTCATGGGCGAATCACCCTTGACACATATGGCGCCGACGGCCATTGCGACGCGGCACACGGGCCTCAGGTCTTTGCTCGAATACGGGGCCTGGTAGAAGTATGTGTAGACTTCGGGGATGCTGGCGGGCGGAGGGAAATAGCCGAGCGTATAGCCATCAGCCTTTGCGGTGGCCACCACGTTTCCTCCTATGGTGGTTGCCCCGCCGGCCCGGTTGATCACGACCACCGGTTTTTTGAACTGCTTTTCCATTGCATCTGCGAACGCGCGTGCACCGAGGTCGGTTACGCCTCCGGGAGGATACGGCACGACCAGGGTGATTGTTCGATCAGGATAATCGGCTGCCATCACGGGCCCGGAGAGAAAGGCAAGGGCGAAAGCGACGCAGAGTAGAACCGTACACCGTACCAAGGGCATGTTCTGTTTCATTGTTGAACCTCCTTGCTGTGTGACCTGTGCTCTCATTATCCATAATAGCCACTCAAGGCGCAAGAAAAAAGAGAGGTAGACACGGACCGTGAAAAAACAGAGGATAGGTGTTATCCTTAAGAAATAGGAGCGGGTTTTGTCGGTAAGCTGATGACTGCGGGGTGTATATGAAAAAGATTAGTGAAGGACCGGCATGGATTCGGGGATGGATGGGCCGGCACAAAAAACTCGGGCTGTGGGTTTGCGCGATATTCGTCGCACTGAGCCTTTTCGGATTTCTGGGTGCACCTCCCATCATCAGGTCAGTCGCTGAAAAACAGCTTTCCGGTGCGCTGGAGCGAACAGTGACGATCCAGGCGATCCGGTTCAACCCGTACACACTTGGCCTCACAATCCGTGGACTGATGATACGGGACAAGGATGACCCCAATATCTTCTCCGCGTTTGAAGAGATCTATATAAACCTCCAGGCCACGTCACTCTTCAGGCGCGCCGTTGTCATCAAGGACGTGCTTATCAGGCGGCCGCATATCCACCTGGAGCGTTCCAAAGAAGCCGTTGAAGCCGGGGAGCCGATGACTGTGGTCGATATCTGGGAGAAGGTGCGGATCCTCCCTGAGCCGGTTCGCAAGGGATTGCGCTATTCGGTAGGCAACATCCAGATCGTCGACGCGGCCATTGAGTTTGTCGACCATCCCAAGGGAGTTACGCATGAAGTCAAAGAACTAAACCTGGCCATACCTTTCTTCTCAAACATCCCTTACTATGTTGACGTCAATGTGGAGCCTTCTTTCTCCGCCAAGGTAAATGGGGCACCGTATGCCCTCAAGGGGCGGGCGAAACCGTTCTCAGAGTCCGGTGAGACAGTCTTCGATATTAATGTGAGCGATCTGGATCTACCCTTCTATTTCGCGTATGTACCCAGGGACCTTGGTTTCAAATTGGAATCGGGTCGACTCGATGTTCAGACGACGGTAGTCTTCGCCAAGTCAAAAGAAGGAAAACCCTTCGTAGGGGTGTCAGGAGAGATATCGCTCAAGGAATTTGCACTCAGGATGGGCAAGGACAAAGAGCCTCAGAAGATAGCTCGCGTGAGCGTATCCATAGCCAGTGCCGAGCCCGTGGCAAAGGTGGTGAAGCTCAAGAAGGTGGCGATCGAATCGCCTGACTTCAATGTTCGGCAGGGTCAGGATGGCGCGTGGAATTTTGACCCGATACTCGGTGGCGAAAAGAAAGCGGAGAAGCAGACAGAAAAATCGAAGTCGGAAGAAGTCCCCCTTTCCTATGAGGTGGAAGAGATTAAGGTCTCCGGAGGGAAGATCAATTTCGAGGATGCCTCGCGGGCTAGACCATTCAAGACGGTGATTGATCCCCTCGACCTCTCGGTCTCACAACTCACCAACGAGAAGGGAAAGAAGGGCACGTACACGCTCTCGGTCCGCACAGAGTCGAAAGAAGAAATCCAGGTGGAGGGGGAGATTTCAATCGATCCTCTGGAGGCCGCTGGAAACCTCAAACTCAGCGGGCTGCAACTCAAAAAGTACGCCCCATACTATGCTGACTTCATCACCTGTGACGTGACCGATGGTCGTCTCGACCTTGCAACGGGCTACAAGGCAAGACTGGGACAGGCAGAGCCCGCCATCCTGCTTTCTGACCTTTCCACAACGCTTAGCGCACTGCGTCTCACGGATTCAGAGCGCAAACAGGAGTTCGTGAGTATACCCATGGCAAAGGTTGAAGGGGCTGAGGTCGATCTCGCAAACCGTCTCGTGAAAGTGGGGAAAGTTTCTGGCGAGAAAGGCGCGGTGCTCGTGAAGCGCCTCCAGAACGGTGAGATAAATCTGGCGAAGTTGATGCGGAGCGATTCGCCTGACGCATCGAAGTCGGCGGAAAAGAAGTCTGAGTCTTCTGCCAAGTCATGGCAGGTGAGCATCAAAGAGCTCGGTCTCGCGCGTTACGGAATTACCTGGGAGGACGAGACCCCTGCTTCCCCCGTGAGACTTGCGGTTGAAGACATGAATGTCAAAGGAGAGAACTTTTCAACGGGCAAGGATCAGAAAGGCAAACTGTCTCTCTCTGCGCGCATCGACAAGGGTTCGATCTCGGCGTCAGGCACGGTAAGCCTTGACCCGGTAACTGCCGATTTGCGCATAGCAGCGAAGGAGATTCAGATTGCTCCGTTGCAATCCTATTTCACGGACAAGATAAATATCACGGTGACGGAAGGAGC
>Ga0113563_10001802_pt1 | contig 12475 bp, 6 predicted proteins | sample Mud3Dept3metaG_FD_80117 | JGI IMG/M metagenome (GOLD analysis project Ga0113563, IMG submission 80117) | Freshwater wetland microbial communities from Ohio, USA, analyzing the effect of biotic and abiotic controls - Mud 3 Core 4 Depth 3... | ecosystem: Environmental > Aquatic > Freshwater >...
GCATACAAAGCACATCTTTGAGCTATGCTGCTTTCTTACGATTTTATGTACCACTTTAATCAGATTTTGGGTAAAAATATATTACTATGAATTGCGAAACAAAAAATAGAAGAAATTAGAGTATTCGCGAATATTCTGTTGATCTTTTTATTCTTTGAGTTGTGACTTCAGGGATAGGATTTAAAATAATATGTTGAGATTTTTGCTAATTTGCTTTTACAAAAAAAAGCTGCTTGATCTGATCGAGACCTATCATTAATTCGGCTACCACAGACACATCGCCGGATTTTCTATTATTACAGTAATCCTTCTCCGACATGGGGGATGGGCAAGGGCATTTGATGCATGAGCTTTTCACCTTGCAAATACTGCATTGTCTGTGTGACATTATTTCATCCTGTTCCGATTTAAGGTTGTCTGTTAATTCATCATATGATTGACCTACTTTCCCAATCACAGTTCCTCCCCAGCAAAGCCTGACTTCGGATTTATTATTTACAATCAGCGTGTTCAGCGATGTGCAGTTTGACAATTCCATTGTCCATTTGCAAATATTTGCAAAATAAGGAAGGGCACTTTGGTTAATCAGATACGAGAATGGATCTTCCTTCTTACTTATAGTTTCCAGATAGGAATAGGCAGATGCAGAATCCAACGAATCGGCTTCTTTACATAAAGTACTTGTGAAATTCACAGTCTGATTCGCCATATTTGATTTGAAAAATTCAAAATCGCATATTCTTATACAGTCAGTTGTTTTATATAATTTCAGGAGTTTTGAGGTTGAAGAAATTAAATTTAATCCTTCATCACTTCTTTCAAGGCAGTAGTTCTGTATTTTGAGACTTGGGGACAGATGTTTTATTAACATTTCATAATTCCGGTCTGCCATCCTGATCATCGACTCAGGATCAGAATAAATCTGAATAATGGTACCGTTAACTGTAAGAATATCCTTTAACCACTTCGCAAATTTACCCTTTATATGATCAGATTGGAGAATAATATTTTTAAATCCAGCCTTAGCTTTGCTTTCCTTACAAGTAAGTGATAAAATTTTAAGGGCGTTTTTGTCATTGATTTCCTTCAACCTATGCATATTGGATTTTGGTGATATTTGCACCTCCCTGATAACATCAACAGGATAAGTTACTCTTGAAAATACAGGGTTGTTATTAATATATCTAATCTCATACCCGTATTTTTTATAGTTACTAAATAAAGGTGTTCCTTTGAATATGGACAGGAAATTATGAGCATATATATCGATGCTCGTATTCTTTTCAATAGCTTCTATAGTGCTTCTGGCTTCACTGAGTGATTCACCAGGCAAGCCAACCATTATGCTGGCAACAACATTCTTTATACCGATCTTCTTCGCATAGGCTGACATTCTGTCCAGACTCTCAATAAACTTTATTTCTTTCTGAAGTCCATGTGAGGGAGTATCTTCAGCGACATTTACCTTACCGATACGTCTTAACGTTTCCGGATTTGCACTTTCAAGAGAAAAGGCTATAGAGACAAATCCTGCCGCTTTCATCAGATCAAGAAGGGATTCATCAACACAGTCACACCTGGTAATGCAACCCAAGCGGGCTTTTAACTTATTGTTTATTATCGCGTTACATATTTCTGCGGCTCTTTTGGGTATAAGCGTAAATGCATCGTCCTGGAAGGTTAATACCTGGGTGCTTTCCAAATATCTGGAAATAAAGTCCAGCTCACCAATGACTCTGTCCACGGAGTGAGTGGAGAATCTTCGGTTCGACAGTATAGCACAGTTGCAGTAGACACAATTCTGGTTACAACCCCTGGCTGTAAGAATTCCCGTATTATAACCTTCTGTTCCGGGTATAACTCCGCTCAGGTAAGGAGAAGGATATTTATCCAGAAGATCCATAGTTCCGGAATTATGCCGTAATATTTGGTTTTCAGAGTTAGTACAGATCTTTCCTGGGATCCTGTAAGATATTTTATCAATTCCGGTAAAATCGGTCTTATAATAATTAAAATTTGTCGCTGATAGTCTATTGATGAACTGGTGGAATGTTTCTTCACTTTCATTGATGAAGCAGGCATCAACAAATTGATACCTGCTCATTATAAAATCGTAATGTACAGAGGGGCAGGGGCCTCCGAAAACAATCAGGGTACCCGGGGAGATTTTCTTAATCTGTCTGGCAACTAATGCCGAGACATTGAAATTGGAATCATAAACAGTGAATCCAACTATTCTGGATCTATAATCAAGTATTTTATTTACACAGTCTTTCAGAGTTACCGGATCCCTGTTTATGAACTGTCGGGCAGTAAAGCCTTTTGATATCAGATGTGATATTATATAAGCACTGCCAAGATGGTAGTCGAAACAACTGCCATGACTTTCACTGCCTGGTGAAAATATGAATAAACAATCAACCGGTTTCTTCAACTTGAGATCAACCAAAGCAACAACTTCTATTTATGTTTATAAATAGTTCAGGATATCAGAAAAAAAACTGCAGGTCCTAAAATATTAAATATTTTCTGAGGGGCTTACAATTTGCGGACCAACTATTTGTGGAGTGATCTGCAAAAGTTGGTAGACTTCGACCCTGGTCACTTTCAATTCACAAAGTTTTGCAAGAATCAGTTTATTCAGTGCCTCTCCGCTAACTTTATTCTTAATAGCTATCTGGATAGTTTGGAGAATGTCATCTGCATCTCTCTCATTTAAGATTTCAACAAGAAGCTCTCTGATGGTTAGTTTTTCAAATTCAATCGGGGTTTTCATAGTTCTTTCAATTTAAAATAACAAAAAAACTCTATTTAACAAACTGATATTGACACTAGTGCACCGAAAAAATCCAGACTAAGTTATAATTTATGATAACACAGAACAAATATTTTTTTAATCATCAACCTGTCAGATCCCTTAAGGTTTTCATGGCAGGTTAAGTGCATTGTACAGATTCTGAAATCTGGCCTCATTTTTCAGGAAATCCAGGATCGGGAACCTCATTACGTACGGCAGGTTAGGATCACGCTCTTTAAAAGCTGCTTCAAGCATATCCAGCGTTTTTTCCCTGTTCCCTGCACAGGCATAAATCTGTGCTATTTCCGTTGGATTAATATATTTGTTTTTTAAATTCCCGGAGAGACTATCCCCCTGCAGGTTCAGTATCTCCGTATAGCTTTTCGACGAATTGTTCTGTTTAAATATATTTGCATAACCATCGAAATAAATACTGAAAAGTGATTCCCATACCTTCAACGCTTCCGTATACCTGCCAGCTGTATGCAGAACAAGTGGAAGATTATCGAGTGCAGTACCATTTTCAGGATCTATTTCAAGTAATTCTTCGAATGCCTTTATTGCATCATCGTATCTTCTGGAACAAAACAAAATCACGCAGTATGGCCCTTTGGTGTCCATGTTCATCGGGTCAAGTCTCAAGGCTATTTCAATCTGTTCAACTGCCTCTTTGGGTCTACCCAGAATAACCAGCAGATTTGCATATCCCGTTCTGACGTAAGCATTATTAGGACTTAGTGTAAGGGCTTTCTTGCATGATATCTCTGCACCACGACAGTCATACATCAAATAATTCTGAATCCTGCTTCGGCAGATATAGACCTCTGCAAGTGTGCTGTCGAGCTGATAAGCTTTATCGAAAGCAGCCACCGCTTTTGGTGTTGCCTCCTGGGGTGATGAATAAGAACTGATTGCACGCATCAACCAGACTTCACTTATGCCAACATAGGCAAGGGTATAGGCACTATCCCTGTATTTAGCGCGTTCAAAATGTTGCATCGCCACATCAAAATCCTGATGAAAGTATCTGTTCAGGTAACTCTTGCCCAACAGGTAATCCTCATATGCAGCCAGATTTGTGGTGGGCTCTTTTTCGATTCGTTGCTTCTCCTGGGGTGTAATGACTGCCTTTAATTCTTCAGCAATAGCTTCAGCGAGCTGGCTTTCAATTCTGAAAACGTCCTTTGCATCATTTATCTCCTGTACATAAGATTGTCCCCAGAGCCGGACCTCTTTTTTTGAAACCTTGTACAGGGTGATATTAAGGTGAATCATTTTCCCTGATTTTTGACCGACACCTTCGACAATATAGTTGACTCCCAGTTCCTTTGCTATCTCAGGAATTGTTTTAGTTCTATCTCTGAATTTTTCAGCTGAGGTACGTGACCTTGGAGTTAAGTCTTTAATTGATTGAAGATGATTCAGTACACCCTCCATTATTCCATTCATAAAATACAGGTTGCTGTCGCTCTGGCTGTCATTGATGAAAGGGAGGACTGCAACAGATTTCTCAAGTGTCCTTTCATTTTTAAAATACTTTGGAAGAAAAACAGTTCCAGTGAAGAGTAAAGTCAGTAATACTATCAGACCTCCAGTAATAAAACCACGTCGTCTTTTGCCTGATTCCGGAAAATATGTAGTGACCATTTTCTGTACTGAATCACTTTTCCCGGAAGTGAGTTCAATGGCAGATAATATCTCTTTCAGAGCGTTTCCCACTTTATTGATCTGATCCCTGTAGTTAGTGTGATTCAGGTTCTCATGTGGTTTTTCTTCCTTTGGAAGCAGCGGTCTGTTAACTCCTGTCGATAAATAAATAAAGTCAACACTCCTGATCACACCTCCTGTTACGGATTCAAATAATACCGAATCAGAAGGATCAAGATTATAAATCCGGATTGGAAGAACCCTGCTGGTAATATTTCCATTTGGCAGCTTTATCTTTAGCCCTAACTTATCCTGTGAGGCCATTTTGACGAAGGCTTCAAATTCATGTTTCCAGGCAAATGCTCTTGTGTCACAATATGTTCTGGAGAGTATGGGAATAAAAATCAGACATTTAAGTTTTTCTTTTAGTGAGGCATCAACATCATATGTCTCTAGCAGCCCGTCATGAGGGTTTGTATCATAATAGACACTTATATCCTCCTTAAATGTGGATTCAAGCTCTCCCTTCAATTGCTCAACAAAATCAGTAATCCAGCCGTCATGTTTATTATCTTTCTGGCGGTAACTGATGAATATGTCGTATTCGTATCCTGAAATTATACTTGACATGTCAGGTATTCATTCTAGTAAAATTAGGAAAGGATTGAATACAAAGCAAATAATAATATTTTCGGATGAAAATATTAATCCAGTCTAGCGGAAATGAAGAGGTGTAATCAGGATTATACAGTTACATTTTTTTACTTTTTAATATAGCTTAATCCTTCATCATAATTGAATAGAGCATAACCTTCTCCTTCCATGTAACCAGGAACATCTTCTTTCTGATTCTCAACAGCCAGGTCAGAAACAGGAGTAGAGAAAGGCATTTTACCTGATGGATTGAATTTGCCTGTTATTACATCAAGGAGGGCATCTGCTGTAGTTCCGAAAGTGGCAAGCAGACCAATAATATTTTTTGTCTTGTCGTTATAAACTTCATTTATCACCCAGGGATTGGTGTAATTCACTACAAGTATTGAAGGTTTTTTTGCTGTTAATTTATTAACATAAACAACGTCAACTCCGCATTTTGACAATGAAAGGGATATAGGAGAACCAGTTGATCCGAAGAGTGCATTTCCTGTTGGCTGAAGCCAGAGTATTAGTGCATCAGCTTTTGCTGGGGTATCTACAAATTCAACGTCATATTTATTGTCGTTAGTCAGGTACACGTTTGGAACTTCTGATGCAGGTCCCCTTGTATTTCTCTGAAGCGACTCAAAATATACTTTTGTTTTTGGTTTAATCGGAAGTGCATCCTTTTCATTCCTGAGCAGAACTATTGACTTACGCAATGCGAGGGCGGCTCTTTCCCGGAATTTTTCATTATTGACTGTTTTATCAGCAATATCCACATCTACATATGGATTCTCAAATAAACCAAGGGTAAATTTTTCTTTTAAGAGAAGTAACACTGAGTTGTCTATAAAACTGATATCTACCATACCGGTATCAATAATGTGGATCAGCATAGCAGGATCTGATTCGCCGGAAAAGATGTTGACCCCTGCCTCAATTGCTTTTTTATATCGTTCCTCTTTAGTCAGGTTTTCAACTCCCCATGCCATTCCCGTTAAAGGTCCTGTATCAGAATTAATTATTCCTTTGAATCCCATCTGAGTTCTAAGGACATCGGTAATGACACCTTTATTGAAAGCGAATCCAACTTCTTCATATTCAGTTCCTGCGGGAAGAGAATAATACGGCATTATTGATGAAGTTCCGGCTTCTATTGCAGCATGGAAAGGGATAAGGTTGTTTTTGAACATTCCACCCGGGTAGACTTCTTTTTTACCCCATTCGAAATGAGAATCCTGTCCGTCATCACCCGATCCGCCGCCCGGAAAGTGTTTTGTTGTAAGTGCCACCGATGCATTACCTAATGTATCGCCTTGGAATCCAAGTACTATCTGGGTAATCATCTGAGCTACCCATTCAGCATTTTCGCCGAAGGTACCGTTCACTCTCGACCACCTTGGTTCGGTTGCAAGGTCCGCCATATACATATAACCTTTTCTGAGTCCCACAGCAGCCCATTCCTGACGGGCGATATCTGCAAATTCTCTTGTAAGTGGCAGATCACGCATGGCTGATAATCCAAGTTCTCCCGGCCAGGAGGAGAAAACCGTTGTTCCCACACTTGTTCCGAGTGATGCATTTGTTGTTATGTTGTTACGGGGATTTGAAGCTATAATTGCAGGAATACCAAGCGGTTCACTTTCACAGAGTTCCTGAAGTTTGTTTGCCCATTCGGCTGTTATTGTGGCACTCTCGTTTGATCTGAGAATAAAATGGCGATTATGAAATTCTGTAACTGTCCTTTTTGTTCCACCTCCTGTTGCACCCATAGCAGCTATGCGTTCACCATTTCCTCCGGCACCTCTCAGAGGTTCTCCCTGACGATTACCTGCCGGTGCTCCTTCCGGAGTTCCCTGTCTGTTTCTGTTTTGTCCAAAACCACCTGCGCCACCGCCCTGTGCTCTGCCTCCACCTTCTGAAAGATCGCTGGCTTTAAGCTTTCCTTCCGATGCTTCAGCTGCCCTGGTACCCACCATGTTTAGTGAGTTAATAAGCATAAATCCGGCTTTTTCTTCAACAGACATTTTTGAGAGCAAGTCCCTGCTTCTTTCACCAGGAGACAGTCGCCAGTCTTCATACTTGTCAAGCTTTCCGTTTTTGTTGAGGTCTTTGAATTTAAGACCCTTTTTTTCGATTATTGTAACCGACCTTGTTCCAAGTACAGGCTGAGGTTTGATCTCTTTTCCACCGGTACACGAAACCAGTGCTGCCACCATAAGGCAGACAACAGAAATTGAGTAGAATTTTTTCATGATCAGGCTAGGTTTTATTATTAGACAGGATCTAAGGTTGTTTTATTCCTGTTCTGAGATTATTTTCACATTCCTGAACATGAATGGATTGTCACTTACTCTCATAGTCTTACCGCTGACGATTGTTAAGTTCCTGAGAATTACTTCTTTGGTTATGATATAAGGGAACTTTTCCACGTAGAAATCGTTGGTCATCTTTTGATTGAAATTTGAAAATATGGCAGGACCCTTATAGTCAACCGGATGATTGGAGTCGTCGATATGAAGGTTTTCGATAGTGATCCTTTCCGGCATATAACAGGTGTAGCCGAAATCATGTTGTCCTGAATAGGATCCGCCGATCAGGCTGGCACTGGCCGTTTTGCCACCTGCGGGCACGAAAATGCAGTTACGGATGAGGAGTTCTCCCTGCCATGTACTTCCGTAGTCGGAGCGCAGATTGATAAGGCTTCTTCCGTAGATGGTGGAATTCTCCACCGTGAAGATCCCGCAGCCGATGGCGTTTATCCCCTGGTGACCCAGGGTTGAGTTTCGGATAGTGGCATTTGCAACCCCCATGTGGGCATCGAAGCGAGATAAGGTGCAGCTGTCGTAAACAAGGTTTTTGCAGTAGTTTGATCCCAGTATTCCCCAGTATCTTCCGTCATTGATATCATTCGTCTGGCTGCAGTTCACAAATGACACATTGAGAGCCCGGTTAAGGGAGAGGTCATAAGTACCCATAGAAACCGTGACTCCTGCCGAGCCTATAGTCTGGTATGTTTTGTGTCCGGTCAGGATGGTATTCCGGACTGTAACGTAGGCGCAATTGCTGATATTGATGAAGCCGCCATATGGTGCTCCATGGTCTCCTTCACCTGTGATCCGGTGTTCTAAACCGGTTACAATAACATTGGATCGTCTGATCGCAATACCCCTGCTGTAATATGTGTACTTCGACTCGGCACTGTTGGCAATTGTAGTGAAACGTCCTCCGCTGATTGTCAGTGTTGTTTCATCAATGGGAAGTGCTGTGATGTCTGTTATCTGGTCGAAATCCCAGATGATCATAGCGTCCATATCAACCTTGCCGTCTTTGTCAACGATAAATATATCGGTCTGAGAAGATCCGTTATTCTGGTTTGCCCCAAACCGGATGTATCTTTTTACGTGGGAATTGGTTATAGTGACTAGGCAGATTCCGGGAAAAGTCAAGTCAATTTTCTCCTGATTCTTTTTAAGGGAAGAGATCCCCTCCGGTCTGAAAGGTTGGAGGCTGGAACTAACAAGGAAAATATTTTCATTACGGTTTTGAACGTCGGAATCGTCAATGATGAAGGCAGCTGTGCCAAAATCGGTATCGGTACGGATCAATGCAGTGCGGTTTTTTCCACTGATATAGTAAGTTGCTCCTTCGTCGGCTTTCACAGGAAGGTCCTCCTGATTGGCGAAAGCATGGGTCGCTGCTATGGCGTCTATATCATCGGTTTTGCCGTCGCCCCTGGCACCGAAATCACTATAGCTGACGAATCCATTGGCTTCAAACTTAAGAATATCCTTCGGTGATACATTTATAAGTAATTCACCATTTTCATTTGTTTGTACCCCGGTTTTCATCTCTTTGGATGTTATCACCACATTTTCGATCTGGCTCCTTGCCTGCCCCTGTATTATACTGAACACACTGGGAAATAAGAATAAAAATAAGAGTACGTATCTCATAGGTGTAAGTATCATAATTTGGTGAAAGAGTCATTGAAACCATCGGTATTTATACTGAAATGATAAATTTTAGTTCCCGGATCTTTAATCTCAACCGTAACTGTGCCTTTATTTTGCAGGAGAAAGATCCTGAACTGGCTGTAATCGTTGTTGTTTCGTTCAATTAAGATACCTCCTGACTTATTCCAGCTTCTGGTAGACGTCATGTGCAGTTCCTGACCTGAAGAATTTGTCATTTTAATCAGAACAGGTCCATGGAATATCTCAACTGGGCTCGATTTTTTCTGCTTATGCAAAAATATTCCGGCATTTTGCTTATCAACAAGAACCTCGGCGTACAGATGGCTTTTGGATTGAGTAGAGTCTGAAAAAGTACCCTCTGTGACAAGTCTTACAAACTTTCTTCCCTCTGTTTCTCCTTCCTTTGGCGCAAATGAACTGATTGTCCATGGATTAGCCGCCGGTTTAACGGTTGATGCCTTGGGATTAGTATTATAATTATTTGTGACAGTTTTTTCCTTTGGTGCAGGAGGATTGCTGCAGCCGGCAAGAATAACCAGAAAGAGAAATGTAATCCTGTTCAACATATTGTAAGTTTGCATTTAATTAGCTGAAAATTCTTATGTGCAAAAATTGTTATTTTATCCCAATAAACAATGACTCGACATCTTTTTGCAAATAATGATCTGTTCACCTCTCAGGTTCGGATTTGATGAAAAGGCGGTTGTGGGTCAACTAACTCATTGAATTACAACTAAAAAAAGAGAGTGTTCTCGATTGCTCTCGCACTCGCTCTCACTCTCACTCTTTTTCTGCCCTCCTTCGCCGAGGCTTCGAAGGGCGCTGTACCCGGAGCGGGACTTGAACCCGCACAAACGCAATGTTCACAGGATTTTAAGTCCTGCGTGTCTACCATTCCACCATCCGGGCATTGTCAGCCGTAGCTTTCTTTGACAACCGAAGCTTCAGCGCAGGTTGTAACGAAGGCTGGCGGAATTAAGTGGGGCAAATTTAAGACAAATAATTGTTAAATGAAACAGCCAAAAACAAAAAGGCTGCCACGTGGACAGCCTTTCTGATCAGAGGTTAGTTTATTTAAACAAAATGGGTTTTCCGAGTCCGACCTTTTCAAGGGCCTTCAGCTGTGTTGCAGCATCACCGACCACAACATAATACATTCTTGAAGGATCGATGTATTTTTTTACAATCTCAAGTTGTTTCTCAGGAGTTAGTGCCATTACATAAGCCTCCTCGTTTTTTACATAATCTACTGGTAGATTGAAGGAAACGATGTAATCGAGCATTCCGAGGAGAGCCCCCAGAGTTTCAAACTTCAATGCATTACCTTTGATCAATGCATCTTTTGTAAAGTCGATATACTCCTGAGGCATGCTCTCCCTGTATTTTTCCATTTCTGTCTTAAAAATGGTTACAGATTCAAGTGTAGAGTTTGTTCTTACCATTGATGTTGCACTGAATGTCCCGTAATTTTCATATGCAGAAACGTTTGATCGCGCACCATAAGTAAAGCCTTTTTCTTCCCTGAGGATCAGGTTGAATATTCCATTGAAGGATCCCCCAAGCTTGTAATTCGCTACAGATGCAGCATAATAATCAGGATCAGTTCCCTTAAGCGATGGAGCTCCGATTGAAATTACCGATTGTTTTGCCCCAGGGACATCAACAAAATATATGGCAGATTTTTCAGGGGCTTCAGGTAATACGACTTCAGGGAAAATTACCTCTTTTGGCTGCCATTTCGTGCTTAATTGAGCAAAAGCAGTTTCTACTTCCTCCTTAGTAACATTACCTGCAATGCGCAGGCTTGCAGTTGATGGGGAAAAATATTTTTCATAATAACCCTTGAGGTCGTCGATAGTGATGGCATTTACAGTAGCCTCGGTTCCTGATGATTCAACTGAAAGGATGTTATTCTCGCCGAAGATCAACTTATTGAGTGTTGTTGAAGACAAGTAGCTTGGATTTGCCAGATTGCGCTTCAGGTTATTTATCGTACGGCTTTTTGCGAGCGCAAACTGTTCTTCGTCCCAACGTGGCTCAAGCAGCATTTCCTCAACAAGTGCAATGGTTTTTTCGAAATTCTTCTTAAGTGTGCTTACATTGATTGTGACATCCTCTGTTCCTGAATAAAACTGTATTGATGCACCAAGGAGTCCGATTGCATCTTCAAGCTCTTCGGGAGTTTTGTTTTTTGTCCCTTCATTCATCAGTGATGCTGTCAGGTTCGCAAGTCCGGCTTTTGAAATATCCTCTGCAATGTGACCGGCGTTAATCGAAATCGAATACTGTACCATTGGCAGTTCATTGTGTTCAATTCCCCATATTTTCAGGCCGTTGCTAAGTGATGAAGTCCATACAGCCGGAACAGTTACGGTGGGGTCAGGATCGAGAGCCGGTTTAACAGACCTGTCAATTTTAGTGGGAGTTTTCACTATTGGTTCTTCAACTATATTCTCTGCTTTAACTTCAGCCGCTTTTGTGACATCTTCTTCTACTATACCTGCATTGACTGAACCCTCAGCAATCAGGTTTACTTCACCCTTAGGAACAAAACTTGTTTCAATGAAGTTTTTACCCTTAATGTATTTCTCATAAACAGCTTTTATATCGTCCATTGTTACATCCTGAATAGCTGCAAGATCTTTTTTGTAGTATTCAGGATCGCCTGTATTCATTTCATATTCAGCCATTGTAAAAGCCTTCCCCTGAGTGCTGGCAAAGCGGCTTACGAAACTGGTTTCATACTGAGCTTTTATGCGTGTAAGATCTTCCTCAGTGAAGCCATTATTCTCGAATTTCTCTAAACCTTCGAAAATTGCTTTTTCAACCTCGGTCAGGTTTACGCCAGGGTTGGCTCCGACAGAAATAGTAAACGAGCCTGCAAGTTCAGATGATCCGTTTCTGGCCATAACTCTTGAGGTAAGTTTTTTATCTTTTACAAGCACAGTGTAAAGAGGTGCTTTTTTTGTGCCAGCAAGTAGTTCGCCAAGAAAGTTGAGAGAGTAGGAATCCTTTGAATAGCGTTCCACAGTCGGGAAGACCATAGTCAGCTGAGGTGCTTTCGCAAAATTATCCTCGTGATATAGTTTTACTGTGGCAGGAATGGTTACATTCATTGCAGTTCTTTTTTCAACTTGCTCACCTGCCGGGATCTCACCGAAGTATTTTTCGACGAGAGCTTTTGTCTCATCTGGATTTATATCGCCCGAAATGACCAGGGTTGCATTATTTGGCGAATAGTATTTTTTATGGAATGCCCTCACATCATCAACAGTGGCATTTGTAAGATCCTCCATTAAACCTATTACTGTCCAGCTGTAAGGGTGACCCTGAGGATAGAGGCTTTTTGCAACTAACTCCTGATTGAATCCGTAAGCAGCATTGTCCACACTCTGCCGTTTTTCATTCTGAACAA
>Ga0113563_10001804_pt1 | contig 12465 bp, 9 predicted proteins | sample Mud3Dept3metaG_FD_80117 | JGI IMG/M metagenome (GOLD analysis project Ga0113563, IMG submission 80117) | Freshwater wetland microbial communities from Ohio, USA, analyzing the effect of biotic and abiotic controls - Mud 3 Core 4 Depth 3... | ecosystem: Environmental > Aquatic > Freshwater >...
CTCTTTCCTCGCATAATACTCTTTTCTGTCAAGTTTGTCCCAGTCTGACAGATAATCTATACAGCATACAGCCCCGACACTTTTACCGGCGGGAGCAAGTCCTGAATCAATCTGACTGTAATCGACAAAAGTGAAGCTGCGCTTTGCAAAGTTATCTCTGTTATTTATAATAATATCTGCCTGCGATTTTACTGAACTGTCAAAAATAAAGGTTGAATAAAAGTTATTACCAATCTCCTTGAGCGGTTTGTTGAATCCAAAATATACCGTCAGCAGTGAAGCTCCTGTTTTCAGATCCTTAATTTCGTTTCGTAATGCCTTGGCGGTTTCTTCCGGTAATAGATCAGCTACCCCTGGTACCGAATTATTTGCAATAATATCGTCAGCCGCTGCCTCCATATTACCTTCACCCTGATTGTTTTTCCTCTTAAAAATTACTCCGGTAATCTTTTTTCCTTTGGTGCTAATTCCGGTGACAAGATGATTTAAAAGAACTTCTCCTCCGTGACTTCTGATATAACCTGCCAGATAATCAGATAGTGTCTGCGAGCCTCCTTTAATATAACTTGCGCCACCTGAATAATAACTTCCCTGGGCTCTGGAATAGTAAGCAAGTGACAGTGCATATGGATCGTCAGTGAAATACCCGAAATTTCCAAGAAGAATTAATTTAAGATCCTCATTCTTAAAAATTGAATCGAGAAATTCTCCTATACTTTTATCCTGCTTACCGTTTTCAGAAGATTTTCCTGGAGGGTTCAGAATCTGGTCAAAATAAGCTTTAATACCATTTGTTTCGCCTGGAAATAAACCAGATAATATTTCGGTTGCATTCTCAGGCTGATGTAGAATGGTTACATTATACCGGTCATTAATAAATCTGTAAAATTCAGGTACACGGATAAACTCTACATTATTTAATACATCAAGGTCGTTGAATATCCTTGTTTTGATATCACGTGGGGACAGGCCATCCATTTCGTGCAATCCCACTTCGAAGGTAAGTTCACCCCTTTTAAAGGTTGTTGCACACCCTCCTGGCTGACTATGTTGTTCTATCAGAAGAACCTTTTTACCCTCCTTTGCCAGTTTTGCCCCTGCGGTTAGTCCGCCAAGACCTGATCCGATAATTATAATGTCATATTTCACTGGGTAGTATTTATTAAGAAATGACAGGAATGCTTAATGACTAAAGTACTTAAAGTTTATAATTTCCAAATTAATTTATTTTATCCACCTCTGATCTCCGGAATTGGATAACGCTTAAACTCTTTAGTCCTGTCGAACAGGTACCTGTATGTTATATAATCCCTGAATGGAACATTACCAACCGATATAAAAACCTTTCTCATTTTGGGATTAAAATCAGCAACCCATGAAAACTCAATTTCGGTATAATGAGGTTTATTTTTGAAGACTTTGAGAAGGTTGAGAATAAACGCTGATTCTATTCCATGTCCCTGATATTTTGGTATAACACCCATAAGAAGCCCTTTTGCCCTTGTCATAGTTTTTCTGTTCTTCAGCCAGAGAAACTTCAGCTTGTTTATTAAATGAAGCTTTCCGTTCAGATGTTTCAGGATCTGATTCAGGTCGGGGAACATAAGAAAAATAGCAATTGGCTTTCCTTCAAAATATGCAAACCATATAAATTCTTCTTCCAGAATAGATTTGGCTTTCTTAAGTGTAGCTTTGATATATTCCGGTTCGATGGGTTCAAAATATTTTTTAAACGAAGCCCAGGCTTCATTAAAAACTTCAGCAAAATCTCTTGAATATTTCTCCCGTTCATTCCAGGTGAAATGCCTGAATTCATATCCGGGTTTAGTGGTAATTCTTTCTGCTATTTTTAAGACTCTCTCAGGCATTCCTTTCTTAAGGTCAAGATGGAATCCTTCCATCTTATAATATACCTGAAAACCATAAGATTCAAACAAATTCTGGTAATATGGATGGTTATATGGCATATCAAATGATGGATGTGTGAAGCCATTTACGAGCAGTCCCCAGTATTTGTCGGTTTCTCCGAAATTTATTGGACCATCCATTGCTTCCATTCTTTTTTCTTTCAGCCACTCTTTTGCCGTATTAAAAAGCAGGAATGCAGCATCTTTATCATCAATACATTCAAAAAAGCCAATCCCCCCGGTCGGTTGCTCATAAGTATCTGCCAGACTATGATCTATAAAGGCAGCTATTCTTCCAATGAGCACATTTTTATCATCAGTCAGGACCCACCTTTCTGCTATTCCATGTTTGTAATAAGAATTTTTTTGAGGGTCGAAAACAGCTTTTATATCATTATCGAGAGGACATACCCATGTTTTATCATTTTTATAAATTCTCCTGGCTGTGTCGAGGAACATTTTCTCTGTTTTCCTGTCGGTGACTTTAAGTAGATTCATAATAAATGATATCTTTCCAACAAATGAATTATTTCAAATATATCTGTTCGATAAGATCTTTATATTTTTCATGAATAAATTTCCTTTTAAGCTTTAATGTCGGTGATAATTCACCTGTTGCAGGAGTCCATTCATGCTTTACAAGCCTGAATCTGTTTATCCTTTCCGGGAGACTCATTCTTTTGTTAAGCCGTTCTATTTCAGAGGAAAATAGTGACTGAACTTCAGGTTGCTGAATAAGTTCTTCGTTGCCTGAAAAAGAAATCTTCTTTTCAGTTTTCCAGTCGTCAAAGTATTTGAAATTCGGAGAGATAAGAGCGCTTGCGAATTTTTCATGTTCGCCCAGAACCATTATCTGGTCTATTATTGGTAACTCCTTAAAGATATTTTCGATTATCTGTGGTGCAATGAATTTACCGTTTGAGAGTTTGAAGATTTCTTTTTTCCTGTCAGTTACCATAAGGAATTTTCCATCCTCAATATGTCCGATATCTCCTGTATGGAACCATCCTTCATCGTCGAATACCGATCTGGTAAGCTCAGGATCCTTATAGTAACCAGGTGTAACATTTGGTCCTTTGCATAAAATTTCACCATCATCAGCTATCTTAACTTCAACGTTTTCAATAGCTATACCAACCGAACCAAGTTTCACTTTCCCTTTTTCTGTCCTGTTGATAGTAATTATTGGAGAAGTTTCAGTAAGCCCGTACATATTTATTATTTTGATACCGGCTGCCCAGAATATTCTTTCGAGTCTTGGTTGCAGACTGGCTCCTCCGCATCCGACTATCCTGACATTACCGCCGAGAGCCTGCCGCCATTTACTGAATATTAATTTATCTGCAATCTTTAATTTACTGTCATAAAACCAGCCATTTTCTCCAAATGGGTTATACTTCAATCCCAGATTTACAGCCCAGAAGAATAAAGATTTTTTTATTCCTTTAAGCTTTTTGCCTTTCGAAATTATGACATCATAGAATTTCTCAAGAACCCTTGGTACGGCATCAAATCCATCCGGTTTTATTTCAGCCATATTTAAAGCTATCGTGCCCATATTTTCAGCGTAGTAGATGCTGCTTCTACTATACTGTGTCTGGTAGTTTCCCATCCTGCCTCCCACGTGACATAATGGTAATATGCTGAGATATTTGTCTTCAGGTTTGAGATTGAAAACAGAAGCTGCTGATAAGAAATTACTTACCATATTCCTGTGTGTAAGTATTACTCCCTTAGCCCTGCCGGTAGTCCCTGATGTATAGATAAGTGATGCAAAATCATCAGGTTGAACAGAGTTTTTTATTGACTCAACTGTCTGGATGTGCTTTTCAGCGTTTAGCTTTCCAGTTTCAATTATCTCTTTCCAGCTTTTAACTCCGTTAATATCATCAAAAGAAAAAACCCGGATCGCATTCCCGATAGAAGACAGCTCATGACTTATGTTATTAAATAGTTTTTTGTCGGAGACAATTATCATCTTTGCCTCACAATGGTTTATAATATACTGGTAATCAGAAGCACTGAGTGAAGCGAATACCGGGACATGAATCACTCCTATCATAGCCATACCAAGGTCCACAAAGTTCCATTCAGGACGGTTATTTGAGACAGTCATAATCTTATCTCCCTTTTTCAGACCCATTTCAAGAAGGCCATAGCTGAAATTATATGAGTAATTAATATAATCTGTGGAACTGTATTTTACCCATACACCATTTTCCTTGCTGCAAAGGGCATCTTCCTTGACAGGTGATTCTTTATATCTGTCAAGAAGATCGAAAGTTCGTTCTACACTCATGTTGCAAAAGTTTTAAAATTATAGTTAGTCAGTTTAATTATTACTTTACTGATGTAAGTGATTTTTGCAATTTAATAATTATCATCAAAATACTTTATAAATCGGAATAAAGACTGTTATGTTCAGATTTTGCCACTGAATTTTGCCAGAATTATGGATTGCAGAGGCGACCGGAAATGTTAAATTTGTCGGATCAAATAACTTATAATGGATAGTCTTTTATGAATGCTATGCCATTTGTTATCGGTACCATTGCTCTGTTTGCTCTGGCTTATCGTTTGTATTTCAGTTTTGTTGCAGCAAAAGTTGCTGTCAGGAATGATCTTGAACTGACTCCTGCCCACAGGTTATATGACGGGCAGAACTATTATCCAATGAACAGGTGGGTACTGTTCGGACATCATTTTGCAGCTATTGCCGGTGCAGGCCCGCTGGTAGGTCCTGTTCTTGCTGCCCAGTTCGGTTTTATGCCGGGATTTCTATGGATGCTTATAGGGGCGGTTATGGCTGGTGCCGTTCACGATTTTATAATCCTTACCGCTTCCGTTCAGCACGATGGTAAATCGCTCGCTGCAATAGCAAAGGCTGAAATAAATAAAGTTAGCGGTATAACGACCACTTTCGCAATTATACTGATCATTGTTGTTGCTCTGGCTGGTCTCGGTCTTGTTGTCGTCAATGCCCTGGCAGAGAGTTCCTGGGGAACATTCACCATTGCATCTACTATCCCTATCGCAATAGCTATGGGATTATGGATGTTTAAGATAAGAAAAGGAAAGACTCTTGAAGCTACGATTTTTGGAATAGCATTACTTGTATTTGCCGTAATTATCGGTCGCTATGTGCCTGAAAGTCAATATTCATCATGGTTTACATTCAATCATAAAACTCTTACCATCATCATTGCTGTTTATGGTTTCCTGGCATCAGTTCTTCCTGTCTGGCTTCTTCTTTCTCCCCGCGATTACCTTAGCTCCATCATGAAGATTTCAGTTATCGGAATGCTTGCTGTGGGATTAATCATTGTTGCACCTGAAATAAAAATGCCGGCTTTTACTGAGTTCGGAAAGGGCGGAGGACCTATTATTCCAGGTAAATTATTCCCTTATCTATTTATAACAATTGCCTGCGGAGCGATTTCCGGATTTCATGCACTTGTGAGTTCCGGCACCACACCAAAGATGATCATGAAACAATCTGATATTAAACCGATTGCAGTAGGTTCAATGCTTGTCGAGAGTACAGTCAGCATAATGGCCCTGATAGCTGCAACAAGCCTGCTTCCGCTCGATTATTTCAAGATTAATGTTCCGGTTAATCAACTGCAGGCAATTCTCCCAAAACTTCAGGAAATGGGGTTTACAGAGTCAAACCTTGATCAGCTTTCAGCTGGCGTGGGTGAGAAGATTGCCGGAAGGACAGGAGGTGCGGTTTCGCTTGGTGTGGGAATGGCTTATATTTTCTCATCAATAGCGGGAATGAAACACCTGATGTCGTACTGGTATCATTTTGCAATTATGTTCGAGGCATTATTTATTCTGACAACAATTGATGCAGGTACACGTATCGGAAGGTTTTTACTCCAGGAAGCATTCGGTAAAGTGTATAAACCATTTCAAAGAACGAACTGGCTGCCGGGTAATCTGATAACCAGCGGTATAATTGTTTTTGGCTGGGGGTATTTTATTTATACCGGGACGGTTGCTACCATCTGGCCAATGTTCGGGACTGCCAATCAGCTGCTGGCTACCATAGCGCTTGCTATCGGAACATCATTTATAATTAACCGGGGAAGAGCAAAATATGCATGGATTACGATTATCCCTATGACATTTGTCGGAATTACAACTATGACAGCCGCTTTTCTGAACATAAAGAATATTTATCTGCCGCAAATAAAAGACACTTCAACACTTGTCCCCGGATTTATCAATCTGATACTGACTTTAAGTATCATAATTTCAGTCATTATAATTTTAATTAACGCTGTCCCAAACTGGTTCAAATCAACCAGAAAAGGTTTTTGATTCCAGCATCTTATAACGAAAAAACAAGTGTGAAAAGAAATTATAAATCAACCATGAAGAAACTTAAATCTGTTTTTACAATCCTGATATTATTCTCTGGAATCAATCAGGCACAGTTTCCGGCCTGGAAAATTGCCGGCAACAAAATCACAACTCAGTGGTCGGAAGATGTGAATCCGCTAAATCCGCTGCCTGAATATCCGCGACCGCAGATGGTACGGACCGAATGGAAAAATATCAACGGATTATGGGACTATGCGATTACTCCTTCAGGCTCATCCATGCCGAAAGAATTCCAGGGGAAGATACTTGTTCCGTTTGCAGCTGAATCTGCATTGTCAGGGGTGAATAGACCGGTAGGACCAGATAATATATTATGGTACAGGACAAGGTTTACACTCCCTTCAGCCTTTAGAAAGAAGAATGTATTGCTGCATTTCGGGGCAGTTGACTGGAAGTGTGAAGTATATATTAATGGTGTCAGGGTGGGAGATCACCAGGGTGGTTATGATCCTTTTTATTTTAATATTACCTCTTATCTTAAAGGCAGCGGACAACAGCTCCTGGAGCTTCAGGTCAGTGATCCTGCAGATAAGGGTCCCCAACCGCGTGGCAAGCAGGTGTCAGAGCCCGGCGGAATATGGTACACCTCAGTAACCGGTATCTGGCAGACAGTCTGGCTTGAAGCTGTTCCTGAAACCTATATTTCTTCGACAAAACAGATTCCTGATATTGAGAGGCAGCTTCTTAAGATTGAGGTTGATGTAGAAAATCCGGGAGCAGACGACACTGTTCTTATATCAGTCTGGGACAGTAATAAGATGATATCTGAAATTAAGTCGCCGGTTGGCACAGGATCGATTCTTACTGTAAATGATCCGAAACTCTGGTCGCCTGATGATCCGTTCCTGTACGATCTGAAGATATCAATAATACGGAAAGGCAAGGTTGCGGATGAAGTAAAAAGTTATTTTGCGATGCGGAAAATTTCCCTTAAGCCAGATGAAAATGGGATTCTCAGGATGATGCTCAATAATAAGTTTGTGTTCCAGTATGGTCTGCTTGATCAGGGCTGGTGGCCTGACGGCCTTTATACTGCACCCACAGATGAAGCTCTTCTGTCGGATATCGTGAAAACCAGGGAAATGGGATTTAATTTAATACGGAAACATGTAAAGACGGAACCAGCACGCTGGTATTTTCATTGTGACAGAACGGGGATGCTGGTCTGGCAGGATATGCCCAGCGGTGATCTGGGTGGAGGAAAGTGGAACAACAGGCCAGGAATGGAGGGAGGATCTGATAAAATCCGTTCCCAGACATCAGAAAAGATCTACCGGAGTGAATGGAGTGCAATTATTAATTACCTCCATAATTTCCCGTGCATTATTGTCTGGATTCCCTTTAATGAAGCATGGGGACAATTCAAGTCTGCAGAAATCACAGCATGGACGATCCATAATGATCCTTCGCGACTTGTGAACAGCGCAAGCGGGGGTAACTTCCATGATGTCGGCCATATCCTCGATTTGCACAACTACCCGGGGCCGGTAATGGCAAAACCTGAAATTTTTGGTACAAAACAAGCTCTGGTGCTTGGTGAATTTGGCGGACTTGGACTTCCTCTTGAAGGTCATACATGGCTCGATAAGAACAACTGGGGATACAGAACTTTTCAGAATGCTGATACATTGTTTAATACTTATTCAGGATATCTGGACCAGATAATACTTTTCATCAAAAGAGGTCTCTCGGCAGCAATTTACACACAGACAACTGATGTGGAAATAGAAACGAACGGATTAATGACCTATGACAGGAAAGTTGTCAAGATTCCGGAACAGCAACTGAAAACCGCAAGCCAGAAGTTGTATGATGCTGCAAAAATGGTAATATTCAGATGATTACATGACATTATACCTGTTTCAAAATGTTGGTTATCTTTGATACCTTAAAATAACCGGAAAGATACATGGAACTTTTTCAATCTGTCCTGGACTGGTATATGGCCAACCTGAATTATTTTACTGTCGCACTGCTTATGCTTATTGAAAGTACCTTTCTGCCTCTGCCCTCTGAAATAGTTATGCCATTTGCAGCTTACAAAGCAGCTCAGGGAGATCTGAATGTATTTATTGTAATCATTGCAGGAACAATAGGAGCTCTTTCAGGTTCCATGATCAATTATACTCTTGCTTATTATCTGGGACGTCCTTTGGTTTACAGATTTGCAGAATCAGCTGTTGGAAAAGTCTTCCTTTTATCGAAAGAAAAAGTTTTACATGCTGAAGAATATTTCTTAAGGAACGGGAAGTCATCAACCTTTATCGGCCGGCTCGTACCGGGTGTCCGTCATCTTATCTCAATTCCTGCAGGTTTGGCTAAGATGAAGCTCCGCGACTTTTTGCTTTATACTTTTATCGGTGCGGGGATATGGAATATTATTCTTGCTGTAATTGGTTATTATGTATATGAGATCAGAGAAAAGATTTTTCCTTATTTAGGTCAAATTCTCATCGCTCTAGGAGTCGGATTTGCCATCTACCTAATTATTAAAGCCAAAAAGAATAAAAAAGCAAACGCTGGTTGATAAAGATTTTCCCGCAGATAACGCAGACTTACGCAGAATCTTGATCTTATCTGCGCAGATCAGCGCAATCTGCGGGAAATTATTAATTCAATAATTAATCAAACCTCAGCAAAAGCAACAATATAGTTATGTCCGTACTTCTTGGCGCATTTAGGGCAGGTAGTGTAATAGAAATAATATTTCTTTGCTTTTTTCTCAATTAGTACCAGGTATCGCCTGAATTCATTAAGATACTTGGGGATATGATTATACGGACCATCGAATACTTTGCTGACAAATGTCCCTGTCAACTTCACATTTTCAGCGCCCGGCACCTCCCTGAGCACGCTCATATAGAGTTCACTTTTCCAGGGAGACGGATCATAAGCCAGAAGGAGAAAATCTTTAGTTTCAGGAGTGGCTCCTGCATCCTTAGCTTTCTTCCACATTCTGCCTATAACCTTACCCATCATTGATGGAAGCGGCATGTGTAAAAACTGTGGAAGGTAATCCCTGATAAAAGGTTTATCAACCCATTCATGAGTTACATAATCCCATGGTTTCGGATCGAATTGCGGACAACATTCCGGTTCTTTAGCTGTGTCGTGCATATTCTTTAGTTTTAAAATTTAAATCAGGTTAAAGTAATCTTTTATAAAGTTAATAAAATGACAGGAATAAATTTATTCCACAATTTCCGCGTTATCATATTTTTGTGATTGAAAATTTACTCTTGTGTGCTGTACCCGGCGGATACCTTTTCCTCCAAAGAAACCCCATCCGCCACTTCCCAGGAGAAATCCGAGTGCATATAAACCACCATTATTATTCTGTGCATACATTGTAATATCATCTTTAAAAAGCATGCCGATAAAGTCGAAAGGAGCAATAAATCCATGCCATAATCCGCCAAAAAAACCATAGGTATGACCTGTCAGACACTGGCTAACAACCTCATTATGAGCGCATCCTGTAAATAAAACAAGTAAAGGAAATATTATCAAAAAGAGGAAATTCTTCATGGGATAAAGTGTTTTAATGATTTAAGTTTTTGAAATTAATTTGTGAAAATTCTGTCAGAACAGATCAAGTTCAACTGCTTTCCCGGAATATTTCTTTTCATGATCGAGCAGCCATTTCTTCCTTTTTAATCCACCGCCATAACCTACAAGATGTCCGTCAGAGCCTATCACCCTGTGGCATGGGATCACAATAGATATCCTGTTTGCACCATTTGCGTTAGCAACAGCCCGCACAGCTCCGGGCTTTTCTAAAGAAATTGCCTGTTCCATATACGATTTTGTTGATCCGTATGGAATTTTCAGGATTTCCTTCCATACTGACTGCTGAAATTCAGTTCCTGGTGTTACAAGAGGAACTGAAAATTCCTTCCTTTTTCCTTTAAAATATTCTTTCAGTTGCTTTTTAAGCGCCCGCAGGTGCTTATTGCTGCCGGATTCAGTTCCTGTATTCAGCAGTCGTGCTAAATCTTCGTATTCAGATGATAATGTTTTTCTGTCGGAAAACTCGAGAAGACAGATTCCTTCCCGGATCGCTCCTGCCACCATCTCCCCAAGAGGTGTTTTTATTTTTGTTAACTTTATCATTAGACTTTTTTTACTTATGATTTAACATTAATTTATGGAATTTTCCTTATGTTTTATCTCACCCTTCCGTTTTGCTTCGATCTCGTCTTATCATAATTTCTCAAACCTCCCCGAAGTCGACTTTATGAATTTAACATTCCTGAATCTCATCGCAGACCAGTTTTCATCAATTGATACCATTCTGATTCCGTAGAAACCAGAATCATTTAAAGTTTTCCACCCTTTGTCACGTTCCAGTGCAGATGAAATTTTTTTTGAGCTTTTTTTTGGATAACAAAACCATAATATTCCATCGGCTGTTAAATTATGAAGGGCTATTGGAGTGTAGTGTTCAACCTCTGCAAAGGTTTTGACAAATATCATCATGAATTCATATGGACAGCGCTGATCTATCTCACAATCGGTTATCACATCCGTAAGTTCCTTTGAAACAGCCTTGTAGAAACTATCTTCTGCATTTATTACGGCAATTCTTGTATGCCCCTTATAATTAAGCTTTTTCAGAAGATCTTTCATTTAATGATGGATTTAAAGGCTAATTTAACAAAAAATTGAAATACGGGAAAAAAGGTTTTATCTTTGTAGTCTCGAAGATGGGGTGCCTTAAAACTACGGGCTGAGATCATACCCTTAAACCTGATCCGGATAATGCCGGCGGAGGGAAACAAGAGTATCTTATAAATCAGCTTAAAAAAGAAACCTCATTTTCGAAGGAAAATTCAATAAAGGATGAAGAAAATCTTTTTAATGACATTTTCGGTTCTGTTTATTGTTCTTCCTGATGCATCAGCTTTACAGGAAAAAAGTTCTGTAATCGGGGGAAAAATTACTGATCTTTCAGGTGGAGATCCGCTGGCTGGTGCAGGTATTACCATTGAAAACACTTTCCTCGGAGTGCACAGCGGTACGGATGGTACTTATTCTTTTTCAGGTCTGAGAGATGGCGTTTATAACCTTCGTTTCTCATATATCGGCTATGAATCACAGGTCATTGAAGTTAACCTTATAAAAGAATCTGTTCTGAATGTAAGCCTTGTCAGGAAACCATTATTAACCGGCGAAGTAATTGTTCATGCCACCAGGGCAGGCGATCACACTCCTCTTGCATACTCGTCTATTGAAAACAAACTTTTAAAGAAGTATAATTCAGGCCAGGATATTCCTTTTCTGTTAAGTCTGACTCCCTCACTGGTCGAAACATCTGAAGCAGGTAACGGAATAGGTAACACAAGCTACCGGATCCGTGGAACTGATGCAAACAGGATAAATGTAACTGTAGATGGTATTCCGTTGAATGATCCGGAATCGCAGCAGGTGTTCTGGGTTGACCTGCCTGATCTCGCGTCATCAGTTGATAATATACAGATCCAACGCGGTGCAGGAACTTCCACCAATGGTGCCGGTGCTTTCGGGGCAACTGTCAGCATTCAAACTAAAAATCCTGAAAATGAGCCATTTGCACAGATATCATCATCGTTCGGATCATTCAATACACTTAAAAATACAGTGTCAGCGGGGACCGGTCTTCTTGCTGACAAATTTGCATTGCAGGTAAGACTTTCAAAACTAAAGAGTGATGGTTATATTGACAGAACCGGTTCAGATCAAATGTCAGCTTTTGTAAGCGGAGTCTACAGAACAGCAAAGTCACATCTGAAAGCTAATATTTTACTGGGAGAAGAACATACAGGAATAAGCTGGTGGGGTGTTCCGGTGGAAATGCTTGGTTTGAACAGGAGATATAATCCTGCAGGAGAGCATACTGACGATGCAGGACAGATCAATTACTATAATAATGAAACGGATAATTACAACCAAAACCATTACCAGTTGATTTACAGCTTCAGGGCTGACAATAATCTGAGTTTCAGCACTGCCTTTCATTATACAAAAGGTAAAGGTTATTATGAGGAATTTAAAGAAGATAAATCTCTTGCGGATTATGGATTGCCTGATGTAAATATCGGAGATACAGTAATTTCTGCTACCGATCTTATACAAAGAAAATGGATGTCGAACAATTTCTTCGGGATTGTGTATACTTTTAAATACAGGA
>Ga0113563_10001806_pt1 | contig 12464 bp, 13 predicted proteins | sample Mud3Dept3metaG_FD_80117 | JGI IMG/M metagenome (GOLD analysis project Ga0113563, IMG submission 80117) | Freshwater wetland microbial communities from Ohio, USA, analyzing the effect of biotic and abiotic controls - Mud 3 Core 4 Depth 3... | ecosystem: Environmental > Aquatic > Freshwater >...
AAGAACTGCGCGAGCAGACCGGCGACCCGCTCGAGCGCCTCGAGCAGCCCCGCCCGCTTCATCACCCCGGCGTACCCCTTCATCCCCGCGATCTCGCCGGGGGTCTTCAGCCCCTGGGACCGCATGTCCGCCCGCAGTTCCAGCAGGAAGTCGGGGAGGGGGATCTTCACCGGGCACACCTCCCCGCACGCCCCGCACAGGGTGCTCGCGTCGGGCAGCGGCGCCGCCTCGGGCAGTCCCACGAGGAGCGGGGTGAGGACCGCGCCGATCGGCCCGGAGTAGACCCAGCCGTAGGCGTGCCCCCCCACGCTCTGGTACACGGGGCACGAGTTCAGGCACGCCCCGCACCGGATGCACTTGAGGACCTCCCGGTACTTACCCTCCAGGATCGCGCTCCGCCCGCAGTCGAGCAGCAGGATGTGCATCTTCTCCGGCCCCTCCGCGTCCCCCTCCCTGCGGGTCCCCGTGAGGACGGACACGTAGGAGGAGAGGGGTTGCCCGGAGGCGCTGCGGGGGAGCAGGCGCAGGAAGGTCGGCAGGTCCGACATCCGCGGGATCACCTTCTCGATCCCCGCGACCGCAAGGTGCACCCGGGGGAGGACCGTGCCCATCCGGCCGTTCCCCTCGTTCGTGACCAGCACCACCGAGCCGGTGTCGGCGACCAGGAAGTTCGCCCCGGAAACCCCCATTCCCGCGCCGAGGAACTTCGCCCGCAGGTGCCTCCGCGCCATGGCGACCAGGGCCGGGATGCTGTCGGTGGGAGGCTCCCCCAGCTTCCGCTCGAACAGGCGCGATATCTCCTCCCGCGTCTTGTGCACCGCCGGGGCGATGATGTGGGATGGCGCCTCCCCGGCCAGCTGGATGATGTACTCCCCGAGGTCCGACTCCACCACCTCGATGCCCGCCTCCTGCAGCGCCACGTTGAAGGAGATCTCCTCGGACGCCATCGACTTCGACTTGACGGCGAGGGTGACCCCCTCCTCCTTCGCGACCCGCGCGGCGATCTCCCTCGCCTGCGCAGCGTCGCGGGCGACGTGGACGACTGCGCCCCGCCGCGAGGCCTCCTCGATGAACCGCCCCAGATGGTGGTCCAGTTGCGCGAGGGTCTGCCGCTTGATTTCGGACGCGCGCTCCCGCGCCTCCCCGAATCCCGGAAACGCGGCGACGGCTTCGGCCCGGTGGTGGAGGAACCGCCCGGTGGCGCGTCCGAGGGCGGCTTGGAGTGTCTTGTCGGCGAGCGCCTTCTGCGCGTTCCGCGGAAAGAGGTGGGCCGTCGGTTGCATCAGGGTGTTCCCTTCCCTGCGGTGCCCGGGGCCGGCTCCGCGGGTCCGCCGGCGAGAATCTCCGCGAGGTGGATCGCCTTCACCGGGTATCCGACGCGCGAGATCATGCCGTCGATGTTCATAAGGCAACCCAGATCGCCGGAAGTGACCCAGGACGCGCCGGTGGCAACAATCCGCTCGACCTTGTGCTCGGTCATCCGGCAGGAGATCTGCGGGTACTTGAGGGAAAAGACGCCCCCGAAGCCGCAGCACCGGTCGCTCTCCTCCATCTCCACGAATTCCACTCCGCGGATGGCGCGCAGAAGCGTCCGGGGCGCCTCCACGACCCCCAGGCCCCGGCGCAGGTGGCACGAGTCGTGGTAGGTGACCTTCCCGGAGAAGTCGGACTTCGGGTCGGTCACTCCGAGCACCTCGACGAGGAACTGGGACAGTTCGTACACCCGCTCGCCCACCGCGTGCGCGAGCGCCAGGGTGCGGGGCTCGTCCCGGAACAGGACGGGGTATCCGTGTTTCACCATCGCCGCGCAGGACCCGGAAGGGGAGACGATGTACCCGTCGCCGGGGAAGGAGAGGAGGAACTTCCGCGCCATGGCCCGTGCCTCCTTCCGGTTTCCCGAGTTGAAGGCGGGTTGCCCGCAGCACGTCTGGGAAAGGGGGACGCGCACCGTCGCGCCGAACCGCTCCAGGACCTCCACGGCGGCGAAGGCCGTCCGCGGGTAGAAGGCGTCGGCCAGGCAGGTGAAGAAAAGGGAAACGGGGATGGACCGTCGCGGATCCATCCCCGTAGTATACGGCATACGGCCGGGTTACAGGGCGTCCTTGCCCCGGTCTCCCGTCCGGATGCGGACCACTTCCTCGAGGTCGTACACGAAGATCTTCCCGTCCCCGATCTTCCCCGTGCGCGCCGTGGTCACGATCCGCTCCACCACGGCAGGCACCGACTCGGCGGTCACGGCGACCTCGATCTTGACCTTCGGGATGAAGTCGACCACGTACTCCGCCCCCCGGTAGATCTCGGTGTGCCCCTTCTGACGCCCGAACCCCTTGACCTCCAGCACCGTCATTCCGGTGATTCCGATCTCGTTGAGCGCCTTCTTCACATCGTCGAGCTTGAACGGCTTGATGATCGTCTCGATCTTCTTCATCGGGCCTCTCCCTTTTCCGGATTCCTTTCCGCTTCCCCGGGCACGCGGCTTACCAGTTGTATCCCGCCTCCCCGTGCTCCGAGAGGTCCAGTCCCATCCGCTCTTCCTCCTCCTCGACCCTCAGCCCCATCGTCCTGTCGAGGACCTTGAGGAGGATCAGGCTGACGACGAAGGAGTAGGCGAGGGAGACCCCGGCGGCGAGCGCCTGGATCGCGAGGAGCTTCGGGTTGCCGTGGAAGAGGCCGTTCGCCCCGGCCGGGTTCACCGCGACCGTCGCGAAGAGCCCCGTGGCCAGGGCTCCCAGGGTCCCGCCGACGCAATGGACGCCGACGACGTCGAGCGAGTCGTCGTATCCGAGCCGCCCCTTGAGCATGATCGCGCCGTAGCAGACCGCGCCCGCCGCGGCCCCGATCGCCAGGGCCGCCAGGGGCGCGACGAAGCCCGATGCGGGAGTGATGGCGACCAGCCCCGCGACGCATCCGGACGCCGCCCCGAGGACCGTCGGCTTCCCGCGGTGGATCCACTCCACGAGAGTCCACGAGAGCGTCGCGGTGGCGGCGGCGATGTGGGTCGCCACGAAGGCCGAGGTCGACAGCTCGCCCGCGGCGAGCGCGCTGCCTGCGTTGAAGCCGAACCAGCCGAACCAGAGGATGGCCGCCCCCAGGACGGTCATCGGCAGGTTGTGGGGGGCCATGTTGTCCGTCCCGAATCCCTTGCGCTTCCCGACCACGAGAGCGGCCGCCAGGGCGCTCACACCCGAGGTGATGTGGACGACCGTACCCCCCGCGAAGTCGAGGGCGCCCAGGTTGCGGATCCACCCTCCGATCCCCCAGACCCAATGGGCCACGGGGTTGTACACGAGAAGGGCCCACAGCAGCGTGAACACGAGGTAGGTGGAGAACCGGAACCGTTCCGCGAACGCTCCGGTGATAAGCGCCGGCGTGATGACGGCGAACATCATCTGGTAGATCATGAACGCCTGGTGGGGGACGGTGGCCGCGTAATCCTTGAACGGCGCAAGCCCCACGCCGGAGAGACCGGCCCACGAGAAGTTCCCGATGATTCCGCCCACGTCGGGGCCGAACGCCATGCTGTACCCCACGAGGACCCACTCGACGCTGATCAGCCCGAGGACGATGAACGACTGGACGACCGTGCCCAGGACGTTCTTCCTCCGCACCATTCCGCCGTAGAACAGGGCGAGCCCCGGCGTCATGAACATGACGAGGGCCGCCGAAACGAGGAGCCACGCCGTGTCTCCGGTGTTCGTTGCCGCGGGCGGGGCGGGATCGGGCGCGGGAGCCGGGGCCGGCGCCCCCGCGGCGGTTTCCCCGGCCAGGGCCGCGTTGTCGGCGGCCCGGGCCGGCGCGGCGACACCCGCCGCGAGCATGAGGGCGACCAGGCCGAGCAGGATCGCCGATTTCCTCCGCAGAAGTCCGGTCATTTTTCCTGTCCTCCCCGATGCCGCCGTTGCGGGTGGCATCCGTATCGTTGTCCCGCCGCGCGGGTTGCTGCCTTTACGGGAAATTGATGTCGAGCTGTACGGTGGCGGTGTTCTGCCCCGCCCGGTCCTTGTTGTTGTAGATGTCGTAGCCCAGGATGACGCTCACGTTCTTGGCGAAGGCCCAGGAGACGCCGAAGCTGGTCGCGCCGTAGGCGTTCTTCCCTCCCTGGTAGTCGACGGCCACCCAGAGCTTCTCGGAGATCTCGGTCATCGTGCGGTCCCAGGACGCCAGGATTCCGGCGTCGTCCCCTTTCGCCCCGGCGGCGTCGTACACGGTGGCCACGGACGCCTTCTTGTTCAGCCCGTAGTAGCCGACGGAGAACCGCCCGGCGACGGGGAGTGTCTTGGCGACGAGGCCGTACCAGATGTTGGCGTTCGTGCCGGTCTTCGTGTACGCCCCGGTCGACTCGTCGAGGTTCCCCGACTTCGTGCCGAAGTTGTATCCGCCGAAGGCAACAGCCGGCTGCCACTTGAAGTAGGCGTCCTCGGGGATCCCCACCTTCGCGTTGAAGTAGAGGGGGTGGCCGTCGAGGCCCGCGGAGGTGTTGAAGCCGCCATACTGCAGGTCGATCCCGACCTCCGCCTGGAACTTCTGCCAGGGGAGGACGCCGACGGTCACGCCCAGGTCGGTGAAGGGCGGGGCGTTGACGCCGGACGGCTCGTCGCTGGTCCGGATGTACGTGTCGACCCCGAGGTGTACCGTCTTGAACGGCTGGATGTCCGTGGAGGGGATCCAGATCTGGGTGGACGGGGTGGCGGACGCGACACTCGCCACGATCCCGCACAGGGCGAACGCCGCGAGAGAGACGCCGATCCCCCGGATGATCCTGCTGCGCTTGTTCATGATGCCCTCCTTGCACGGAGAATATGTCGTGCTTGCCGGTGGAGGAGCATCCGCCGTGCCAACCTGGGGAAGTGCCGGCGCGGCGGGGGTGAAGTCCCCGGAAGGAAACGGAAAACAGGGGGGAGGGACCGGCAGGGAGGGCGGGTGCCCCTCGTTCTGTGTCGCGACAATATTGTCGGTAAATCTACATCAATGGCGGGATCGCGTCCCGGGGGTCATCCTTTCCAGGGGGACGACAGGCGGTGCTTCTTCATCTTGTAGGCAACCTGGCGGGGTGTCCACCCGAGCACCTTCCCTGCCCGCGTGATGACCCACCCGGCGGTTTCCAGCGCCCTGCGCAACTCCTCGCGCTCCAGCTCCTTGAGATACTCGGCGCGGGGCTTCCCGCCCGCGCCGGCGTGCGCGGACCCCTCCGGAGGCGCGGAAGGGCCTGGAGCCAGGGACACGAGGGGTTGCCCGTAGGCTCCCGTTGCCGGCGGTGAGGGGGATACGCGGATCGCCCGGGGGAGGTCCTGCGCCTGGGCGACCGGAGCCTTCGCCATCACCACCGTGCGCTCCACGAGGTTCTCCAGCTCCCGCACGTTCCCCGTCCAGCGGTACTCGAGGAGCAGGTCGAGGGCGTCCTTCGAGAAGGTCACCCCTTTCCCGTGCTCCCGGTTGAACCGCTCCAGGAAATGCTCCGTCAACGGGAGGATGTCCTCCCGGCGGTCCCGCAGCGGGGGGAGGAATATGGGGATCACGTTCAGGCGGTAATACAGGTCCTCCCGGAACGTGCCGGCGGTCACCATCCGTTCCAGGTCCGCGTTCGTGGCCGCGATGATCCGCACGTCCACGGGGACGGACCGGTTCTCGCCGAGGCGCTCGAACTTCCGCTCCTGCAGCACGCGAAGCAGCTTGACCTGCGTCGGGAGCGGGATGTCGCCGATCTCGTCGAGGAAGATCGTCCCCCCCGACGCCTCCTCGAAGCGCCCCTTCCGCTCCTCGACCGCCCCTGTGAACGCGCCCCGCTTGTGGCCGAACAGCTCGGACTCCAGGAGCGTCTCAGGGAGCGCGGCGCAGTTCACGGCGACGAAGGGTCGCTCGGCGCGGGGTCCCCCCTGGTGGATCGCACGGGCGATCATCTCCTTCCCGGTCCCGCTCTCGCCGCGCAGCAGGACCGTGGCGCGGGAGGAGGCCACGCTGGTCACCGCGGCGAACACCTCCTGCATCCGCTTGCTCTGCCCCACGATGTTCTCGATCCGGTACGTCTTCCGGATCGTCTTCTCGAACTCCTGCCGCTGTCGCTGGAACTCGTCCTGGAGCCGCTCGATCGCCTTGTGGAGCTTCAGCGCCTGGCCGATGAGGCATCCGACCACGGCGAGGGTGCGGCCGTCCCCCTCCAGCGCCTGCGTGCCCGTGCGCCCGATCCGCTCGGCGGTGAGGACCCCCAGCGTCTCGGCCCCGATCCGGATGGGCACGGAGAGGTAGGAGAGCGGACCGTCGGAGGGTTTCCCGTGGGCGCGGGTCTTGTCCAGGAAGGAAGGTTCCTTCCGCACGTCCGGGAGGGCGATGGGGCTCCCCGTCTTCATCGTCTTCCCGACGATCCCCTCTCCCCAGACGTATCGCGCGCGCTCGCGCTGTTCCGCCGAGTATCCGGAGGCGATCTCCATCCGGATCTCCCGGGTGGCCTCGTCGGGGCGGAAGATGGCGGCTCGGTCGAATCCCAGGAAGCTCTGCAGGGTCCGGAGGGTGGTCCCCAGGGCGCGCTCGAGGTTCTGCGTGGAAGTGAGGATCTTGGCCACCTCGTGGATGGCCGCGATCTCCGCCTTCTCGGGGGATCGATGTTCGGTCACACGGGGATTATAGCGTACTCGCCGAATCCATTACCCGATCGCCCAGGATACGAGGGCCAGGAACAGGTTGAATCCGAGGTATACGGCTGCCGCCCCCGTAAGGGTGAAAAAGAGGGTCATCTTCACCGCAAGGTAGACGTTGGACTGTTCCCGGGGTTCCGGTACCCTCCAGAGGAACTCCTCTTCGAGGATGCCGGGTTGCCACCGGGTAAGGGAATCCTTCGGCATCCGGGAAGCGGGAACATCGGTTGCGGGGACTTCCGCTACGATTTCCGCACGCCGGGGAACCGCAATGGGAATCTCCGTGCGGATCCTGCCAGAGATGTCCATGGTGTCGGAGATCGGCCGGAGCCGGTACGACTCCCGGAAGCGGAGAAGGTCCACGAGGTTGTCCGACATCGGCTCCACGGCCGATAATTCCTCCGCGACCGAAACGGCCATGGGGGCGGATCGCACCGACCGCATCGCGACGGGTTCCCTCCCCACGGCAGGAGGCGGAACCGCATTCGGGAAGGACAGCGGCTCCCGAGGATTTGCCCGGAAACCGGAAAAGACGCGTTCCTGCGGGGTGGACGGTTCAACCGGGACGGACACGACGATCGGATGGCCGCACCGACGGCATCGGAAACGCGCACCCTGGTATCCCGCTATCAAGGCCCGGTCGAAACGGAAACGGGCACCGCATGCATCGCACCGGATGGATACCGGGTTCCCTTCCATCGTTTCTCCCCGAATGTGTCGGTCCGGAACAGGGTATGGGTCCAAATTATCAAGCAAGAAATATTCCTTCTGTTTTATAATCCGTTTCGCACGTTGTATATTGGCGAAACCGTTTGGGTATCCGGCACACGAGAACCGTTCGTGGCTTTTCTGCCTCGAAAAGGGTAGGCCAGGAGTGGCAAAACTTCGGACACATTGGCGATATATTTTCCCCGAAAGGTCTGGCGTATAATGCGGTAGCCGGGAGGCTGTTCCCGCCGACGGTCCGGTCTTCGGCCGCTTCTGGTCCTCCGTCTTTGGGAAAGCAACCCTCGAACCGGCCAGGGATTCGGGAAGGAGCAGAAACGATGGCGAAACGTTCCAGGTTCCTTTCGGGGGCGCGCATCCTACCCCCGCCGGTGGGGCGCAGGGCGGCCGCCTCGAACCTCGTGGAGCGGACCTTCCTCGCCTACAACGCGGGCCGGTTGCGGGAAGGGGCGCGGCTGCTGGCCGAGCGGATGTTGCGGCCGGGAGTGACCGTCGGCCTGTCCCTGACCGGGGCGCTCACCCCGGCGGGGCTGGGCGTGTCGTGCCTGGTGCCGCTCCTCAAGGCGGGGTTCGTCGACTGGGTCGTCTCCACCGGCGCGAACCTCTACCACGACGCCCACTTCGGCCTAGGGCTCCCGATGCACGCCGGCTCGCCGTTCCTCGACGACCGCGTGCTGCGGGAGGAGGGGGTGGTGCGCATCTACGACGTCCTCTTCGCCTACGACGTGCTACTCGACACGGACGCCTTCTTCCGGCGGGTGCTGGACCTGCCGGAGTTCCAGGCGGAGATGGGCACGGCGGAGTTCCATTACCGCCTCGGGCGGTACATGGCGGAGCGGGAGAAGGCGCTGGGGAGCGGGGAGGTCAGCGTGCTGGCGGCTGCGTGGCGGTACGGCGTGCCCGTCTACACCTCCTCGCCGGGCGACTCCTCCATCGGGATGAACGTGGCCGCCATGCGCCTGGGCGGGAGAGGCGTGCGGTTCGACGTCTCCCTCGACGTGAACGAGACGGCCGCGATCGTCTACGACGCGAAGCGGCGCGGCGGGAAGAGCGGCGTGTGGATAGCCGGCGGCGGATCGCCGAAGAACTTCATCCTCCAGACGGAACCGCAGATCCAGGAGGTTCTCGGCCTCGACGAGAAAGGGCACGACTACTTCCTCCAGATCACCGACGCCCGCCCCGACACCGGCGGGCTTTCGGGCGCCACCCCGTCGGAGGCGGTCTCCTGGGGGAAGGTGGACCCGGACCGGCTGCCGGACACGGTGGTGTGCTACCTCGACTCGACCGTGGCCCTGCCGCTGCTGTGCGCCTACGTGTTCGACCGCGTGGGGAAGCGGCCCAGGAAGCGTCTCTACGACCGGCGCGGGGAGATGCTCGCCTCCATGACGCGCGCGTACCGGAGGGCCGTAGGCGCGGGCAAGGTGACGCAGAAGCGGAAGGTTTCCCGCTAACCCCCCTTACAAACCGGGACGTAGCTGATACTTACAAAAGTTGAAACTCACCGTGGAATTGTAAGCTTCCAGCTACGTCCCCTATTGTAAGTCGCCTGTTGCGGCTATGGTCCCGTGAGGTGGAGAAGGAGTCTCCCGGCGGCCCAGGCGTCCGCCTCCGCGCGGTGGAACGACTCGCCGATGCCCAGCTCGCGGCAGATTACGGGGAGGGAGTGCGACCGGAACCGTCCGGTCCGGCGGGCGAGGACCAGGGTGTCGAGGACCGGGTTCCGGGGCCAGGCGCCCCCCGCAATGCGCGCCTCGGCGCGGAGGAACGACAGGTCGAAGGGGGCGTTGTGGAACACAAGGGGGTCCTCGCCGAGGAATCCGAGGATCCGCGGGAACAGGTCGGAAAAGGTCGGGGCGCAGGCAACCATCCGGTCGGTGATCCCGTTGACGGCCGAGGCGCCCGGGTCGATGGGGCGCAGCGGGTTCACCAGGGACACGAGGGAGTCGACCACCGTGCCCCGGAGGAACCGGAGCAGGGCGATCTCGCAGACGCGGTGGCCGTCCGCCGCGGAAAGGCCCGTGGTCTCCACGTCCGCAGCGATGTACGGCGCCTCCGCGATGCATCCCCCGCCGACCGGTCCTCTCAACCCGACCCTCCGGATGTGATATAAAGGGAACATCTTCCCACGGGAGCCTCCGATGAAAAAGTGGAAGTGCAAGGTCTGCGGCTACATCCACCAGGGGGACGAGCCGCCCGACACCTGCCCGATCTGCGGGGCTTCCCGGGACAAATTCGTCCAGATAGGATGACCTCCGGGGGGGGGAAGGTTGCGCTGGTCACCGGCGGCGGCCGGAGAATCGGCGCGGCGGTTTCCCGTGCCCTCGGCAAGGCGGGTTACGACGTCATCCTGACGTACCGCTCCTCCCGGCGCGAGGCGGCGGGGGTTGCCCGGGATGCCGGCGGAACCCCACTGCCGCTGGATCTCACCCGGCCCGCGTCGTTCCGCCGTTTCGCCGACCGCATCCGGCGCTCCCGCGGTCGGCTGGACCTTCTGGTCCACAACGCCGCCGTCTTCCCCCGGACCCCCGTAGACACCCTCTCCGCCGCGGAATGGGACGCCGTGTTCTCCGTGAACCTCCGGGGGCCGGCCCTCCTGACCGCGGCCCTCCTTCCGCTGCTGCGGGACACCCGTGGCGCAGGGGTACTGTTCCTCGGGGACGCGAACGCCGGGGATCTGTGGCCCGGGTACCTGCCGTACTGCCTCTCCAAGCTCGCCCTGGAGCGTCTTGCCCGGGGACTCCGGAAAGCGCTGTCACCGGGCATCCGCGTCGGTCTCGTCCGCCCGGGGTTCGCGCTGGCGCCGTCGGGATTCCCGCCGGACCGGTGGGAGCGGCTTCGGGGGAGAGAGGGGCGGCGGGGGATCGGCTCCCCCGGAGGCGTGGCGAGGGCCGTATTGCGGTTCGCGGAGGGGGGGGATTATAATTCATGAGCCGTTCACCCCCCACGGGAGCGCGCCCATGAAGAAGTGGAGATGCATCGTGTGCAGCTACATCTACGACCCCGCCGCCGGCGACCCGGACAACGGCGTTCCGCCGGGGACCCCCTTCGAGGACGTTCCCGAGGACTGGGTATGCCCCCTGTGCGGTGCCGGGAAGGATGAGTTCGAGCCCGCCGGCTGACCAACACGGCCTGATCCCACCGAGGAGAATCGCATGCCGACCGTGACGCTCGCCCCCAACGTCCACTGCGTCGGGGTCAAGGACCCCGGCCTCACCGTCTTCGACATCGTCATCCCGACCCGGTACGGGACGACGTACAACTCCTACCTCGTGAGAGGGACGGAGAAAACCGCCCTCATCGATTGCGTGAAGCGCCCCTTCGCGGGGGAGTTCCTGCGCAACATCGAGGAGATCCTCCCCGTCGGGAAGCTCGACTACGTGATCGTCAACCACTCCGAGCCCGATCATGCCGGCGCCCTGGTGGACCTGCTCGACCGCCACCCCAATGTGATGGTCCTGCTCTCCCGGTCCGCCAAGACCTTCGTGGACAACCTCGTCAACGCGGGATTCCCCTTCCGGATCGTCAACGACAACGAGGAGCTGTCCCTTGGCGGGAAGACGCTGCGGTTCATCAACGCGCCGTTCCTGCACTGGCCCGACACGATCCTCACCTACCTCGTGGAGGACCGGATCCTGTTCCCCTGCGACTTCCTCGGCGCCCACTACTCGAGTCCCCATACCTTCAACGACGAACTCCACGAGCCGGAGAAGGCCCGCAAGGCGTTCGAGTTCTACTACAGCACGATCATGCGGCCCTATAAGGAGCACATCCTCAAGGCGTGCGGGAGGGTGAGGGACCTACCGCTGGAGATGATCGCCCCGTCCCATGGGCCGGTGCTGCGGAAGGATCCGCTGAAGTACCTCGCCTGGTACGAAGAGCGTGCATCCGTTTCCTCCCGGGTGAAGGAGAAGAAGGTGGTGATCGTATACGCCTCCGCCTACGGGAACACGGCGGCGATGGCGCGGAAGGTGGCGGAAGGGGTGACCGCGGGGGGGCTCACGCCGGTCCTGATGAACGCCGTGGAGGTCCCGGTGGAGGAGATCATCGACCGGCTCGAAGAGTCCGTGGGATTCCTGATCGGCACTCCCACGCTGAACAGCAACGTGCCGCACCCGATCCTGCACCTGATCGCGAACCTGGTGGTGCTGAACATGAAGGGGAAGGTCGCCTCCGTGTTCGGATCCTACGGGTGGAGCGGGGAGGCGATCAAGACGGTGCAGGACATCCTGACGTCGATGCGGATCAAGGTGTCCCCGGAGCCGATCAAGGTCCGGATGACCCCAAGCGAGCAGGACCTGCAGGCGTGCGTCGACTTCGGCCGGAAGTTCGCCGAGTCCGCGGGGGCAGCCCCCGCGTAACCGTCATCCGTGTGACTTCTTTTCGATGACCAGCCCCTCCTTGTGAAGGGACTTGTCGGCTTCTTTCTTGAGCTGGTGCTGCCCCTCGAGGGCCTCGCCGCGGATTTTCGCCTTGCACAGGTCGCAGATCCCGCCCTCGAAGCCACCTTCCCTGGCGCAGACCATGCAGTGGGTCTTGGAGAATTCCGTGGTCACGGTGCCCCCCGTTTTTCCTACAGCGGGGGTACCTCGGCAGCGCGGAGCTCGTATTGGGGTGCCCCCCGTTCTCACTTCTTCCTGATCCCATTATTCCACAAGGCGACGGCATTTTGTCATCCCGGGGAATCAACCCGACCCCCCGTACATCTTACAGTGGGCCGGGGGAATGGGAGAAGCAATGGCGGAACAAAAAGCGCCCGAACGGTTGCCGGAAAAGCCCCGCCGGGGACTCGTCCTGGTCATCACCGGGGAGGGGAAGGGGAAGACCACCTCGTGCCTGGGGATGGCGGTGCGCGCCGTCGGGTACGGGATGAAGGTCCTGATGATCCAGTTCATCAAGGGCTCCCTCCATTACGGCGAGCTCGACGGGGCGAAACGCCTGGCCCCCGAGTTCGAGCTCGTTCCGATGGGGAAGGGGTTCGTCGGGATTCGCGGCGACTCGCTTCCCTTCGAGGAGCATGTGGCGGCCGCGCGGGAGGCGCTCGCCACGGCGCGGGAGCGGATGCTCTCCGGCAGGTACGACATCCTCATCCTCGACGAGGTGAACGTGGCG
>Ga0113563_10001807_pt1 | contig 12464 bp, 11 predicted proteins | sample Mud3Dept3metaG_FD_80117 | JGI IMG/M metagenome (GOLD analysis project Ga0113563, IMG submission 80117) | Freshwater wetland microbial communities from Ohio, USA, analyzing the effect of biotic and abiotic controls - Mud 3 Core 4 Depth 3... | ecosystem: Environmental > Aquatic > Freshwater >...
AAGTTCGAGCCATTGGGGGCTGATGCGGACACGACCGACGGGCTGAATATCCACGGCGCGATCGTGGACGAGATCCACGCGCATAAGAATCGTGAGATGTGGGACAAGATCGACACGGCCACCGGAGCGCGCCGGCAGCCGTTGATGGTCGGGATCACGACAGCCGGCTACGATAGGCAATCGTTGTGTTGGATGCTGAACGAATACAGCAAAAAGGTGCTTGATCGGGTCATCGACGATGATACGTTCTTCGGGCTGATCTACACATTGGATGATGGCGACGATTGGCAGGATGAGGCCACATGGATCAAAGCGAATCCCAACCTGCACGTGAGCAAGAAGATCGACGACCTGCAGCGGAAATGCGCCCGGGCGATCGAAATGCCCAGCGCGCAGAATTCGTTTTTGCGTCTCGAATTGAATATCTGGACCCAGTCAGAGACAAAGTGGATGCCCATAGAATATTGGCGTCAATGTGGATTGCCTATCGATTACTCTGCGCTGTCGGGTCGAAAATGCTACGCCGGATTGGATCTCTCTTCCACACTCGACGTGACGGCGTTCGTACTGGTGTTTCCACCGCAGGCACAAGAGGATGTGTATTTGGTTCAATCGAGGTTCTGGATACCGGAGGATAATCTGCAGAAGAGAGTGCATGACGATCGCGTGCCGTATGATGTCTGGCTGCGCGGCGGATTTCTGAACGCGACGCCGGGCAACGTGATCGATTATGATTTTATCTTTGAGCAGATCGAGCGGGACGCGAAGACGTTCAAGATTGAAGAGGTGGCATTTGACCGGTGGGGCGCGGCGCGCGTGGTGCAGGTGCTGCAGGCGAAGGGCTTGACGTGCGTTGAATTCGGGCAGGGGTATGCGAGCATGTCGCCACCGATGAAAGAATTGGAGCGGCTGGTGATGAGCCACAAGATCGCGCACGGGAACAACCCGGTGATGAACTGGATGGCGGATAATGTGGTGGCCGGGATGGACCCGGCCGGGAACATCAAGCCGGACAAAGAGAAATCAAGAGAGAAGATCGACGGGATTGTGGGGCTGCTGATGGGCCTCGATCGCGCGATGCGGCGCAATATGCAGGCGGCCGTGGTGCCGCGTATCCGGATATGATGATGACAGAACCGCGCATCCGATATGGCGATACTGCAGCGTCGGGTTCAATCGAGGAGACGAGCCGAGTTGTGCGAGTTGTGCTGCGACTCGACTGGGCGCAGGCGGTGCGGAGATTACAGCAGCTGCACAACGAGGGCACGATGTTGGTACGTATGCTCGAAGACGAGCAGGGCCGCGTGAGGATTGAACCGAATGACTGATTTAGCTGAGCGCGTGTCTCCGGCTAGAAACCTGGCACACGGCCGGCGCGTGGTCGCTGGCGAAGCAAAGAAGAATCGAATAGCGCGCACGAAATCCACACGAAAATCAGCAGTATGTATCACCACCACGTATGACCGCAATTATGCGCTTGCCGGCGAGACCCTGTTCAAGTCCATCCGGCACTACACGGATTGCTCCGGCGTAGACTTCAAGGTGATTACCGCCGACCAAGAAGTCGTCGCCCGATTGGGCGCCGAGAATTGCCATGTGATGACCCCTGAGGCGCAGGCCCGCTACGCCAACGTCAAATACTTCAAAGACCTGCCGCGCGAAAAGTATTATCAGTCCTGGTACCGCTACGAAATCTTCGGCATGACGGACTACGATCGGGTCATCTGCATCGACTCTGATTGTCTTTGTCTCGGAGACATCTCGTACTTATTCAGTGAAGAGCTGAATAAGTACGATCTCATTTCAGTTCAGGATTATATCGTCTCGGATCTATGGATGACTCACTTATTGCCAGAACTGGAGGCTCAGGGCCTGAATTTTGAAGGCTTGTATCGACGTAAGAAAGAGGGAAAGATTGACATCCAGCCGGCCCTGCTGGTCGCCAACAAAAGCATTGTGACTAAGGAATGGCACGATCGGCTGCTTCAATATGCCAATGATAGTCCATTCGCTTACAGCATCGACCAGGGCATCCTGAACAATTTTGCCTACGATAACAACTGGAGAATCAAACTTCTGCCGCTGGAGTATGACTATCAAGACTTGTACGAAGTCCTGATTCCCACTCTGCGGGTTCCCGACAAGCCCATCATCGTGCATTGCCAGCAGTCCAAACCGTTCAAGTACGACCGGGCCACCCTAGATCCGCGCCTGCAAAAGCGGTTTGATCAGTGGTGGAAAGAGCACGATCGCGTCGAGGAAAAGCCAGCCGAGGGCAAGACCATCGTCGCCATCATTGTGTGGAATAGATTCAATAACCTGGAACGCTGGCTGCGCTGCTGGGATCTGTGCGACCACGCGGGGGCTGAACTGGTCATCGTCCACAACCTGGAAACAAACAACGTCCGCTATGAACAACTCTGCCAGAAACACAACGTCAGGTATGTGCCCCGACAGAACAAGGGGTTCGATATTGGGGCCTTTCAGGATGTCTGCCTGGATCGGGTGCCCGGTTTTCCGACTGACTGGGAGAACCTGATCTGGATCACGGACGACTGCATTCCCATGCAGAAGGATTTCGTGGCGCAATATCTAGCCATCAAGAAGCATGGCGAGCTTCCCTGTTACGAGATCTCCGATCAAGTGAAACGCCATATCAGGACGACCGGTTTCATGGTCACGCGCGAGATCGCCCGGCGGCTGGTCTTTCCGGCCGATCCAATCCAGACCCGCGAGCACTGCTATATATTCGAGCACAAGGGCGTCAATATGTACGAGCAGGTTGTGCAAATGGGGTACAGGCCGCACATGGTGACGTCCACTGTAAGAGACGCGCCGCTGTGGGACAGCGGCTTCTGGACTTCCCTGCACTCGACGTTGATGCCCCGCCACGAAACACTCTTCATACCGCCGCCTGTCGTTCAATCTCCACATCGATCAGAGGGAATCATGGACGAGATGGCCATCAAGCACCGGGCCGATAAGAGCTCATGGATCCACAACTTCACAGCCAAATATGACAGGCTGCTATCACAAAGCCGCGAACGCTTTACCTCCATCATGGAGATCGGGGTAGGACACGGCCAGTCGATGAAGATGTGGGCGGACTACTTTCCAAACGCTGCCATCCACGGGGTAGACCTGCCCACGGCGGCCGCCAAACAGGGCATCGACCTGAATGCCACCATCAAGGAATGCTCACGCTATTCCAACCGAATCCAGATCCACGTGGCCGACCAGAATGATCTGGCGCAGCTCAAGGACCTGGAACAGTTCGGTCCGTTTGACCTGATCGTGGACGACGGAAACCACCTCTGGCGCGAGCAGATCCTCAGTTTCGAGGCGCTGTTCACCTACGTGAAATCGGGCGGTCTGTATGTCGTCGAGGATTCAGTAACCTCATACTGGCCCGAGTACAATAATAACCCGATTTCCTGCGTCGAGTATTTCAAGAAACTAATCGACGATGTGAACTTTCACGGCGCGCGCGGCCGGATACCAGCCAATCCGCCGATGGACTTCCCATGGGACAAGGGCTGGCACCGCCGGGAAGACTGCCAGGCCACGCTGCCCGCTTTTGATTCCATTCAGTTCATGAATGCGCTGATCGTCATCACTAAAAGATAGGCTATGAAGATCCTGCTTTTTGGCGGCTCCGGGCTGTTGGGCACTGAATTGCTCAAACTCGATCAACAGCTCATCCATCCCACACATGCCGAATGCGACATCGGCGACATGCGGGCCGTGCGCGAGCTGCTGGCCACCAGCCGGCCGGACATCATCATCAACGCGGCGGCGGCCACCGACAACCGGAAGATTGTCAAGAATCCCACGCCGGCGGTGGAGACTAACATCATCGGGGCGGCAAACGTCGCCCTGGCCGCCAGCGAGATTCAAGCCAGGCTGGTCTATATCTCGACCGATTACGTCTACGCGGGGGGCCACGGCAACTTTCAGGAAACCGATACGCTGCTGCCGTTCAACTTATACGCCTGGACCAAGCTGGGCGGCGAGTGCTCCACCCTGGCAGTCAAGAATCATTTGATTATCCGCACGTCATTCGGGGCCAGCACGTTCACCTACCCGCAAGCCTTCAGCGACAAGTGGACGTCGAAGGACTACGTCGACGTCATCGCCCCGCTCATCTACGAGGCTGCCTTGTCTCCCCTGTGCGGCGTCCTGAACCTGGGAACAGAACGGAAGACGCTCTACGATTACGCCAAAGAAAGAAACAGCCAGGTGCGGCCTATCAGCATCGCCGATAGCGCACACAGCACCCAGGCCGATACGTCGTTAAACCTGCAACGGTGGATCTACTACAAGACCGGGGCGATACTCAAGTCGCACACCCGCTGCCGTTGCTGCGGGTCAGAGCGGCTGCGCAAATACATTGACATGGGCATGATGCCGCTGGCCAACAGCCTGGACTTTACCGGCCAGGCGGCCCGCACCAAAGAACGCTTTCCTCTGCAGGTGCTGTTCTGTGAAGAGTGCTATTTGTCGCAACTGTCGGTTGTCATCAACCCCAGGGCTATGTTCTCCAATTACACTTACCGATCCGGGATCAATCATGGCTACATCATCCACTGCCAGCAGATGGCAGCCGAGCTCCAACAGCAGTATCATCTGACGGCGGACTCGTTCCATGTCGATATTGCCGGGAATGACGGCACCCTGTTAAAGCAGTTCAAGCAGGCCATCGGCCTGCGCGTCCTGAACGTCGATCCGGCGGCTAACCTGGTCGCCATCGCCGAGAGCGAGGGCATTGAATCCCTGGTGGATTTCTGGTCATTATACCTGGCGGATAAAATCACACAGACACACGGCCAGGCTGACCTGATTACGGCCACCAACGTGTTCGCGCACGTAGACAATGTCTACGATTTCATGATCGCGGCCCATCGCCTGCTCAAACCTGACGGCCTATTGGTCTTGGAGTTCCCCTACCTGGTGGACTTCATCACGGCTGCCGAGTTCGATACCATCTACTTCGAGCATCTGTCATATTTCAGCATCCTGCCGCTGCACCGCTTGTGCAGCACGACAGGGATGAAGATCATCAACGTCGAAAAGCAGAACATTCACGGGGGCACGGTGCGGGTCACTCTGGCGCCCAATGCCTCGGCGCATGAAGTCAACGCCAATGTCAGCCGCTTCATAGAGACTGAACAAGAACTGGGTGTCGGGCGGTTTGAGTGGTACGCCGATTGGGCGAACCGGGTGCAGACTCTGATCGCTAAGTTTGCAGAGCAGTTGGTCGACTTGAAGATGGCCGGGAAGCACATCGCCGCCTTCGCGGCCAGCGCTAAGGGAAACACGCTGCTGAACAGCGCCCGCATCGGCACAGACATCGTCGACTACATTGTCGATGAAACCCCTGAGAAGATTGGCCGGTTCAGCCCAGGCACGGGCATTCCCATCGTCCACAAGCAGACGCTGATCAAGCACCAGCCCGACTACCTGGTAATCCTCAGTTGGAACTTCGCCGAAGAGATCATCGCCAAGCTCGCCCCGATTTATCACGGCCAGTACATCATCCCGACCGACGGGTCAACGACATGAGCCTGCCGGTCTTCATTCACGTTCCGCGCACAGGCGGCAACAGCATCCTGCGCTGCCTTGAGGACAAAGAGGTCATTGTCGTGCATCATGTCTGCAAGATGGACTTAAGTGAGTTTAGCGACAACTGGGTCTTCGCCTTCATGCGCGATCCGGTCGAGAGAGTCATGTCGGCCTTTGCCTACTTGAATGGCGGGGGACTCACCGATGAGGATGCCGCGGATGCGCAGGAATATACTCAGCCCTTCCCGGACTTCAGGGAGTTCGTTTTCAATGGATTGGAAAGGGCCGCCTGCGAGCAAAAACATTTTCGTCCTCAGTGCTACTGGCTGACCGACGACGATGGGCGGGTCGTCGCTAATTTTATCGGGCGGACTGAAGCCCTGCAGGCAGGATTTGATTTCGTCTGCGAAACGGTGGGCTGGGACAAAATGCCGGTAGACGTGGTGAACAGTTCAAACCGGGACGGGCTGGAAGCCACCGAAGACCTGCGGGAAATCATCCAGGGAATCTATGCAGAAGATTTGCAAATGCTTGAGGAATTTCCGGAGGGCGCTTGACAATAGGTGTATAATAAGGCCATAAGCAAACTGAAACGGCGGCCCCAACGGCACGGGCGGGGCCTGACACACGGCGCAACCTCAATTGAGGCTGCGCCGTTTGCGTTTTTAGGACGGGAGTCGGGAAGCGTGGATCGTTACGATGTGCTGCTGATGCTGGGGATCGTGTTGGTGACGATCGGCTGCAGCCTGGTGTACGTTCCGCTGGGACTGATAGCCGGCGGCGTAGGCTGCATAGCGCTCGCCGTCATCGGGGCGCGCGGAAATAATATTGCGACTAGCGGCAATGAAAAGGTGAAAACCTGATGCCAGGAATGCTCTCGCGCTTCTTCGAGCGACGCGCCAACCTGACGGATCCGCAGATCATCAGCGCGATTCGCGGCGATAGCGTGTCGGCGACCGGCATAAGCGTGTCGGCTGAATCGTCGCTGCGCTCGACGGCCGTGTTCGCCTGCGTGCGCGTGCTAAGCGAGACGCTGGCCTCGCTGCCCCTCATCACCTATCGACGGCTGCCGCGCGGCAAAGAACGCGCGACGGACTTCTACCTCTATTCGCTGCTGCACGATACCCCCAACCCCGAGATGACATCGTTTACTTTCCGCGAGACGCTCACTGCGCACGTGGCGCTGTGGGGCAACGGTTACGCCGAGATGCAGCTGGACGGCGCCGGGCGCGTGGTGGCACTGTGGCCGCTGCTGCCGAACGAGACGCGCATCGTTCGCGATCGCGAGGGCAACCTGGTCTATGTGACGCAGGTGCCGGGCAACGGGCAAAAGGGCCTGCCGGCCGATCGTGTGTTTCACATACGCGGCATGTCGTTGAACGGACTGACGGGTCTGTCTCCGATCGGGCTGGCCAGGAACGCCGTCGGCCTGGCGCTGGCCACGGAGGAGTTCGGCTCGCGCGTGTTCGGCAACGGTTCTATGCCGGGCGTTATCCTGAAATATCCGGGCAACCTGAGCGACGAACAATACGACGCGGCGCAGAACAGTTGGCAGGCGGCGCACGGCGGACTGACGAACGCGCACCGCGTGGCCATCCTGGAGGGCGGCATCGAGGCGGAAAAGATCGGGATCCCGAATGACGACGCGCAGTTTCTTGAGACGCGCAAATTCCAGGTGCGCGAGATCGCGCGCCTGTTCCGCGTGCCCCCACACCTCGTCTCGGATCTGGAGCAGGCGACGTTCAGCAACATCGAGCAGCAATCGCTCGAGTTCGTGATCTACACGATGATGCCGTGGTTCACGCGCTGGGAGCAGGAAATCAGCCGATCGCTGCTGCTGGAGCAAGAGCGCTCAACCTATTTCGCGGAGTTCCTGGTCGACGCGCTGCTGCGCGGCGAGACGTCGGTGCGCTTCGCGGCCTACACCACGGCGATCACGGCCGGCTGGATGACACGCAACGAAGTGCGCGAGAAGGAAAACATGAATCCGACGAACGCGCAGCTGGACAAATATTTGGTGCCGCTGAACATGGGCACCGTCGACAGCCCGGCCGAGGTCCAACAGATCGATGAGTCGACGAGTTCGACGCGCGACGTCGCGCTCGAGGCGCTGCTCGCCGGGAACGGGAGGCACTGATGCCTGAATTAAATGGCAGAATCGATTCTACGACGTTACAGGAACCGCTCGAGGCGATCGGCGTGTTGACTCGCGGCGAAATTATGCGCCAGGCGCAGGCGGAACCGTGGGCGATCCTGCCGACGGCACTACAGGCGCTGCTCGCCGGCGCCGGCCTGCTGCGCGCCGGCGACAATCCGATCGAGGTCGAGGCGTTGTCGCGGCCCGGCCCGAAGAGCGGGCGCGTCGCACGCATCCCGATCATGGGCGCGATCACGCGACGCGATTCACTATGGTCGATGCTGTTCGGCGGATCCTCGATCGAGCGCATCACCAAGGCGCTGCGCGAAGTGGCAGCCGATGACACGATCGGCACAGTGCTGCTCGACATCGATTCGCCGGGCGGGACCGTGAGCGGGATGCCGGAACTGGCGGCGGAGGTGCGCACGCTGCGCAGCGCCAAGCACGTGGTCGCATTGTCGAATTCGTTGACGGCCAGCGCGGCGTATTGGCTGGCCAGCCAGGCGGACGAGATCGTCGCCACGCCCGAGGCGCTGGTCGGCTCGATCGGCGTGTTCGCAGTTCACGAGGATTGGTCTGGATTCAACGAGAAGAACGGCGTGAAGATCTCCTATATCTCGGCCGGGAAATACAAGACCGAAGGGAACTTCGACGAGCCGCTGACGGACGAGGCGCGGGCGCACATGCAGACGATCGTGGACGACGCGTACAACCTGTTCGTTGGCGACGTGGCGAAGGGCCGCGGCCTGGCGCCGTCGCGGGTCCGCGCGGATTACGGCGAGGGGCGCGTGCTGACGGCCAGCACTGCGAAGGCGGCCGGGATGATCGATCGCATCGCGGGCGCGGACGAAACGATTCAGCGGCTGGCGGGGCGGCGGGCGGAGGAAGATAAGATTCCTCGCTTCGCTCGGAATGACACAGAGAATGACGATGGGGTCAACAGCCTGGCGCGAATCGCGCTGATGCGCCGCAGGCTCGAATTGGCACAAAAATATTTTCAGGAGGATTAACGTGGAAAATGTGCGCGAGGTAATGTCGAAGCGTGCGGCGCTTCTGAGCCAGGCCGACGCTATTTTGAAGGCGGCTCTCGACGAAGTGCGAGCACTCACCGAGGATGAGAATAAACAGGTGAACGATCTGAACGCACAGATCGATTCGCTCGCAAGCACGATCGCGCTGGCTGATCGGTCGGCGCGGATGCAGGCGGAGATGGCGCAGGCGGCGCCGGTGCGGCGTCCGGATCCGGTGAGGAATTCTGACGAGGCGCAGCGCAGGCGCGACGAAGCACACGCGATCGCGCAGTACGTGCGGCGCGGAGATGCGTCCGGCCTGATGGACATATACGCGGTCAGCAACGACACCGACATGAACATCGGTACGCCAGCAGATGGCGGCTATGCCGTGCCGACCGGGCACTACCGGGGCATCATCGCCAAACGCGATGCGACGTCGCTGGTCGGGCCGCTCGGCTGTATGCGCATTCCTGGCGTCGGGACGACGGTCAACGTGCCCTTCGACGACGGAGCGGCGAACCTGTTCGTGAGCACCAACGAGGTCGCTGCGTTTGACCGCGATGCGCCCGTGCTGAACCGGGCCGCGATGACGCTGGTGAAATACACGAAGAAGGTCACGCTGTCCGATGAACTGCTGAACGATGAAGATAGCAATCTGACGGCGTTCCTGAACGATTACGTCGGACGCGCGGCCGGGCTGACTTACAACTCACTGCTGTTCACCGAAGTTCTGGCCAACGGCACGAGCGTGGCGCTGGGTACCGCGGCGGCCGCCACGGCTGGAGATCCGGAGACGCTGATCTATAGCCTGAAGGGCGAATATGCCGACAGCGCGGTGTTCGTGATGAAGCGCGCGACCGAAGGCGCGTATCGCAAACTGACGGGCAACCTGTTCCTGTATCAGCCAACGCCGAATGGAGCGACGCGCTCGCTGGGCGGGTTCCCGGTCTATAACAGCGAATCGGTGGCGGCAATCGGGGCGGGCAACAAGTCGCTTGCGTTCGGCAACTTCGGATTCGTCGGATATCGCGAGGCGCCGAGCATGACGTTCCTGCGCGATCCCTACAGCGCGGCGGCGACCGGACAGGTGAACCTGTTCTATTACTTCCGCGTGGTGTTCAAGGTGTTGATCGCCGAGGCCGTGCTGTACGGAAAGAATCCGACCGCGTAACATCATGACGCTGTTGATCTTCACGCCGACCTGGATCGATCCGCGGACGCAAGAGGATGCCATCCATCCCGACTGCGCGGCGGCGATCAAGGCGCAGGCCGGCGTGGAGTTCGATTGGCACGTGACGGCGGATAATCCGCATCCGATCGGGGACTATCGCAACGTGCTGCACCAGTATCGCAAGGCGCGCGAATGGTTCTTGAACACGGGCGACCACGAGGGTCGCCCCTACGAGGCGCTGGTAACGGTGGAGCACGACAATGTCCTGCCGGATCCGGACGCGCTGTGGCGGATGGTGGAGACGCCGGGCGATGTGGTCTATGCGCCCTATCTGTTCAGGCACGGAATGCCAGTCGTGAACACTTTTCAATACATCAATGATCGCAACCTGGGAATGAGCCTGAGCAACTACCGGCACGAACTGAGCCAGGCGCGGGCCGAGGTGGTGCATCGTGTAAGCGGCGCCGGGTTCGGCTGCACGCTGATCCAGCGGCGCGTCCTGGAAGCGGTCGAGTTTAGCGAGCCAGACGATCGCGATCGGAATCAGTGTCCAGATCTGCGCTTCGCCGAAGATTGTTTGAGAAAAAAGTTCATCAGTTACGGGCGCTTCGACGTGCCCGTGCTGCACTGGGACGGCGAGAAGTGGCTGCATCCATTTCAGAGTAGGAGAAACAGCGTGACGATGTATATCGCACTCGAGACCATGAACGCGCTGGCCGCCGGCCGCCACATGAAATTGCTGAAAGACATGCCGATCAGTTTAAGCGAGGAAGAGGCGCGGGAATTATCGCGCCTGGGCGTGATTCGACTGATGGAAGTCGAGCCACCGGCGCCGCAAGCGGAGATGCCAGCGCCGGCCGCGTTCGGCGAAGAGGTCGAGATTATAACGCCGCGCCGGCGCGCGAGGGCGCCGAAGGGATAACATGGCCATCAAGGTCATCACGCCACCCAGCAGCGAGCCGGTCACGCTGACGCAGGCCAAGTCGCAATCGCGCGTCGACATCTCGACGGACGATACGCTGCTGAACAGCTACATTGCCGCGGCGCGCCGTTACTGCGAGCGCGTGGACTGGCGCGCCTACATGACGCAGACGCTGGAAGTGTGGCTAGACGAATGGCCGAGTGGAAACGTGTTGACGATCCCGCGTCCCCCGCTGCAGAGCGTGACCTATATCAAATACTACGACGAGGACAGCGTCGAGGCGACGTTTTCCAGCGCAGCGTATTACGTGGATACAGTGAGCGAGCCGGGCCGCGTGATGCTGAAGAGCGATTACGACTGGCCCAGCGCCACGCTGCGCGAAGTAAACGGGGTTGTGGTGCGCTTCATAGCCGGCTGGACCAGCGCGGACAATGTGCCCGAGACGATCAGGCAGGCGATCCTGCTGGTGATTGGTCACTGGTATGAGAACCGCGAGGGCGTGCTCGTCGGAACGGTTAGCAAAGAGATTGAATTGGGCGTGAAGCGGCTGCTGGACATCGAGCGGGCAATGAGGTTCTAACTGCAGGCGAGGATGGTAAGGCATGGCGAAGAGCATACACGACGATGTACTCGATCAGGCTTTGAACTATGTGAAAAACAACGGGACGCGGCTGTGCGTGTGCTCGACGGAACCGACGACGCACACGCAGGCGCTGACGACCTATATGCTGGCGATCAAGACGATCGCCGATACGGATTACACCGGACCCAGCGCTGGAGACATCAGCGGCCGCAAGATCCGCGTCAATGCGGCCAGCAGCGTCAGCGTGACCAATAGTGGAGACGCGCAACACGTGGCCCTGGTCGATTTTGCCAACAGCAAATTGCTAGCCGTGACGACCTGTACGCTCCAGACTCTCACGGCCGGGAACCTGGTTAATGTCCCGGCGTGGGATATAGAAATCGCCGATCCGACTTAGCTATGTCCATTGATCTCAGCACCGGCACAAATTCATACGTGTCATTGGGCGATGCGGTCAACGTCGTTAATACGTTCCCGTTGACGCTTGCTGCTGTTTTTCAATCTGCCTCGATACCATCCGGCTTGATCGGATTGTTCAGCGAGGGCAAATACTCTGCTAATCACGGATGGGGTAGTTTCCTCTATACTGCCGACAAAAAAGCGGGCGTCTTCTGGGCCCCGCCTGCCGCACCGACGTTCGAGCTTGATGGATTGCGATCGGGCGTTGCAGTAAACAATGGCTGGTATTTGCTTGTCATCAACCTGTATCTCGACGGTGCTAACGTCATCTCGAAAAATATTTTTTACTCCTATACAGATGCGTCATGGTCTACAGTCGAAACTCTAGCAGCGGGCGGCGTCGGAACTTCGATCGAGCCTCCCGTGGCGGGCGAAACGACTGTCGTAGGGGCAAACAATATTAGCGGAGTAGCCAATTACCTCGGCGTACCGCTCTCGTGGATCGCCATCTGGAATGATGATTTCGGGGGCGCTGATCTTGCCACAGATGCGCGCACTCTGGATCTTATAGTAAACGGCGCGTGGGGCGCGGTGAATAACGATTACATCCTGTTCATCCCGTTTACCAATGCGGCGACCGACCAGAGCAGTAACCATTTCGATGGCACGGTGCAGGG
>Ga0113563_10001808_pt1 | contig 12464 bp, 7 predicted proteins | sample Mud3Dept3metaG_FD_80117 | JGI IMG/M metagenome (GOLD analysis project Ga0113563, IMG submission 80117) | Freshwater wetland microbial communities from Ohio, USA, analyzing the effect of biotic and abiotic controls - Mud 3 Core 4 Depth 3... | ecosystem: Environmental > Aquatic > Freshwater >...
AACGGGATCATTATTTTTAAAAAGTGATATCAGAACCCCGAACCAAGGTATCCCTGATGCAAAATTCGATGTTCCGTCAAGAGGATCAATAACCCAGGTAAATTCAGATTTATTGTCAATAAAGCCACATTCTTCCGATATAATATTATGACCGGGGAAACCTTCTTTAATCAGATTAATGATCACTTTTTCACTTTCAATATCAGCTATTGTGACTATACTGCTCTGGGATTCTTTTTGTTTTATCTCGAGTGGCTTATTGAAATACCCAAGAAGGGTTTCCCCTGAGGCTTTTAAGGCAGTGATTATCATATTTTTCATAATGCCGGACTATTTCAGGGGAATTATCCTGCAGATCCCTGGATCATAATCAACGGTCACCGGTCTGGTACCAGCTAATATTATAACAGGATTATGATCCTTTCCGAAATCAGTTCGCCGGATCAGAACACTGTCACCCGCAGCAAGTCCGGAAATAACCACTCCCGGTTCATCAGGAACATCAAATGTTATCGGTATCCCGTGCTCAAGAAAATTCCCGAATTGCTGTGCTGCAGCATACACTTCATGAACCAGTTTCACCTCTTCCGGAAACTCATGTTTTTCAGCCCAGAGAAAAAAAGTGTCAGTACCACGCAGCAGCATGTGCCATAACAGTTCCTGGTAGCTCTCCTTACTCATTTGTTTTACTGTTGTATCGGCTTTGCCTGTGACAAATACCGTGTTCCAGTGTACAAAACTTATAACCGGAATATTTTCCGGAGTGTTCTTCCCCGCATTACTTGCAACCAGAAGCATATTATAAAACCATTTGTAATCGGTATTTTCAAAGTCATACCATTTATATGATGGAGACCATGGATAGCAGACAGGCATAGCATAAGTATAGCCTGTTGCCGGGAAATCGTTGTACCACTTTCGGTACCTGGCATTCTGATCAGCAATATATGGCTGATAATCAACATGATATTCAAAATAATCATACCAGTATCGGTACCCATCGTTTGGATAGACAGCATAATTCCCGACTAATGCATGCGGATAGTGTCTCAGAATTGGTTCGCAGTATGAATAATTCTGAAGATACGATCTCATAACGCGAAGAGTCTTCTGAAATTTTTCAAAAGTAAAACCCTTGCCGAGGTATGTGTTGCACCTTGTGCACCTCTTCGAGGCTTCAAACGCCCTGTTAACTTCAAGTGGTCCGTCAATCTCCCAGTCGGTGAAAACAAAATCTACCGGCAATCCCTCCTCTTTATACTTCCTTACAAAAAACTCAAAACGATCCCTGATCTCCTTTTTCCGAAAGTCGAGTGTAAACGGGCAACCCATTTTATGGGATCCGAAACTGTTATCAAAAAATTGAATTCCGCTCTCATCAACATGTGCGGTCCGTAAATCACCGTTGAAAAAGGAATACATCAGGTCGTTAGCATTGATGTTGACCCTCTGACCAAGCTTTTTCTGGGCACGTGCAATGGTCAGACCATTTGACAATACTCTGGCGCTATCCTCCATGCTCCATGAGCAAATGATCCCCAGACCCCGCTTTTTAAACTCAGCTACAAGATCTTCAGCCTCCGATTCATTTAAGTTACCGGGGTCAATTGCCGGCCAGAGATATAGTGGCAGAGAGTTTACATTTGAATACTCCAGAACAGAAGTGTTATCGAGAATTACCTGAATATTTTCCGGCCATTTGCGATTGCCTGCATCAGGAGAGGAGCAATGCATAAAAACAAAGGCAGGAACAAACAGTAACAATTTTGCTCTCATTTCCGGTTTTATTTCTGATTATTGATAATCCTGCTACCTTATTTTGAATTCCCTGACAATCACTTTGGAAACTCCGGCCTTTTCTGCAGTTACAGTTATCCTGTTATTTTTCAGTGTGAGGCCAAATTGCTCAAGAAAGAGTCCCCCCTGATTTTCCGGAAGAACACTACGGTTAACGGTTATCTTTGTCCCGGGTTCTGCATACACAAATACTTCAACAGATGAGCCGGAGGTTAATTCTGATCCTTCCGGGGGATTTGTCTGGACATAGACAGATGGCGAGCTTTCAGAGTCAAGAAGTTCATTTATCAGCTGCATTTTTGCTTCATAAATCACCTGAGGATCATTTGTACGTTCAGCAAATCCCTGAACCACACGGCCGGCAATTTCCTTACCCCTCTGTTTGGGATCTATCCAGGAAAACCTTGATCCAAGTGAAGCTCTCAGTTTCATTATTTTATTTTCAAGCATCCATAAATATTCATAATCCTGTATCCCGTTGCGCATTTCCTCCCACCTGAGTGAATTTAGCACTCCATCTTTCGAAGGATAGACATGCCATCCGTCACCAATATGCATGCCCACATCCTGCATAGGGTCTTCATTCCACTGGTTCCAGCCCCAGTGAAGGTATCCTGTCGCATCATATTTATAGTTGAGCCAATGCATTATCCTTGAGTCCATTAATGGAACATCGATCGTCTTATTGGGGAAAAGGCTTCCCTGATAGATCCCCACGGTGTAGAACCAGAGCTCATTTCCTTTCTGTTCCCATTTCTTGTACTGATTATACCACGTTGAAAAATGATCGAGCTTAGGGACAGCGATCTCAATATCATTCAGCAGATGAGTTGTTTCAATAGCATCCATTCGTCTGAGATCAGGTGCATACTGGTGGATGAACCTGGAAAACTCAATCCATGACAGGGCATTATGCACTGCCGGCTCATCCTGTATATGGAACCAGGTTTTACTGAGCCAGCCTTTCTTGCGAAGATGTGTTTCGAATGCTGCAACCAGAGACGGAATAACATCCTTGCCCGGTATGGTTATCACTTCACCGGTTTCTGAATTTTTTACTTTAAACACTTTCCATCTGAAATTTGTGTCAGACCATCCTTTTTCGCCGCGGAGAGCAAGAAATCCGGTTTCCAGGTAATCCATTTTTCCGGTACTCCAGAAAACATCTGCGATCTGGTCAAATCTTGAAAAATCGAATGAGAAAACTCCTTCCTTTGATTGCTGTATGGTTATTACATCCATATCGACCCGGAAAGAATTCTGCCTGTGTTCCACCATGTTATCTGCATATTTCCTGAGCATGTCAAACCATGCGGGTGAGTATTCCTCCTGAATGCCATGGAAGCGCGAAAAATTGTTAGTATTATACCATTCCACGATATTAAGATGACGCTCTACAGGGATTGTCAAAGGCAGGACAGTGATGCTTACCGGTACAGACTGGGCTTCCTGATCACTCCTGACTGTCACTTTTCCTGAATATGTCCCGGATGATGCTTTATCAGGTATACTGATAGTAAGCCACACAGACTGCCAGGTTTTACCCCTGACATCAATCTGCTTCTCACCCATCAGATATTCCGGAAATCTGGCCGGAGCCTGCCGTACGAGGGCGCTAACAGGCTGGTTTGGTGTATTCTTTGTCAGAGGGATACTTCCAACAAAATTCCACCCTGCATTCTCCGGAGGCAAATTATTGCCCGTTTTATTGTTTTTAAGCTCACTGATTTCGACTGTCACATTTGCAAGGTTCTTTTTGGCGCTTATAACAAGCTGGCCTGAGATGATCTCGCCGCGAATGCCGAATAGTTTAACTGAATCATACATAGGCGGTAATTTATATCCATCCTCAAAGACACGAACCATGTCACTGACTCCGGATAATTTAAATGACTGGGCAGAAACCAGACAGCTGCTCATGATCGATACAGCATAAATGGTCATAACCGCCATAAATGGTTTTTGAAACTTATAAAAATTCATCTTCATAGTTTAATCAGATTAATATTTAATATCAGCATTTCAATAGATTATATTAAAATTACGGACTATTTTTTTTGTTCCGACGGCACTGACTGCCTGCACCGTAATACTATCACCAAGGCGTATTTTTGAGGGATCAATGAATTCGCCTCCGAATTGTTCAAGGAAAAGTCCGTCTCTGCTCACAGGTATTTCAGCACCGTTGATAATTATCCTGGTTCCTGGTTCGGCCCAACCAAAGACTTCCACTGATGAATGATTCGTCAGGGTTGATTTTTCAAATGGATTTGTCTGCACATATAACTTTGGGGAGGTGTCGAATTCAAGCAGCTCGTTGATTATCTTCATTTTAGTCAGGTAAAGAATATCAGGATCACTTGTAAAATCAGCAAAACTTTTCACAACTTCACCCACAATTTCCTTTCCTCTCTGTTTCGGATCAATCCAGGAGAAACGAGAGCCAAGTGAATCCTTAAGGGCTTTTATCTTGCTTTCAAGCAACCATAAATATTCATAATCCTGGATCCCGTTGCGCATTTCCTCCCATCTCAGGGAATTCAGAACCCCGTCTTTTACAGGATAAACATGCCAGCCATCGCCGAGATGCTGACCAACCTCCTTATAAGGATCATCAGTCCAGCTGTTCCAGCCCCAGTGCTTTATGCCACTGAGATCATATTTGTAATTCAGCCAGGGCATTATGCGGCTATTCATTAACGGGAGATCGATTGTCTTATTTGGATACCTGCTGCCCTGATAAATTCCGACAATATAATAACATAACTCAACCCCTTTCTCCTGGTCTTCACGATACTTGTCGTACCATGTTGCAAGGTGATCAAGCTTTGGCCCCGGAATGTCGAGCCCTCCGTACATGGTTGTTTCAATCGACTCGAACTGTTTCAGATCAGGGGCAAGCCGGTGAAAATAATCTGATAGTTCTCCATAGATCTGAGCATTATGCACTGAAGGTTCATTCCTGACGCTGAGCAGGGTTTTGCCGATCCAGCCTTTTTGTCTGAGGTGTCTTTCAAAAGCAGGAAGGAACAGCGGAACAACATATTCTCCGGGCAGGTTCACAACATTTCCAGATCCTGCGTCTTTGACAGAAAAATCACTGAGCAAAATTTCTGTGCTGAACCATTCACCTTTACCAAATTTTGTAAGGCCGTAGCCGGTTTCAATAAAATCCATTTTCCCCGTATTCAGAAAAACCCCGACAATCTGGTCAAACCGGGTGAAATCAAACATAAGTTCTCCGCCTCCGGAGCGGGATATTTCTATAGTATTCAATGGCGCCTGCATAACATTCTGGTGATGTTCAACCATGTTTTCTGCATATTTCCTTAACATTTCGAACCAGTTGTCGGAGTACTTTTCCGGGATGCCATGGTATTTGTCAAAATCGTTTACCGAATAGCGAACCGCGATCTTCAGATGCCGGCCTGAGGGCATGGTCAATGGGTATATAATAACCTGCAAAGGTATTGCCTGTGAACCTTTCGCACTGTTCACCCTTATTGTACCATGATAGGTTCCGGCTATGGCATCCTCAGGTAATTTCACATTCAGCCAGAGTGACTGGAATTTTCCCTTGTCAATGTTGATCTTTCGTTCCTGCATAAGAAAATCCGGGAACTTTGCAGGAGCAGCCCGCTCCACAACATCCTTTGGCTGATTGGGAGCATTTGACAGAAGAAGGACGCTTCCCACGAAGTTCCATTCGATATTGGAAGATGGAATTGATACGCCCGACACGCTGTGCACTAACAGGGTAACCTCCGTTGTGACATCTGAAATCTTCTTTAGAGCTTTTATAGCAATCTGTCCGGAAATGATCTCTCCGCGGATGCCAAACATTTTTACCGTATCATGGTTAACTGGAAACAGGAATCCGTCATCATAGATACGCGATAAATCGCTGGTACCTGTTATTTTTAGCGGCTGCGAACTGGAAAGGTTGCTGCCTGCAAGAATTATCAAAAGTAAAAAGGCGACAGGTCTCAATATTCCTGATACTTTCATGGCAAGAGGTTTTGTCTGATTAACTTTCTATTTTACAGAATATGTGCGGACTATTTTTTTCGTTCCGTTCAGGCCTGAAGCCTGAACAATTATTGAGTTATTGTCAGGAGACAGTTCAAACTGTTCCACGAACAAACCCTGTTTGCTTACTGGTAACTCCTGTCCGTTGACAACAATTTTTGTCCCAGGTTCTGTCCATCCGAACACTTCCACACTTGAATTCATGGTTATTGCTGAACCTTCCGGCGGATTGGTCTGCACATATACATATGGTGATTTATTAAAATCGAGAAGCTCTTGAATTAATTGCGTTTTAGCCTTATTAAGCACCTGTGGATCAAAGGAGCGCTCTGCAAATCCATGGACTACCTGACCTGCAATTTCTTTACCTCTCTGTTTAGGATTTATCCACAAAAACCTTGACCCGAGTGAATCCCTTAATGTCTTAATCTTGCTCTCGAGCATCCAGAAATATTCATAATCCTGGATCCCGTTGCGCATCTCTTCCCACCTTAGCGAATTAAGTACCCCTTCCTTTGCCGGATATACATGCCATGCATCGCCGATATGCATCCCGGTATCCATGAACGGATTTTCATCCCCCCACTGATTCCAGCCCCAGTGCAGATAACCTGTTGCATCATATTTATAGTTGAGCCAGTGCATTATCCTGGAATCAATCAAGGGTACATCAATTGTTTTGTTCGGGAAGAGGCTACCCTGGTAGATCCCGACGGTATAAAACCATAATTCATGACCTTTCTGCTGCCATTTCCTGTATGAATCATACCAGTTTGAAAAATGATCCAGCTTTGGGACAGCGACCTCAAGCTCATCAATCACATAAGTTGATTCAAGAGCATTGAACCGGATAAGGTCAGGGGCATATTTATGCACATATGCCGAAACCTCCCTGTAAGCCAGGGCATTATGAAGTGAGGGTTCATCCTTGATTCCAAAAAATGTTTTATCAAGCCAGCCCTTTTCCCTCAAATGGCTTTCAACAGCAGGCAGCAGGTATGGCAGGATATCCTTTCCGGGCAGAGTCTTTTTTCCACCTGTCTCTGTGGTTATAACCTTGTAATCGTCAAGATTTACTTCCGTGCTAAACCATTCGCCTCCACCAAAACTGGCGATCTCACCCGTTTCCATGTAATCCATTTTCCCTGTTCCCCAGAACACCCCGGCAATCTGGTCAAACCTTGTGAAATCAAATTTAAGTTCACCACTTTTCGAGATATTTATCTCAATTGATCCCAATGGCACCTGGAAGATATTCTGACGATGAGCTACAAGGTTGTCGGCATATTTTCTGAGCATTGCAAACCATTCCGGCGAATATTCGTTCTGTATCCCGTGAAACCTTGAAAAACCACCCGTACTGTACCATTCCACAACCTTGAGATGCCTTTCTACCGGAATGGTCATGGGAAAAACAGTAACGGTCACTGAGAGTGACTGGCTCTCCTGTCCGCTTCTGACCGTCACCCTGCCTGTATAGTTACCAGCAGCAATATTTTCAGGGATGCTTACCGTAAGCCATACAGACTGCCAGGTTTTTGCTTTGATATCAAGTTCTCTTTCATTCATAAGGTACTCAGGGAACCTTGCCGGAGCCTGCCGCACAAGATGTCTTACCGGCTGATTAGGTGTGTTTTTTGCAAGCGGAACACTACCTACGAAATTCCATTCTACAGCCGCCGGAGGCAAATTATTCCCCGTATTATTGTTTTGAAGCCCGCCGATTTCGACTTTCACATTCGCAAGATTGTTTTTATTAGCGCTTATGACTAACTGGCCTGAAATGATCTCGCCACGTATGCCGAACAGTTTAACTGAATCATACATAGGCGGCAATTTATATCCATCTTCAAAGACACGAACCATATCACTGACTCCGGATAATTTGAATGATTGGGCGGAAAGTACAGAACCGCTCAAAAATATAGCAGTAAAAAAGATCATCGCTACCGGATCAGTCTTTTGTGACCTGCAGAAATTCATTTTCATTGGTTTAAATTGTTAAACAGTCAGTTTAATTTACTTCATCAATACGTTACATTAAAATTGCGGATCATCACCTTTTCGTCTTTCCCATTCCGGGCTTTTATTTCAAGTTTCCCGCCCTTGTAAATTATGTATCTTTCCATGAAGAGGCCATCAGCGAATACCGGAACTTTAACTCCGTTCACAGTTATTTCAATGCCGGGTTCGGTCCAGCCCAGAAGCTCAACAACCGACCGGTTGATAATTTTACCATGCTCAATCGGATTTGTCTGAATATAAACCCTGGGTGATGTATTGAAATCAATGATCTCATTTATCATATTTTTTTTTGCCCTGACTAATACTACAGGATCGTCAGAGTGTTCCTTAAAATCCATAATAACCTGGCTGGCGATCTCTTTCCCGCGTTGTGCCGGATCAATCCATGAAAACCGTGAACCCAGCGAATCTTTGAGGTTGCGCACTTTGTTTTCCAGCAATTTTAAATATTCGTAGTCCTGGATACCGTTTCTCATCTCCTCCCACCTCAGGGAATTAAGCACTCCCTCCTTCACAGGATAGACGTGATATGCGTCGCCAAGATGGATGCCGGGATCATTGTAAGGGTCATCGGTCCATTGATTCCATCCCCAGTGAAGGTAACCTGCAAGGTCGTACCTGTAATTGATCCAGTGAAGCAGACGGCTGTCAATAAGGGGCATATCGACAGTTTTGTTCGGATAAAGGCTTGCCTGGTAGATACCTACTGTATAGATCCAAAGCTCATTGCCTTTCTGCTGCGCTTTCCTGTAAATATCATAACCAGCATCAAGGTGATCGAGCTTTGGCACTGCTATTTCAATATTCCCAAAAAGAAACGATGTACATACTGCATCAATTCTCTTAAGATCAGGAGCATATTTATGAATGTAAGAGGAGGTATTTATCCAGCTTAAGGCATTGTGATGACTTGGTTCGTCCTTTATATGAAAAAGTGTTTTGTCAAGCCATCCTTTCTGGCGAAGATGGCTCTCAAACGCCGGAAGAAGATAAGGAATTACCTCATTTCCGGTCATTGTGATCACCTCACCTGTTCCTGTAACCTGAAAATCCCTGAGCACGATTTCATTGCTGGCGAAACCACCTTCTTTAAACCTCGCAAGCTCCCCTGTCTCAATGAAATCCATCTTTCTGGTATCCCAGAAAACCTGCGCTATCTGGTCAAACCTCGTAAAATCAAATTCAAGATCTCCACCGGCAGTTTTACTTATTTCTATTGAATTCATGGGGACCTCGAATACATTCTGCCTGTGTTCTGCCATATTTTCCGCATACCTGCGAAGCATTCCGAACCATTCCGGAGAATATTTCCCGGTGATGCCGTGAAACTTTTCAAAATGCGCCGTAGTGTACCATTCCGTTACTTTAAGATGACGGGCTTCCGGCATTGTCAATGGATATATTGTTAACTGCAGAGGTATTTTCTGCTCTCCCTGGCTGCATCTGACCGTTAAATCACCCAGATATGTTCCCGGCCTGACAGCAGCAGGAATTTTTATGGTAAGCCAGACCGCCTGAAACTTTCCGGCACTTATATTGAGCTGTTTTTCGGTCATAAGGTAATCCGGAAACCTGGCAGGAGCTTTTCGTGTCACTGCATTTTCCGGCTGATTGGATGCATTTTTCGGAAGAAAAACGCTGCCGACGAAATTCCATTCAACTGCATTTCCCGGAAAGATTGATCCATCCGCACTGTCAGTCAGTGTTCCTGTTTCCACGCTTATTTTTTCGACGTTTTTTAATGCATTAATAGCTATCTGTCCCGAGATGGTCTCCCCTTTAATACCGAACACTGAAAGAGTATCAGACTTAACCTTAAGGTTTAATCCATCTTCAAACACACGTATCATATCACTTACGGCAAATACCCTGAATGCTTGTCCGTCAGCCACCAGCGGACTTAAAAGGAATATTATTCCCAGCCAGCCTGCAATCAATGACAGGAGATTGAATGATTCATTTCTATGGAAGCGGATCATATGTTCAGTTTTAGTGATAGATTTATTTTTATTTTAATCTCCTCAGTTCATACTTCAGCCAAATGTCTGTTCCGGCCGGGTAATTCGTTCTTCGATACGCGCAGCCTCGCTGAAAACCTCCTTCTGTTTATTTTTGTCAAAACCACACAGGGAATGCAATACTGTGTTAATCCCTTTTCCGTAAAGTCTGCAGAATTCTTCATCTTCCTTCAGCATCCTGCCGTTTTCATCTTTAGCCCTGAAATGACATGCACAAACCAGGGCAAACAAAATATTATCATATGGAAGATTTAATTCAAGGGCTGAGTGAATTGCACCTGCAAGGCGATCCTCAGGACCAAGCTTCCGCTTAAGATCACAGCCCACCCTGAATATGGTATCGCCGAGTGCCTTATTCCGGAACCGTTCGAGAAGATCATCAATATGATCTTCCAGTGCTTTATGTGTGAATTCGCCGGGGTATTTGGTCATAAGTATTGCAGATGCCTGAAGCATTGCAGCCCTGGAGAATTTGTAAATTTCCGGTACTGAAAGGGCTTCATACAGGTAATTAAATTCCGGGTTATACAAATATCCAATATATGCGGTGGCGGAATGACCAAGGTTGTGGATGAAAAGCTTCCGGTCAACCCAGGCTTTCATATTCTCTTTGGGTGCAAGACCTTCAATCAGTGGAATCGGATTTTTAAATCCTTTCTTGTTTAATATCAGGGTGTTATAAGGTTCAGCAAAGATCTGAAGTATATCCTCTTCAAGGTCCTTTTTTTGCATTATCGGAACCATCTTGCCTATGCTGGTTTCAATAAGGCCGACCAGAGTGTTGAACGGGAAAGAAGATGGCAGAAGCCGGGTAAGCTCCTGTTCAAAAAAAGTATCGGCATTACGCATGTTTTCCGCAAGGATAACATCAAGAGGATAACCATTATCAATCTGATACCTTTTAAGCAAGCCCTTAGCCAACAAAGGGAAAATTCCTTTCAGTCCGTTCAGTCCGACCGAAACAGCTGAAATGCCGGCTGTAGCAACTTCACTTATAACCTTCTTATTATCACCTGCAAATACCCCTCTTACATTCTTTATATTAAGTACCTGTTCCTTATCTGATTTGATTATAACATTATAATTGCGTCTCCTGTTCAATTCGTCAATAACGGGCTTATAGACATCGATGAATACAACTTCATATCCACCCCTGCTGAACAGCTGACCAATAAATGAACGGCCTATTTTCCCGGCACCAAATAAGACCAGCTTGTTTTTCTGAATCTTATCCATCATTCCCTGAATTCATTTAGCTAAATCTCTTCAATGGTAACCACAATATTATTAGTAATACTTTCACCCGGGCTGAGGTAAGGCAGTTGTTGCAGTTCTCTTAACACTTTACGATTATTCAGGTGAATATTTGAAGGTTCCAGTCCAAGAACATAATCACCCTCCCCCATCATCTTCCACTGGGTAAGATACGGCAATGTTGCAGTATCAAAACCTATTGAAAGGGAGATGCCCAGTTTTTTGTTTTTAAGGATCACCCCTGTTCTGCCATCCTTTCCGGGTTTCATCCTGTGAATAAAAACCTGTTCAATATAGCCTGGCTGAGGGCCAGGAAAATGCCTGAAATCCTTTATCCCTGATGCTGCGATCTCATCCTTTGGGGTTGTAAGTTCAGGATCAATAAACAGTTCAGCATTCTCGCTCAGCATCGGGTAACCTATATTCATATGATACAGGATCGTATATGAGCTCTTTTTAAATCCGAAGTTGGTAACCGTATCAGTTAAAATAATCGAATTTTTACCAGCCACAGTAGATAATTCGCGTTCAAGGCGCATCTTAATTCCGAATATAAAGCCTTCCTCCGCAACGCCCCTGATCTTAATATGATATTCATTATCAATCCATTGCGACAGGTCTGCCACTTGTTTTGCAGGTATTGTTGAGTAACGGCCGTGAAGACCCAGCTCTTCCCCTTCATCGATTACCGGAGAGCCAACCCATGTAAGGCCACAGGTTGTAAGCAATCCGCCGGTGAAGGTGCGGAGCCATCCCAGTTTCTCGGGTTCATAAAATGCCGGATGGGTTTCAGCATTGCACGTCAGGTAGACAAGATTGATGCCCTTAAAGCTCGCCAGGGAAATGTCCATACCCCTGTCGGGCAATACCGTGTATTTCAGCCCGCTGCCAGAATCAATGTCAATACACCGCATATTCCTGCCCCAACCGTCAGAAAGGACATAGTGCCTTGTTCCTCCCACCTGAGCCTGGTTACCTATATATTTTAAAATCTGTTCCTTTTCCATTTTGTTAAATTCAGGTCATGTTATATTTTTTATTTGAATCTTATCTTTCCAAAAAACCGGGGTAAATGAAAATCGGGTACAGGATTCTGTACCAGTGTCCAGGTAAGAAAATGCGGATTGCTGTTTTTTTCTGCAATCTTGTAGAAATTTGCCCTCCATTCTATGCCGGGTCCGGGAGCAGTCACATTTGAATATTTCCGCAGGAGTTCCAGAGGGATACGATATTCCACTGTCCAGTTTACCGGCTCTTTTATTTCCGGATCAATTATCTGAGGCAAAGTATGTGCTATTTCAATGTTATTAATATCTGCGGGAAAAAGTGAAATAAAGTCCT
>Ga0113563_10001811_pt1 | contig 12460 bp, 10 predicted proteins | sample Mud3Dept3metaG_FD_80117 | JGI IMG/M metagenome (GOLD analysis project Ga0113563, IMG submission 80117) | Freshwater wetland microbial communities from Ohio, USA, analyzing the effect of biotic and abiotic controls - Mud 3 Core 4 Depth 3... | ecosystem: Environmental > Aquatic > Freshwater >...
ATGTCGGCCATCAACCATGCACCGACGCCATCGGCGATCGCGCGCAGGCGCTGCCAGTCGAACACCAGCGAATAGGCCGAAGCGCCGGCGACTATCATCTTCGGCCGGTGTTCGCGCGCGAGGCGCTCGACCTGATCGTAGTCGATGGCTTCAGTGGCCGGATCGAGCCCGTAGGTGATGGCATGATAAATTTTGCCGCTCAGGTTGACCGACGCGCCGTGCGTCAGATGGCCGCCTGCCGAAAGCGCCATGCCGAGTATCGTGTCGCCGGGGCGCAACACCGCCGTATACACAGCGAAATTGGCCTGCGATCCCGAATGCGGCTGCACGTTTGCGTAGCCGGCATTGAACAGCTGTTTGGCGCGGTCGATCGCGAGCTGCTCGGCAATGTCGACATACTGGCAGCCGCCGTAATAGCGCTTGCCGGGATAACCTTCGGCATATTTGTTGGTGAGCACCGAGCCCTGCGCCGCGAGCACGCGCGGACTCGCGTAGTTCTCGGATGCGATCAGCTCGATGTGATCTTCCTGACGGCGCGTCTCCTGCTCGAGCGCCGACCATAATTCGGGATCGAAACCCTGGATCGTGTCCTGCTTTGAATACATGCGTGGCCCGTGTCTAAATGATTGATTTTAGCACGCTTAATCCCGCTGGCGAGGGCGCCGCGGCCGGCATTGCAAAAGGCTCGCCGTGGCCACCGCGCGTGCAAACACGAAAGCAGGACGCGCTTTTTGCGCGCGGCACACGATGTTGCGTATCATGACGCGGACCCATCTGCATTGTCTTGATGCGGGGAGACAACGAGTTGAAACGTTTGCTGGTGCTGTCGCGCCTGATTGATGCCCTCAACGAGCGCGTCGGCCGCCTGGTCTACTGGCTGGTGCTTGCCGCGGTGCTGGTGAGCGCCGGCAATGCGGTCTTCCGCTACCTGTTCAATCTGAGCTCCAACGCCTGGCTCGAAATCCAGTGGTATCTGTTTTCGGCGGTATTTCTGCTGTGCGCCGGCTATACGCTGCTGCACAATGGGCACATCCGCATCGACGTCGTCGCGGGCCGCCTGTCAAAACGCGCGCAAACCTGGATCGACATATTCGGCTGCGTGTTTTTTCTGCTGCCGATGGCGCTCGTCATCATGTGGCTCGCGTGGCCGGTTTTTATGGACGCCTACACGCACCACGAAGTATCGGGCGATGCGGGCGGGCTGGTGCGCTGGCCGGTCAAGCTGCTGATGCCAGTCGGCTTCTTTCTGCTCGCGCTGCAGGCCGTCTCCGAACTGATTAAACGCATCGCGTTCCTGCTGGGACTGATTCCCGAACCGGTCGAAAAACACGACGTTCCCGCGAAACTCGCGATAGCGCGCAGCGACGCGGAGGCGAAATGACCGGGTTCCTCGCCGCCAACCTGGCGCCAATGATGTTCGCGGCGCTGGTCGTTTTCCTGCTGCTCGGTTACCCGGTCGCATTTTCGCTCGCCGCCAACGGCTTGCTGTTCGGATTGATCGGCATCGAGCTCGGTCTGCTGACTCCAGCGCTGCTCCAGGCGCTGCCGGAGCGCGTGTTCGGCATCATGCGCAACGATACCCTGCTCGCCATCCCGTTCTTCACCTTCATGGGGCTGATTCTCGAGCGCAGCGGCATGGCGGAAGATCTGCTCGACACCATCGGCCAGCTGTTCGGGCCGCTGCGCGGCGGGCTTGCGTACGCGGTGATTTTCGTCGGCGCGCTGCTCGCTGCGACCACCGGTGTGGTGGCCGCGTCGGTCATTTCGATGGGCCTGATCTCGCTGCCGATCATGTTGCGTTATGGCTACGACCGCCGGCTCGCCGCGGGCGTGATCGCGGCCTCCGGCACGCTGGCGCAGATCATTCCGCCGTCGCTGGTGCTGATCGTACTCGCCGACCAGCTCGGCCGCTCGGTCGGCGATATGTACCAAGGGGCCCTGATTCCGGGGCTGATCCTGACTGCGCTTTACGCGGGCTACGTGTTGATTCTGACTTTCACGCACCCGGCAGCGGCGCCGGCGCTGCCACCCGCAGCGCGAACGTTGCGCGGTTTCAGGCTGATCCGCCGCGTGATCTTCGTGATGGTCCCGCCGCTGACGCTGATTTTCCTGGTGCTCGGCACGATCTTTCTCGGCGTTGCGACACCGACCGAAGGCGGCGCGATGGGCGCCAGCGGCGCGCTGATCCTCGCGCTGATCAACCGGCGCCTCGACTGGTCGTTGCTCAGGCAGGCGATGAACGCGACTGCCAAGCTGTCGTCGTTCGTGATGTTCATCCTGATCGGCTCCACCGTGTTCGGCCTGGTGTTCCGCGGCGTCAACGGTGATCTGTGGGTCGAGAATCTGTTGACCGGTCTGCCGGGCGGCCAGCTCGGCTTCCTGGTCGTGGTCAACGTCATGGTGTTCGTGCTCGCGTTCTTCCTCGACTTTTTCGAGCTCGCGTTCATCATCGTGCCGCTGCTCGCACCGGTCGCGGACAAGCTCGGCATCGACCTGATCTGGTTCGGCGTGCTGCTCGGCGTCAACATGCAGACTTCGTTCATGCATCCCCCCTTCGGCTTTGCGCTGTTCTACCTGCGCAGCGTGGCGCCGGTCAAAGACTACCCCGACAAGATGACCGGCAAGTTAACCGCCGGGGTCACCACCGGTCAGATTTACTGGGGTGCCGTGCCGTTCGTCGTGATCCAGATCATCATGGTCGGGGTGGTGATTGCGTTCCCGCAAATAGTCTCAGGCGGACTTACCCGGCAGCAGTTGCAGGACCCGGGCACGATCGAAATACAGTTGCCCGCGCCCGACAAACCTCAGGTAAGCGAGGAAGAAAAGAACGTGGATGCGGCAAAAGGCGAGACTGGAAAATCCACCGGCGAGAGCGAGGAAGAAAAATCGGCGGCCGAAATCCAGAAAGCGTTCGGGCAGCCCAAATAGCCGCACGCCACCAATGGTCACCCTTTCTTCGCGGGTGCTCCCTTGGCCGGGGCCGCCGGGCGTCCGACGGAGTACACGAAATTGTCGTAGGTGTTCTCCGCAACCCGGAACCATAGCCACTGGTCGTCACGGAATTTTTTCCACGGCTCGTAAATTTTCTTGAAGTCCGGGCTCTTTGCTGCGAGTTCGCCATAGAGCTCGCCCGCCGCCTTGAAACACGCTTCCATCACCGGATGCGAGAACGACCGCAGTTGCGTGCCGGCTGCAACCAGCCTGCGCAAGGCCTCGGTATTCTTGGCGTCGTATTTCGCGAGCATGTGCACATTGGCTTCGGCGCACGCGGCCTCGAGCGCTTCCTGGTAAGCCTTGGGCAGCGCTCCCCACTGCTTGGAATTGACATAAATCGACAGCTGCGCCGAGCCTTCCCACCAGCCCGGGTAATAATAGAACCTGGCGACCTTGTTAAAGCCGAGCTTCTCGTCGTCATACGGACCAACCCACTCGGCGGCGTCGATGGTGCCGCGCTCGAGCGCCTGGTAGATTTCGCCGCCCGCGATCTGCTGCGGTACTACCCCGAGCTTCGCGAGCACCTGGCCGGCCATCCCCGCAATCCGCATCTTGAGACCCTTGAGATCGGCTACGGTCTTGATCTCCTTGCGATACCAGCCCGCCATTTGGGTACCGGTGTTGCCGGCGGGAAACTGGACGATATTGTATTGCTTGAACAATTCGCGCATGAGTTCGATACCGCCGCCGTAGTACATCCAGGCGTTCTGCTGGCGCGCGTTCATGCCAAACGGAATCGCGGTATCGAACGCAAAGGCCGGATTCTTCCCGATATAGTAATAGCTTGCCGACTGGCCGCATTCGACCGTTCCGTTCTGCACGGCGTCGAGCACCTGCAGGCCGGGCACGATTTCGCCCGCGGCAAAAACGCGGATCTCGAATTTGCCTTCGGTCATTTTCGAAACGCGAGCCGCGATCTGCTCGGCGGTGGCGAACAGCGTGTCGAGGCTTTTCGGAAAACTCGAAGCCATGCGCCACCTGATTGCCGGCTGTGACTGCGCCAGTGCGATTGCCGGCGCCGCGCCGGTACCCGCCGCAAGGCTCGCTGCCGCTTTTTTCAAAAATGCACGTCGTTTCATTCGAGCCTCCCGTGTTGGTCCAATCCACATCGCCTGAGCATAACCGGCAGGACGCGGCAATCCGCGCACCGCCTCAGTCCCCGGCGACCGTCATGCGCTCGATGAGCACCGAGCCGCATTGCCTGGAGCCGCGCCGGTCGATGTCATTGCCGACGGCGGCGATGCCGCGAAACATGTCCTTCAGATTGCCCGCGATGGTGATCTCCTGCACCGGGTAGGCAATCGCGCCGTCTTCGATCCAGTAGCCGGCGGCGCCGCGCGAATAATCGCCGGTCACCATGTTGATCCCCTGTCCCATCAGTTCGGTCACGAGCAGCCCGCGCCCCATCTGCTTCAGCAGTTGCGGCAGGTCCGGGCCCGTGTCACGCCACAGCAGGTTGTGGTTGCCGCCGGCATTGCCGGTCGATTTCATGCCGAGCTTGCGCGCCGAATAGCTGCTGAGGAAATAGCCCCGCACCACGCCGTGTTCGACCACGTGGCGACGGTGGGTCGCTACGCCCTCAGCGTCAAACGGGCTGCTGGCAACGCCCTTCGGGATGTGCGGATCATCGCTGATCTCGACCTGTGGCGAGAACACCGGTGCACCGAGGCTGTCCAGCAGAAACGACGACTTGCGATAGAGGCTGCCGCCGCTGACCGCCGTCACGAAATGGCCGAGCAACGTCGTCGCAGCAGGCGCCTCGAATACCACGGGAACCTGCATGGTCGCGATTTTCTTCGCGCCGAGGCGGTTGAGCGCGCGCTCGCCGGCGGTCCTGCCGATCGCCTCCGGCCGATCGAGGTCGGCAGGATCGCGCGCCGAAGCGTACCAGTCGTCACGCTGCATCGCGTCGCCTTTGCCGGCAATTACCGCGCAGCTGATCCAGTGCCGCGAGCTCGGATAGCCGCCGAGAAAGCCGAGCGAATTGCCGTAGGCGAAATGCGATTGTTGCAGCGACACCGTGGCGCCCTCGGAATTGGTGATGCGCTTGTCGACCGCATACGCAGCGCCTTCGCAGGCCTGCGCAAGCTCGATCGCGCGCTCGACGGGCAGGTCCCACGGATAGTAGAGGTCGAGCTCCGGGATCTCGCGCGCGAGCAGGTCTGCGTCCGCAAGCCCCGCGTAATCGTCGCTCGCGGTGAATTTTGCGATCGACAGCGCGGCACCGGCAGTCGCGCGGATCGCCTGCGGCGAAAAGTCGGAAGTGCTGGCGTGGCCGCGGCGTTTGCCGAGGTAGACCGTGACGCCGATCGACTTGTCGCGGTTGTATTCGATGGTTTCGACTTCCCCGCACCGCACCGTGACGGTCTGTCCGAATGACTCGGAGACTTCCGTTTCGCATGCGCTTGCGCCATGCTCGCGCGCATACCCCAGCACATCCGCGGCGATCTGTCGCAGGGTCGCCTGATCGTTCGAAAACTGGTTGCCCGACGCCGTGCGGGCCTTGAGATCGGTTGCCATCCGGGATTGATCCGCGGAAAAGCCGTTATCATACCAGCTTGCGACCGACGGTTAACACATGGACGAACACGAACAGCCGAGTAAATCACAGCGCAAACGCGAAATGCAGGCGCTGCAGAAAATCGGCGCGCGGCTGGTTGAACTCAACGCTGATCAACTCGCGCAGATCGGGCTGCCGGAGCGCCTGTTGGAGGCGATTCTTGAAGCGCAGCGCATCCGCGATTTCGAGGGCCGCCGCCGCCAGATGCAGTACATCGGCAAGCTGATGCGCGAAGTCGACCCCGCGCCGCTCCAGGCCAGACTCGAGCAGTGGCACGGCGTAGCGCGCGCGCATACGGCCTCGCAGCACCTGGCCGAGCGCTGGCGCGGGCGGCTGCTCGACGAAGAAGATGCACTCGCATTGTTCGCCAACGAGTATCCCGGCAGCGATCTGCAGCATCTGCGCTCGCTCGTCGCCAGCATCAGGCGCGACAAAGCGGCCGGCCGGCCGCTGAGAAATTACCGCGAACTGTTTCGCGCGGTGCGCGACATTATAGTCAAGCTATAATTCGCGCATGAACAACGATCAACTCCTTATCGGCCTCGTGTCGATCAGCGACCGCGCCTCGAGTGGCGTCTACGAGGACAAGGGCATTCCGGCGCTGCGGGAATGGTTCGGCGCGGCGCTCGCGACGCCGTGGAAAATGGTGACGCGGCTGATTCCCGACGAACAACCGGTCATCGAACAGACGCTGCAGGATCTCATCGACAATGAGAAATGCCATCTGGTGCTGACCACCGGCGGCACCGGGCCCGCGCCACGCGACGTGACGCCCGAAGCAACGCTCGCCGTTGCCGACAAGGTGATGCCCGGATTCGGCGAGCAGATGCGGCAGGTCAGCCTCAAATATGTGCCGACCGCGATCCTGTCACGCCAGCTCGGCGCAATCCGCAAGCAGGCGTTGATCCTGAATCTGCCCGGACAGCCGAAAGCGATCAAGGAAACGCTCGACGGCATTTTCGCCGCGGTGCCGTACTGTATCGACCTGATCGGCGGGCCCTACATCGAAACGCATGAAAACGTGATCAAGGTCTTCCGGCCGAAGTCCGCCATCAGACCGAAGTGAAGTTGCCCCCAACCATGACTGATCTGCTCGAAACGATAGAAATCGAAACCGCGCCCAACCCGACTGCCTCCGTTATCTGGCTGCACGGTCTCGGCGCCGACGGCAATGACTTCGCGCCGCTCGTGCCCGAACTCGGGCTGAGCGGGTCGCCCGGAATTCGTTTCATTTTCCCGCACGCGCCGATGATGCCGGTGACGATCAACAGCGGTTACGTGATGCGCGCGTGGTACGACGTGACCCCCGGCGACCTCGAGGGCCGGCAGCGCCAGGCGGATGAAATGGGTGTGCGCGCCTCGCAGGCGGCGGTCGAAAATCTGATCGCGCACGAAATCGGGCGCGGCATCGCGGCGCGCGACATCGTAATCGCCGGTTTTTCGCAGGGCGGCGCCATTGCGCTGCAGACCGGGCTGCGGCATCGCGAGCGCCTTGCCGGCGTGATGGCGCTTTCCACCTATCTGCCGCTTGCCGACACGCTGCCGGCCGAGGCCGCGGCGCAAAACAAGGACGTGCCGATCTTCTACGCGCACGGCACTTACGACCCGATGATACCGCTGGCGCGGGCAACCGCGTCGCGCGACCGGCTCGGCGCGCTCGGCTACCCGGTGGAATGGCACGAGTATCCGATGCAGCACTCCGTGTGCCTGGAGGAGGTGCAGGCGATCGGCGCGTGGCTGCGTGCCGCGCTGCGCGCTACGCGCGCCGCATCACCTTGAACTTCACCCAGTCGAAATCATCCCCGCCTTCGACCAGCTTGCGCGGCATAAGGTGGTACTGCTTGCCGCGCACGTTCATCTCGAGCCCCTGGCCCGGCGTGTAGCTGCGTCCCCGCAGCAACAATGCGATTTCACCCTGCTTGTCGGGCGTGGTGGACAACAGCACCCCGGGCTCGCCCTCGCCCATCACGTTTGCCAACGACGCGCTGCCGGCTGGAAACAGCCTGACCGGGATTACCGCCTGCGCCAACATCCGGATACCGACGTGCCGCAGCTGGTATTCATCGCGCGCGATGCGCAGGATGATGGCGGCGGCCCAGAACGGCGAGGCTTCGGCCCGCACGGCGAGTATGGTGCCGACCTTGATCCAGTCGCCCTTGACCTGCGGAATGACCGCGCCGAACCCGCCCTCGCTGACGTTTTCGACGATCCAGCTTTCGGGCCCCGCCGCCCGCTCGAGCTCGAGCGCCTCGTCAGCCGCCGGCTCGACGGCCCGCAGCACTTCCCGGAACCCGTGCACCACGGTCAGCCGCGTCGCGATCTTGCGACGCCCCGAGCCGCGCGCCGGCGGCTTGTCAGACCAGTAAGTCGCCAGATGCTGCATCACCGACAGCACGAGGCCGCTATCGTACATGCCGCCGAGATTGACGCGCGATGGCACGGCATCCGTGACCTTGATCTCTTCGATCAGGCGCTCCAGCGCCGGCAGCGCCTTGCCGGCGCCGAAGAAGCGTGTCATCTCGTCATGCTCGTGGCCTTTCATCATGCGCGCCGGGGGCGTGCGCATCGACAGGTCAAAGTAATCGTTGCAGCCGGGCGTCGGCCTGGCCTGAAGCGTGAACAAGGCTCCGAAATGCGCGACCGTGCGCTCGGCGATCTCCTGCCTGAGGGGCGTCAGCCCGCCGGTCGATGACACGACGAGCATCATCGCTTTCAGAAACTCCTGCTGTACCGTGCCCTGACCGCTCCCGTCGGGATAGATTTCGATCGTCTGGGTGGTGATTCTCTTGGCCTCGGCGAAAAGATAGAGCTGTCCGACTTCACCCCATAAACGGACATCGACCGGTCCGTAATGCAGCAAGTCCCACTTGAGCTGCAGCGCGCGCGCGCGCAGTGCGCGCGCGACGATCGCCGGCAGCTCGTTCCGGATCGCGCCCGCGCCGCCTGCGCCCGACTGGAATTGCGCGACGCACTGGCTGTAGGCATCGCCGAGCCGCTTCCAGAAGTTGAACACCGTGTTCCACAGCCTGTTTTCGCGGAATTTTTCCTGCCGGTCGGTCGCGAGGTATTCCTGGGCCAGCTTGCGCTGGTGGCCCTTGGCGGCGTGGTCAAGCAGATCGATCAGCTCGTAGCGATGATCGACCGCGAACCCTTCGGTGCGGCCGATCGAATCGAGCCAGAAAATCACTTCGTCCAGCGCCTTGATGGAATCGTACGCGGGCAGCTCGGCAATGAGCTTTTTCGCCTGCCTGATACCCGCCATCGGGTGGTCAGGCGCGCCACGTCCAAACAGTGCCATGTTTCCCGCCCTTTAAACTTTATCCAACCTGCTGCGTCACCTTGAACGTCGCCCACTCGTAATCGTCGCCGGTTTCCATCAGGGTGCGCGGCGTCAGGCGGTAGCGCTTGCCGCGCACGTTCATCTCGAGCGCATGGCTCCGCAGCCCACTGTCCAAGCGTATCAGCAGCGAAATTTCGCCATGCTTGTCGGGCGTGGTGGACAGCAGCAGCGCCGAGTCACCGGTGCGCGTCGCGCCGGCCTGCGGGACGCCGCCGGCAGGCGACAACTTCACCGGAATCACCGCCTTCGCCAGCTGCTGGATGCCGACGCGCCGCTGCCGGGATTCATCGCGCACGATGCGACGGATGATGCCGGCGCCCCAGGTCTGCGTGGCGTCGGCCTGCAGGCCCAGCAGGGCCCCGACCTTGATCCAGTCGCCCATCACCGGCGGGATGATCGCGCCAAAGCCGCCGCCGCTGACGTTTTCGATGACCCAGCTTTCGGTGGCCGCCGCGTGCTCGAAATCGAGCGAAGTATCGTCAGCCAGCGACTCGACGGCCCGCAGCAGGTCCTGGAAGCCGTGCACCACGGTGAGCTGCATGGCGATTCTGCGGCGCTCCGAACGACGTGCCGGCGGCGCGTCCGACCAGTGGAGCGCCAGATGCTGCAGCGCCGACAGCACGAGGTCGCTATCGAAATTGCCGCCAAGGTTGAACCCGGCCGGGACCCGGTCGTGCTGGTGGATGTCCGGTATCAATGCATTGAGCGCGGCAATCGCCTCGCCCGCACCGAAGCAGCGCGCCGTCGAGCCGGGCTTGAAACCCTCCTGGGTCACGTGCACCGGCGGCTCGCGCAGCGACAAGTCGAAGCAAAAGCTGCAGCCCGGCCCGGGCTGCAGTTGCAGCGTGAACATCTTGGCAAAATGCGTCGCCGTGCGCGCGGCGATCTCCTGCTGCACCGGATTCAGTCCATGGTTCGCGGACACTCCGAGCATCATCGCTTTAAGGAATTCCTGCCGCACCGTGCCAGGCTCGCCTGGATAAATCTCGACCGGCACGGTGGCGATATCCTTGTTCTCGGCAAAAAAATAGTGCCGCCCGACCTCGCCCCATACGCGGACATCGACCGGGCTGTAGCTCAGCAGCGTCCATTTCATCTGCATCGTCAACGCGCGTAACGCGCGCGCGACGATCGCCGGCAGCTCCTTTTTGACCGTGGCGGCAGCGCTTGCATCCGTCCAGAGCTGCTCGACGCACTGGCCGTAGGCATTGCCCAGCAGCTTCCAGAATTCGGACGTCGCCGTCCACAGTTTGTTTTCCTGAAACTTCTGCAGCCGCTGCGTCGCCTGGTATTCATCGCTCACCCGGCGTGCGTGATTTGTTGCTGCCTGATCGAGCAGGTCGATGAGTTCGTAGCGACGTTCGAGTCTGAACCCGTCGGCGCCGTTGATCGAGTCGAGCCAGGTCGCGACATCGTTCAGCGCCTTGACCGAGTCGTTCGCGGGCAGCCCGGAAACCAGCTTCCGAACGTGCTTGATGTCCGCCAGCGGATGATCGGGTTTGCCGCCCCCGAACAAATTCAATGCCATCTTGCCGTTCCTCCCTAAGCCGCTCCCAGGCTTTTACCGCGACCAACCGGTCAATATGATAACGTCAACTTGCTGCCGAGAGGCAGTATTTTACCCGCCTTCATCCGCTGCCAGCGCCGCACGATGGCCGCGCTCCGCGTCGACTCCGGCGAGCACCGCCAAACCGAGCACAAAGTACACGCCGGTCGTGAGGATCGCCAGGCGGTGATCGCCGCGCGAAATCCAGCTCGCGAGCCCGTAGGTGACGGGCCCGAGGATTGCCGACAGTTTCACCGCCAATCCCCACAACCCATAGCACTCGGCGCGTTTCGCCTCCGGGCTCAGGTAGCCGATCAGCGCGCGGCCCGCAGATTGACTCGAGCCGAGGCACAAACCCACCAGGTTGGCCGCGACCCAGAACAATTCCGGCCCCTGCGCCGCCCACACCAGCACGATAGTGATGATCCAGCCGGCGAGCGTAATCGCGAGCGTCGGCACGTGGCCGATGCGGTCCTGCACGTGGCCGAACGCAAACGCGCCCGCGGCGGCCGCGACGTTGACCACCAATATCAGCAGGAGGGTATCGCGGGTCGTGAACCCCATCGCCTGCTCGGCGTAGATCGCGGCGAGCACGACCACCGCCTGGATCCCGGCCTGGTAGAACACGATGCACAACAAAAAGCGCGCGAGGTCGCGGTGGCGGCGGGCATCGCGCCACGTGGCGAGCACGCGGCCGAACGATTCCGCGATCAGGTCGTGCCGGCCGGGCTGCGGCAGCGCGCGCTCCCGCAGGACCAGAAACGTCGGCACGCTCGCCAGCGCGAACAGCGTCGCGGTGATCAGCATCGTGACCGGCACGAATTGCGACGCGGACGCGCCGCCCGCCTGAGCCCATGTCACGTAGGCAAGGCAAAGCCCGAGCGTGAGCAGCCCGCCCAGATAACCGAGCGACCAGCCCCAGCCCGAGACGCGCCCCAGCGCCTCGCCGCGGGCGAGCTCCGGCAGGAATGCCGCGCACAGGTTCTCGCCCGTGCCGAAAAAATAATTCGAAACGACGATCAAAATGAACGCCAGCCACAGATCGCCGCCACCGACCAGCGCGAGCGCCGCCGTGAATGTGACGCAGCCGATGGTGGTAACCAGCAGCAGCCGCTTCTTGGCGGCGTGCGCATCGGCCCATGCGCCGATGAGCGGCGCAGTCAGCATGATCAGCAGATACGACACCGCGAGCGCCGCGGTCCACGCGAGCGTCGCCCATTCCCGGTTTTGCGCCACAACGCTGACGAAGTAGGCATTGAATACCGCGGTGATGACAACCGTCGTGTAGCCGGAATTTGCGAAGTCGTACATCGCCCATGCCCAGACCTCGCGCGGGCGCACATCCGGCGCGAGGCTCGGGTTCACAGCGGTTCCGTCTCGCCTTGCGCCGGCCGCCACACCAGCAACCTGTTTTCGACCGCGGTGACTACCGCATCGAGCGCGAGCGCGAACGCGGTCAGCACCAGGATGCCGGCGAATACGGTGTTGATGTCGAACGCGCCCTCGGCCTGCAGGATCAGGTAACCGACGCCGCGCGCCGAACCCAGGTATTCGCCGACCACCGCGCCGACGAACGCCATGCCGACCGACGTATGCAGGCTCGAGAACACCCACGACATCGCCGACGGCAGATAGACCGTGCGCAGCAGTTGGCGCGAATTCGCGCCGAGCATGCGCGCGTTGTTGAGCACCACCGGGCTGACTTCCTTCACGCCCTGATAGACGTTGAAGAATACGATGAAGAACACCAGCGTGAAGCCCAGGGCGACCTTGGATACGATGCCAAGGCCGAACCACACCGCGAAGATCGGCGCCAGAATCACGCGCGGCATCGCGTTCGATGCCTTGATATAGGGATCGGCAAGCGCGGACGCCAACGGCGACAGCGCGAGCCACAGCCCGACGCCGAGCCCGCATAGCGTGCCGATCGCGAACGCGAGCAGCGTCTCGATCAGCGTGATCAGCAGATGCTCGTAGATTTTGCCGCCGGCAAACCACTCCCAGATCTGCTGCAACACCA
>Ga0113563_10001812_pt1 | contig 12456 bp, 9 predicted proteins | sample Mud3Dept3metaG_FD_80117 | JGI IMG/M metagenome (GOLD analysis project Ga0113563, IMG submission 80117) | Freshwater wetland microbial communities from Ohio, USA, analyzing the effect of biotic and abiotic controls - Mud 3 Core 4 Depth 3... | ecosystem: Environmental > Aquatic > Freshwater >...
AGCATAACATTTTTCGCACACTATACCACAATATGCAACAAATTAGCAACTCGATAAATTTCAGTAAAAATTAGAAGATAAGAAAAATCAATAGTTTAAAGTTGATAAATAATTGATAAAGGTTCTGCCTCTGGACCAGGTTGTGGGGGTTCAAATCCTCCTCCCGCAGCAAGAGAAAAAACAACAACTTAGGCCACCCATTCTTGAGTGGCCTTTTTCATTCGGTATACCAATAGCATAACAAAAACCGCAAAAAATATATGACTAATACGCCCAACCACTACCCGCTAAATTAGGTGTCTGGGGCGGAGTCAGATCTGCTTTCTTATAGGCTTTAGAAAACGCCCAGGGAGACATTAATCCAGTAGGCCCAATAGCACGCATAGCACCCATAAGATACTGACCATTCTCAGGCGAGACATACACATCAGTCAACCTTGCTTGAGAACCAGAACCGGGAAATTGAGTCTGAAGCGCTGCATGGCTGTACGAACCGACAACGGTATAGTTATTGACATTGGTAGCCAATGTAGTGTCAGTCCCCGCCCATGCCCTCAGCTCATACGTGGTAGTCCTACCATCGGTATTCAATAGGAATAGAAAATCATAGGCATTGGTCGGAGTTTGCCCGCTCGTATCGCAAATGCCAAGTAGTACGACCAACAGTGTTAAACTTAGATAAGCCCTCATCATAAATCCTTTCATTTTAGTTTACCTCATTTAGCATCAACTGCATTTAATTTAATCGAATCCGTCACTGTAACCCCCACAGGTGGCTCAGGCGGTGTGATTACTGCACCAAGGCTTACTAACAAGCCATTAGTATTTGAAGTATTATCAGAATTGAACACATACACCCAGGCCGAATCAGCCGTCAATGCACCGAGATTCCCTTCTACTGTGATCGAGGTTGCCGACCAAGCTGAAGGTATCTGTGGCTCTAAAATTGTGCAAGTGGCATAAGTGGCAGCGTTACCTAATATCACCCGGGAGAAAGTTCTGTCAATATAAATATCGTCAAAGTATCGCCAGGCATCATCATCCAGATCGTCCTGCCCGCTGCATAATTGAATCCGATAGAATCCGCCGATGGTAATTCCACCTACTTGGTCATGCCCTTCAATCATCGCTGCATCGGTTACGTCTAATGATATGTCCAATAGAGCAACATTATCGTGCAAATACTTGTCTATTGACCCCGCATGGTTTAATCCAAATCGTGCCATGTGTTCTGCTTTTGTCCAAGCCTTTAAAGGATTCTGTGCAGTGGTATCAAAAGTAATCCAGGGATAACCATATAACGGATAAACGATAGATGAGGTTGTCGCAGCATCAAATTCCCAATAAATTGTTCCTGCAACCCAATTCGCATTACACCCCGGACTCCTGCGGTATGAAGATCGGTTCGCTGGGTTGACTGGTGTACTACCACAACCAGGGAAATTATCATACAAGAACCCAGAACCACAATATATATTATAAGGGGCCGTTCTTTCCCAAACGAAAAATTTGTAATTATGTTCGTAGCTTCCGGTAGGCCATAGTGGATCAAGTCTTAAATAGTAGCTAATGTACCAATCATTACTTACTATCTGATCGCTTACATTGATCGCTACATTTTGTCCTACTTCTCCACCCAAACATTCCCCTTGCTCTCCATGCCCGCCAGCTAAATATCTTGTTGAATTGGCATGAGGTTGAGTCACGCTTCTTACTGCATGACGATACATCATATTTAAGGTATCATACACCCCGCTCAATAAAGTAGGCCATACATCGTTATAATGCTTACTATTGCCCGTTAGAGTAGAAGTTACCCAGGATAATTCACCGCTTCTCAAAGTTCTATTGGCATGAGCAGCCCCTTCACAATCATCCCACCACAACGGAGCAGCTGGCGATTTAGTACCAAATGCCGTACCGCTTATTGTATAGTTTACTCCATGTTCTACGCTATCCGCATCAATACTTGTCGGTGCTGGTTGAGCAAACAAAACAAATGGAATTAAAATTAATAGTAATACTTTCATAATATCCCTTCTATTCTACAAGAATAAGATCTAATTTTTTTACAGAAGCCGGTGTACCGCCAGTTTCTATATATTCATAAGCTCCCAGATCCATTTTATCGCCACTATACTTTAACCCAACACCCAGATTTTGAGTCCATGTAACTGATCTGTCTACGGTTATTGTATTGGTTGAATAATTAATATCCGTAATAACTGAATACGTTGATATCCCATCAAATTGTATCGTATCACCCGTAACTCCCGAAGTAGATATGGAATCACCTATTCCGAAACCATCACAAAAATATCCGGCATCAGCAACTACGAAAGAAGTCCCAGAACCGTTTGCAGTTGTTATTGTAGTAAGCCATGCTCCTGAATCTATACAAGCACTTTCACTTTGCAAATTAAAATCATATTCTCCCGGATCAGTGGGGTCTGCCGTACCAACTGTATCTACGAAAAGAGGGTAGCCATAAGCATCAATCCAATTATTAGATATTTCCTGAAGCGTGGGAGCTGCATGAGTTGTTATATTTATAAAAGACAAATTATCACCATAATAATTTTTGTTAGAACAAAATATATTGTTCTTCCAAACATTATCGAAAACAGTTGTTGCCCCTTCAGACATACAAACAGCATGAGTGTATGACCAATTCCAATAAGGCGATGGATCGTCTCCACCCGGATTCCATTGATAACTCCCATATCCACCGCCGAAGTAAATATTGTTATATACTTTATTTGAATCAACCGTTGTCTGTCCAGAATATTTAGTTACCCACATAGCATCAGTATAAATATTAACAAATTCGTTCCTTCTCCAAATATTATGCGCCCCGGCCAAAGTACCACCAGCTCCACCAATTTCGTCCTTATTTTTTGGCCCCCCATATCCAATTCTATTACCATGTACGAGGTTATATCGTCCATCTACGCTTGTTCCTGTTTGAAACATCGTTCTCGTTGAAAAAGTTGAATCAACCGATGGACACCAGGGGTCATTATAATAATAACCATATCTATAAATATTATAACTCCCATTAAAACTAATTACATGATGCCCGCCATGATACATGGTATCATATTCAACCAAATTAAACCTTGTACTATCGGTTGTACTTGTTTCTAACCCAACCTGAAAAACAACTCCCTTGTCATATCCGAATGGTTCGCAAGCTCCCCAATTACCAAACACGCAGTTGTGTATCCAGTTATATTGAGCCTTACGATAGATATATGAGGCGGACCAAATACCACCAATATCATCGCCATCAAAAGCCGAGGGGAATCCGGTAAGAGTACAATAAGAAATTTCATTATACTTCCCCCTTAATATCCACAAATGCTTTGGGAAATTTAAGAAGGTTATACCGTGTACTTTTATATAACTTCTAATTGTGCCTGTATCCGAGTTTAAATCTATCGCATAATCAGTTGCGGTAGATCCAGTATAATCGAATATAACATTCTCGGAATTATAAGCCATGAACACAATCATATTACCAGCAGTGCCAGTATTCGTTGGGTCTATTGCATTCCCCGAACTAATAGTATAAGTTCCAGCCCGATAATAAACGGTATCTCCTGCATCTGCATTGGTGTTGGCTAAAGCATAAGTCGTGCAATTTGTCCCCTCTAACGGTGTTGCACTCTCGGCATTCGCCCAAGTTGCTGCACCATTATCATCTACCCAATAAGTGCCAGCAAACAAACAAAGCGGTACTAATAATATCAAAATAAACTTTGTCATAATCCGCTCACATTGTAAACTTTAACATTATCTATATATAAAGAAACCGCAGTAATGTTGGAATATCCCAGATAAAGATATGTTGCGGCAGAAGAAAATGCCGTAACTGTCGTAACATCAGTATCAACCTTCCATGATCCTGAACCGATTTTTATACCAACCTGATTGTTTGTAACAGACCATCTTACTTCAATCGCAGTCCAATTAGTATCAACTATGACATCAGTTGAACTAACCGCACAAACCGAATCTGTCCCTTCGTGCGAAAATATCATAGTATTATTGGAATTAACTGTAACAAAAGTTTCGTTTGAACTGCCCTGCCTGCCCAAATAAAATGTACCATAAGCATCAGCAGATATATAAAGATCAAAAGTTATTCTTCCTTCAGCCGAATTAAAAATATCTCCTGTAGTTATTGGCCATCTTAAATAATCATTTGAGGCATCAAGTTTTAAACAAGTATCGCCTGATGCAGGACTTGATTCACCCGGGTCGGTATCACTAAAAACTATGGCAGCTCCACTAAGAGTACCTAATAATGTGGTATCGGGATCTTCGCATCCATATAAAGATCCAGCGGCATTATCTCCATTCCAATAAAAGAGACCATCACACTCTGAACAATCTGTATAATCCGTACCAGGAGCTACATATAGCGGGAACTGATACCACGCCCCTATTGTACCCCAAGTACCACCAATCTTGGGTCTGGCTGCATACCATTGAGTATCAACTGGAGCATAAACTTTAAACGCTAAAGTATCTGCTGCGTTAGTAGTCGTGTCTATTACCCCTATCGGGAAATAACACGAATCTGTTTTAGTCCCATTAGAATCAGCTGCCATAAACACTCGTATAGACTGGACAACACTTCTTGCTGTATCTGCCTCAACGGTAACTGTTCTGGCGGAATCATCTTGAGTCGTATCATAAGAAGCAGTTGTATTGCCCCAATCATCAACTAATCGCAATCTTGCCCTTAATGTAGAATCGGGATTAAACGGTACATTATTTACTGCACTGTTCTCAATCGTATAAGCAGTAGATGTATCGGCTGCCGAGTAGACATTTACCCACGTCTCACCATCCCACAAGTCTACATAAACCGCAGCCAAGTCCGCATTATTGCCAAATTCTTGAATTGAAATAGAATCCATGCCTATTGGCGTAACCACTTGATTTAATGCACCAGCCGTGGGAGCTGTAAAATCTGGTATCTCAAGAGTATCTATATATACTACACTCAAACTATCAAGATCGTTCTGTGTAATCACATAAAAGAATACTGAATCGGATTCTGTTTTTTCGTGCGCCCAGGTATAAGTATTAACAGAATCTAAAGACGTATAAGTGGAATCACCGTAACCACTCGTATCGGGAGAGGTTATACTTGTATCTGACATACCTATCCAGGTCTTTTTAATATCCGCAGCAGCAGTAGAGCCATAGGTATAACCACTCAAGGCAATCGTTACTGAATCTGTTCCAGTCGTGTCAACTGTAATCGTGGCGATAGCTGGTAAAGGATTATACCACATCGCTGTACCCTTTAATCCAAGAGTATCATTAAAGACGTTTCTTGCCCAATACCATCTGCCAACGGTTGTTATCGGTGAATTAATCGGTACTTCTAACGTATCTCCATCAGCCGTCATATCTGCGTAAATTATTCTGAAGCTGTCCTGTGCAGCGGCATTTGAATCAGCTTTATCAACATACACCCATGCGTGAGTAGTCGAATCCAACCCTACATTACTTAATAGTTTTAAGTATATCGGAGTAGTCGCAACTGTATCATAAACATAAGCGGAACGGTTTGAATTAGTATCATCTACACTCACCCGCAGGAATAGTGAATCTCGCATTGATAAAGTTGGTGTTAAAGAAAAGGTCGAATCTGCTGGTACTTTGGCAAGTTCAAAGTTCACCGAATACGCATCGGTTGCATGGGTCTTGACTTCAATTCTCCACAAGTTTGTATCAGCCGAATCACTTTGAACAGTAGAGGCGATATTAAAAGAATAAACATTTGTTGCCGAGGTAGTATCGAAGGTAATCGTCACCGTACCCGCTATATTCGGGGCAACTATATCCGTAGTGGCGAAAGTAGGAATATTTACAGTGGTCGAATCCCAAGCTATATTTCCGGTAGTATCTTTAACCCCGATGTAAATATACTGTGTTGCATCACCGGAGGGGAGTCCATGAGCATACACCCATGAATTGATAGAATCAAGTGCCGTAGTGTCTGCCACACCAACCGAATCCCAACTTGCAGGAGCAGGCCCGTTAAGTACATAAATCCTGGTAGAATCACCATCGGGGTCAAACGTTGTCAGGGTCACATCTATGCTGTCCGTACTATTTGTGTCTGCTGTGGCTGTCGGTGCTGTTTGTACCCATTCGTCTACCGACAAAGAAGCTGAACCGTAGGATATATTCTCCAAAGAATCCTGAACAAACGTACGGAGATAAACGGTGGCGATAGCCGAAAGTCCATGAGCGAACACAAGAGAATTGGCAACCGTTGTGTCTGTGCCCGAATATACCGAATCGCCCGCCGTTTTTGATGCCGGATAAGACGTACCCTTGCGGACAAAGATTGAATCAATATCTGCTGCTCCGTTAAAATCATTTGTCACATCTAAACTATCGGCATCGTTACGGGCGAGTACAACAGTCGGAGCGGTAGGAGCCGTGACATCAGCCCCCCCCCATTTAGACCAACTCCCCCACCCAGAATATTGTGCAAAACAAAGAATAGGGAATAATAAGATTAATAAGATTCTAATAGCCATTTGTCACTAAATAATTATGAAAGTTTAAAGCCCAAGTAGCATCTTTAAAACCGGAATCAAGTTGAAGCCAGTATATTCTCCCGGTTAAATAAAGGTTCCCAGTAGCTCTTTGCCCACCGATATTAAATGTGGTGTTGAAATTTAAGGCGGTGGTCGACATTGTTGTTGTGGTAGTAGTTACGGGAGACCCATTTAAATATATTTGTGCCGTCCCATCTCTATCACAAACAACGCTAAAAGTATAATCGGTATTATCGGATAAAAGATTTGAAACATCCTCTGTAAGAACTAACAATCTCGTGACGTTGCCAGTTTCCGAAAACAATCTCAAATCATCACTAAAAGCATAAAACATATATGAATCGCTGGTATTTATATATTTGGTACATATATAATTTGCATTTTCGGTATTTGTCGCTCTAAATTTACCACTTAAAGTGAAATCATCCGTACCCAGATTGAACAATGTCGCATTAGCTGCCACACTTACAAAATCTTGATCCTCAAAACTCAAATATGTAGAATAGTTTTTCGGCTTTGTGGTATCATTGGGAGCAGTTGCTGCCTGAGAAGCGACTTGATCTGTCCATGTTGTCACCGAATCACCATCAAGTGTTTTACCAAGTTTACCCTGAAAACTCCATGATGTCGTTGCGGAAATCGGATTAAAAGATTCGACTTCAACCGGTGATTTGTAATTTGAATAATTCCCCCACTTTGAATAACCAACAAAAAGTAGAATCGGAAATAGAAAAATAAGTAATCTCATTTTCTCACCATACGATTATAGTTGCCATTAGTAAAGCTCCAAGAACATCAAGGGTAGCGTCTAATATATTTCTATGCTCTCCGGTTATCCATTGGAACACCTCGTACAAAATAGCACCGATCATAATTATCAATAGCACTTGATTGGGGGCAAACCAGGTGGTTAATATTTTTGCTATCAATCCACCCAATAAAATATGAGACCAAAGCCAACGATTATTATAAATTGCTTGTTTAAAAAGCGGGTGCATTAGTAATCCCTCATGTAAACTTTTAAAGCGTATGTTCTGATTGCGGTATTTACGTTATAATAGATTCTGAGTAACAATGGTGAAGTAGATGGATATATTAAATCAGGGTTTAAACCAACGGTCTGATTCGATCCCGTACAATTTGTTGCGGTTGTATAAGACCATTTAACAGATTCTGTCCCATAATTATTCTGGATTAATTTTACCGAATCTATTATAGAAGAAGCATCGCCATTTAAATAAACAACAATCGAATCTATTTTTTGCCTTGCTCCCCTATAATCATTTAAGACATTAAGAGAATAAGAAACACTATCAGAGGAAGAAAGATATACATGATTAAGGCTGTCACCATATTGATAAGCAACGGTCGGAGCCTGGAACATAAATTGTCTTATGTTTTTCTCGTAAGTATAATCGGGGAAATTGGTATTTATTACGTCATTATACCATTGATAAATATACCAATAAAAATCAAAAGCCCATTGAGCCGACTTTAATTCGGTGTCATATTGGACCCAATAAATATTCCCATCGGTATAATTATCAGTTAGGTCTCTTTGACCCCCTATGAAAAAGTCACCAGCCATATTATAACTTGTTTGACTCATTACATCTGTTACTGTTGTTGCAGCTCCACCATTTATGTAAAATTGCGCCCCCCCACTTCGGTCAAATGTCATTGTGATTATATATAATGCGTCATGACTTAAACCGCAATTACTGGCGTAGGCATAAGTAGTATCTTCTCCTGCTGTTTCGGCGAAAAAGGTAATCCCGTCCGTTGGCGTTGTATTTAGAATATATATTTTCCACCTATCATCCGAATCCTGAAATTTGCCAGTTAAAAAATTTGTTTCAGACGTATCATATCTAACTACTACTGAAATGCTAAAATCATCATCGGTTATATTTTGAGCTACCGCCGGAGAGTCAACCACCAATATATCGTTTATCCCATCAAATCGGATATAATTGCTACCGTTTAATGGTTTCTTTGTGTCAGTTAATTGTGTGGCACTATAACCCGATATTTCATCCAACCAAATTGTTACAGAATCACCTTCGGTTGTTTTACCCACATCTCCCCTCCATAACCATTTTGTTGAATCACTTATAGGAGAGAATCCGGGTGTTGGCCTGGGATTACTTCGAATGATTTCTACATTTGCATCATCTGAAAAATCATAATATGGTCCGGCATGATTATTAAATAATGGGTCTATTATTTTGACATATTCTGCCCCTTCTTCTGGTGATCCACCATATAATTCTAATATCTTAAAAGCCGTACCCGTACATCCTTCAAATTTAAAATCTCTTAAAGTTATGTTTTGTGCATTACCGGCAACATAAACGATATAACCCGTTGATGGGTTTGCTCCACTAAAAATTACATTAGAAATATTAACATTTTTTATGTTATATGTATTTGATATAAATAATTGATCCCGCATATTCGCATTTGTAATGTTAATAAAATCTCCCGTTGCAGATATACCCCTGCGATTTCCGCTTGTATATATATTCGATGCACTAAATAAACTATCCCCGCTCAATCCAAGTCCATTTCTTCCACCATTCATTAATATTGCATTTGTTACATTAATATAACGGTTTGATCCGTAAAACATTAAATTATCTTCCCAAGTAGCAGAATCGGCGTATATATTCGTAACCTGGACATAATCAGAGAAACGGATTAAGGTATTTTTATCGTGCCCACCAATTAAATTAACATTATCTATTTTTATATTTTGATTGTCGGAGTAATCATCCCCGGTTATCGCCAAGTTGTGCATTAAGCCATCTCGTATGGTTATATCTTTTATTAATACGTTTAAACATTTCCAAACAGTAATTCCACAAGCCGATCGTTGCTGTTCTGCCGTTCCATACACCGGATGAATTTGCACTTGATTATAACGATTGCCTCTTATTTCTCCCGTTCCATATATTGTAATATTGTTTCTATTTTCAATTAAAATAACATTATTCATGTGACCGAAATATCCACCCGAATCGGCATCAATCTGATAACCAGAACCAACATTTAAAAATAGAGTATCATTACTAATTGACGTGATTTCGCCCGCTAATCCCCTGTCCGTACCATAAAATTCAATTTGAGTTGTATCTGAAACCCCAACCCACTGTCCAACACGATATCCAGTTGTAGAAGATGCCACAATAAAACTATCTCCGATAGCCGTATTCCCGGAAATCAAAGTTGAATCACCATCCATGTTTTTAATTATACCTAATATCCCAAGTTGGAAATTGTCACGGGTAATATCAATCGGTTCATCTGTGAGAAAAGTGTCTAACTGTGACTCGCCAATAATTAAATGATTAATACCAAAATTTATTAATCTATTTATTTGAAGAACATCGGATAAGGCATCGTTTGGTATCGCTCCCGCCCATTCAGGACGAGCTGGTAATCCATTTAGATAATCAATTCTAACCCATTGTTTCGCTGCCGTTGCATTATTGAAAGCTATACCTGAACCATTTTCTGCATAAGCCGAGTCCATCTGCACGAAGAACCCGCCACCATTGGCATTGGTAGAAGAAAGACTCGTGAGATAAGCATAAGAACTGTCCGTTGTCCCAGACAGTTCTTTTAAATTAACAGTATCGCTTGCGACAATCCCACCGGTACTCATAATAGTAGTTATCGAATCGTGTACGACCCCTCGAATAGAATCTATTACCGCTTCAGTTAAATCCTGCCAGCGGACTTTTTGAGTGGTTCTGGGAATAAACTGCGCTTCTACCAAAACAAAAATCGCAAGAATAAAAAGTAAAATCTTTTTCATATTAATGTAGCTCCTGCACTTCCACTGCAAGCATCAGCAGAACTCTTGGCGGTTAGTACAATTTTAAAAGCATCACACATTTTCCACCAGGATTGAGAATAAAGGTTAGCTTCAAAGTAACCCACAGAAGTTCCTATGGTAAAAGTAGATGAATCACTATCGTTTAAGACATTGTGGCCATCACCCCACAATCCACCAATCTTTAATTTACAGGTCACTGTGAAAGTGATCGTTTTGGCAGCAGTGCCATAGATCAGAATTGAAGCTACATTCTGAGCTTCAGGTGGAAAATCATTTTCCAACTCAACACCTTCCACATTATCAGAATTTGCACCACTCGACCAAGTATAAGTTGTGATAGTGGAAGAGAAAATCGGGATTACTGTTTTCGCCATTTTATTACTCCTCTAAAATTTCAGTTCGCCAACTCCCAGGCGGACACCATTTATCTATATTCTCCTGACACAATGGAAACAAAATGCAACCTATTGGTTTATTCATTTGCCAGGTACATTTATCACCAATTAATAAAGGGCATGGTTTTACCAAAGTTGGAGTTAATATTTCTTTACAACATTTTGCACAACCGGGCGGACAAGTACCCGATAATCTAACTTTCTGACCATGATCATTATAATAGTAATCAAGTTCACTGGCACTTTTAAATACTAACCTGCTGATCAATTTTATTGCCCTCCGTATGCCACCCGGATATACAATGAGTCACCATATCCGATAATCAAAAAGAACCTGGCATAATCTGCCCATAACCATTCAACTGTTTCTGTAGATAAATCAAGAAAATATCTCGAATTACCACCACCGGCATACGCTCGATCCAAAGTATCCACAATGGTAAAATTGGTTACGGATTTATAGGTATCAACATTATTAAAATAAGGTCCCCAACCCCCCGCATTAGCTTCGGCACAATAAAATTGGATACCTACGATCAAACAGGAATCTGACCTGTTGGCTGTTTTTATGGCTGCCCCGGTAGTGTCAACTTCTATGCAGAGGGACCCTACTCCATAGGATTGCTTCAATGAAATATTGGAAGTGGTATCTAGACCATCCCCACCTATCCCAACTCTGCCGCTGTAAATACTCACCCATTCATTGTAGTTCGGCACAGTGATCTGGGTAGCCTGACTCATCCCCAGAACGTAAATAAGTAACAGCACAAAAATCACAAACAGATTTTTCATCCCAATTTCTCCTTAACGTTTATTCATATAATATTTTTCAAATTCCCTTTTCCGAGTAAAATCATTAGTCTTTCTAATTGTTTTTCTTATTAAATCAATCTTCTGTTGATCAGAAATTTTATCATACGTTGGATTATTAATCATCTTTTCCAATCCCTGCTTGAGCATAGAACCTTTTAAAACAATGAGACGATCATATTCATCATCTGAAAGTTCAGTACCTTCAATATTCCGGGACGGCAAACCCACTGCAATATTCAAACGGTTTAATTCCCTATCGGCTTTACTGCCTTTCTTTAGAGAAATACCAAACCCTAGTGCAGCAGCCCACGGGACATCTCTGACAATTTGTTCTCCATAGATATTTCTCATAGGCTTCACACTTTTAGAAATACCGAATGGCAACCTTGACCTGATTCTTTCCCCTACTGTTTTAGGTTCTCGGACTACCGGATCCCATACCCTTGTCCCCCACTGCTGGAGTATATTGGGTACAGTTGAACCAATAACCAGGGAAGAAAAGATGTTTCCTAAATTCCTTTCAGGATCAGAAAAGGCTTCCTGCAGATCATTAAATCCCATAAAGAAAGGGTTTTCAGAAAATTGCTTCATGTACGAGAACACTATATTCCCGGCAGTATCAGCGATTGACCCTTCGCTTTTTTCTTTGACATCCGCCAATACTCTCATCCAGGATGATATGGGTTCAAACCCACGGTATGAATACCAGTTACCACCGATATCAATAGACATGGGTTGCCATCCGGTAGCTCTCATCATTTGCCGTTTGGCTTTAGACTTAGGTCCAAACCCGCTTAACTTATTTTGCAATCCCAAT
>Ga0113563_10001813_pt1 | contig 12455 bp, 8 predicted proteins | sample Mud3Dept3metaG_FD_80117 | JGI IMG/M metagenome (GOLD analysis project Ga0113563, IMG submission 80117) | Freshwater wetland microbial communities from Ohio, USA, analyzing the effect of biotic and abiotic controls - Mud 3 Core 4 Depth 3... | ecosystem: Environmental > Aquatic > Freshwater >...
CAGAGCGCGACGAGGCGGACGACGCCAGACGCAAGACCGAGAGGGTCAGCCATCGGTGCGGCCGAACGTGCAGTGGACTGTAAGCATAACCGAATGACGACTGCCTGGCTGCGCGGCTCGCGACTGATGATCCTGATCCCCACGTGCGTTCTGAGGGGGTGGCCGGAGTGTCGGTCGACGGTCCAGTGGCTCGGTGCTGCCGATGTTCCAAAGGACACGAATGGACGTATCGTTCTAGGCACCGGCGCGCTTGCCGCTGGGCAGGCTCGCGCAGTCAGGCGTGCCCGGCGGCCGCCGAGCACATTGGTCGAAGCCCAGGGACCCATACTGACCAGACGACTCGAAGCTGTCAGGGAGGAAGGCGATGAGCGACCTGCTCACCCAATTGCGTGAGATGCGGGAGAAGGCCCTCGCCGGAGGCGGGCCACAGCGCGTGGAAGACCAGCGCAAGCGCGGCAAGCTCACCGCCCGCGAGCGGTTGGCGCTGCTGCTCGACGACGCGTCGTTCCAGGAGATCGGCGCGCTGGCCACGCACAACTGCTCCGACTTCGGCATGGCCTCCCAGCGTTTTCCCGGGGACGGCGTCGTCGCGGGCTTCGGCAAGGTGAACGGCCGTCGCGTGGCGGTGTTCGCGCACGACTTCACCGTCCTCGGCGGGTCGCTGTCCGTGGTGCAATCCCAGAAGATCTGCCGGGTGCACGACCTCGCGATTGAGAGCGGCATCCCGATCATCGGGCTCAACGACTCGGGCGGTGCGCGGATCCAGGAAGGCGTGCGCAGTCTGGCCGCGTACGGCGAGATGTTCACGAGGAACGTGCTCGCGTCCGGCGTCATCCCGCAGATTTCGGTCGTGCTCGGTCCCTGCGCCGGCGGAGCCGTCTACTCGCCAGCCCTGACGGACTTCGTGATCATGGCGCGGCAGACGAGCTTCATGTTCATCACCGGGCCGGAGGTCATACGGGCGGTCACGGGCGAACAGGTGAATGCGACGGAACTCGGCGGACCCGTGGTGCACAACAGCCGCAGCGGCGTGGCGCACCTGCTCGCCGAGAGCGAGAACCAGGCCATCGACCTGGTGAAGGTGTTGCTGTCCTACCTGCCGCAGAACAACACGGAGGACCCGCCCCAGGTCGTCCCGCACGATCCAGCGGACCGGATGGAGGAAGCGCTCAACAGCATCGTGCCCGCGGTCGAGAACGAGCCGTACGACATGCACGAGGTGATCGACGCGGTGTTCGATCGCGACAGCTTCCTCGAGATCCACCCGTATTTCGCGCGGAATGCGATCGTCGGCTTCGCGAGGCTCGACGGCCACTCCGTCGGCATCGTGGCCAACGAGCCCACGCACCTCGCGGGCGCGCTCGACATCGACTCGAGCGACAAGATCGCCCGCTTCGTGAGCGTTTGCGACGCCTTCAACGTGCCTGTCGTGACCTTCGTGGACACGCCGGGGTACCTGCCGGGCGTCGACCAGGAGCACTACGGCATCATCCGGCACGGCGCGAAGGTGATCTACGCCTTCTGCCAGGCCACGGTCCCCAAGATCACGATCGTCACGCGGAAGGCCATGGGCGGAGCGTACGTGGCCATGTGCTCGAAGCAGATGCGCAGCGATCTCGCCTTCGCCTGGCCGAACGCGCAGATCGCCGTGATGGGCGCGGTCGGCGCCGTCCACATCCTGCGGCGAAAGGAGCTCGCCTCGGCGACCGACCCCGACAGCCTCGAGCGGGAGTTCGTCCAGGAGTACCAGGACCGTTTCATGAACCCCTACATGGCCGCGGACACGGGCCAGATAGACGAGGTGATCGAGCCCCGCGAGACGCGCCCGCGGCTCATCAGGGCGCTCGAGGTGCTGCGGACGAAGGTCCAGCAGAACCCACCGAAGAAACACGGCATCATCCCGATGTAGCGCCGTCGTCATCAGTCAGCGGAAAGGCGACACGACATGACCGCGACGTGGACCGGTTTCGAACTGACCGTTTACGGGATGGGGTTGGTCTTCCTGCTCCTCGCCCTGCTGTGGGGAGTGATCGCGGTGCTCGTTCGGCTCGACCCGGCGAGCTCGACCGTTGCCGCTCCGTCCCTGGACGCGGCCGCGACCCCGAGTGGCTCGACACTCGGCCCCGACGTGCTGGCTGCCGTGGTGATCGCCTGCCGCGCGCATCGCATGACGCGGCGGAAGCAGGCGGCCCCCGAGATGCGCATGCACGAGCCGGGATCCCTTCCGAGCCGTTGGGTGGGCTCGGGACGGACGCGCCAGAACCGGAGCTGGGCTCCGGGAGGGAGATACGCATGAGGCGCTACCACGTCACCGTGGGCGGCAAGGTGCATGTCGTGGACGTGCAGGAGCTGGGCGCGAACGAATTCCGCGTCGCCGTGCAGGGACAGGAGCTCGACGTCACGTTGTCGGGTGCCGAAGAGATCGCGGAGACCGTGATCTCGCCGGAGATTGCGCCGGCGCGAGAAGGGACCACCCCCGGTGTCCCCTCCGCGGCCGCGTTCCGCCCCGCGCGGCCCGAGACGCTGCCGCCCCTCGTTCCCGCGTCCTTGCCGCCACTGCCTCACGCGTCGGACGGCCCTACGCCAGGCGTCATCAGGGCACCGATGCCCGGCACGATCACCGCTGTCGAGGTCAAGGTCGGTGACCCGGTCTCCGTGGGGCAGGTGCTGGTGAAACTCGAGGCGATGAAGATGGTCAACGCCATCAAGGCCCCGCTCGCAGCCCGTGTCGCTGCCGTGCCCGTCCGGCCAGGTCAGAGCGTGGGATACGGCGACGTGCTCGTCGCGTTCGAGGAGGTGTGAGCCGTGCCCGGTGACACGTACCAGTTGCTGCTTGCCGGCCTGTTGCACCTCAGTCCCGGCGCGATCGTCATGATGGCGGTGGGAGGCGTGCTGATCTTTCTCGCCGTCGTGAAGGGCTACGAGCCCGTGCTCCTGCTGCCGATCGGCGCGGGGGCCGTCCTGGCCAACCTGCCGCTCTCGCCGCTCGTGCAGCCCGAGGGCATGCTGAGCATGCTCTACGACGTAGGGGTCGGCAATGAGCTGTTCCCGCTGCTGATCTTCATCGGCATCGGCGCGATGACCGACTTCGGGCCGCTGCTCGAGAACCCCAGGCTGCTGCTGCTTGGCGCGGCCGGGCAGTTCGGGGTGTTCGGGACGCTCATGCTCGCCCTGGCCCTGGGGTTCACGCTCAACCAGGCGGCGTCCATCGGGATCATCGGCGCCATCGACGGACCCACGTCGATTTACGTGAGCAGCCGCCTCGCGCCGGAGTTGCTGGGGCCAATCACCGTCTGCGCCTACAGCTACATGTCGCTCGTGCCATTGATCCAGCCGCCCATCATGCGCTGGCTGACGAGCCGCCGCGAGCGCGCCATCAGGATGCCGTACAGCCAGCGCCCGATCAGCAAGCGCACGCGCGTGCTCTTTCCCTTGATCGTCACCGTCGTCGTGGGCACGCTCGTGCCGATGGCCACGCCGCTGATTGGCATGCTGATGCTCGGCAACTTGATGAAAGAGTCCGGTGCCGTTGAACGGCTGACGGGAGCCTCGTCGAAGGAGATCGCGAACGTCGTCACGCTCTTCCTCGGGCTGGCCGTCGGCTCGACGATGCGCGCGGAGACGTTCCTCGCCGTCTCGACACTGAAGATCCTCGGGTTGGGCGTGCTCGCGTTCGCGCTCGACACCGCGGCGGGCGTGCTGTTCGCGAAGGGGCTCAACGTGGTCAGCGGCGGACGCTTCAACCCGCTGCTCGGGGCGGCGGGCATCAGCGCCTTTCCCATGGCCGCGCGAGTGGTGAACCGGGTCGGCCTCGAGGAGGATTTCGAGAACTTCCTGCTGATGCACGCGATGGGCGCCAACACGGCTGGCCAGGTGGCGAGCGTGGTGGCCGGCGGCGTACTGCTGGCACTGCTCGGCGCGTCGTGAGCGCCCGGCCGCACGCACACCCATGCTACGCTCCGTGTTCGAGTCTCTCGTCGAAACCTCCAGTCGTGGGTCGGTCGGATGCCAAGAAGGCACAAGTGGGAACTCGGCGCGGTAGCGGCGCTGGCCGTGGCGACTGCGGTCGCTGGGTGGGCCGTCGCCCGACATGCGCCGGCCGGCATGATCGGACGCTACTGGAACAACGCGGAGTGGCGAGGGCAACCGGCAACACAGGCGACCGGGACGGTGCCCTCGATCGGAGACTTCCACAACGGCCTGGCTGATGCATCGACAAACGTTGGCAGTGCCGATTGGTCAGGCTATCTCCTGGTCGAGTCGTCGGGAACGCACCGGTTCGACCTGCTGTCGGACGACGGGGGGTGGCTCGACGTTGACGGCTCGACGGTGGTCGATAACGGGGGCGCGCACGGGGCGCAGCAGGCGACAGGGTCCGTCAGCCTTCAGGCGGGCATTCACCGTTTGAGAGTTCGCTACTTCCAGGGCGGTGGCGACGCGGCCCTCCGGATCACGTGGACCCGGCCGGGCGGGCCAACCCGACGGCTCGAGTACTTCGACGTTGCGCCCACCAGCGGGGCTGCCCAACTGCGGCTGCGCCTGGGCCGGTTCGGCCGCCTCCTCTCCGTTGCCCTTCCCGTGCTGTGGGGACTCCTGTTCCTGTACATCCCTGTCAGGCTGGTTGGCTGGCTGACCTGGCGAGAAGTCACGCGTCAGGTGCCGAGGGTCGAAGACCGTCGACCGCTGAAGCTCGTTCTCGCGGTGGGCGTGGCCTTGATGGTCTGGGGCATCGGGTTCGGCCTCGGACAAGGCTGGCCCCCCGACGAGCTGGGGCCCGGCGAAGTTCGTCGGGCGTTCCTGTCAGGATTCTCGAACGGGTGGCACGAGAAGTACCCCCTGATGCACTTCGCGGTCCTCTCGATTCCCCTGTCGGCCTTTGAGATTGCAGGTCGGCTTGCCATTCTGCCATTCGACAGCCCCGTGTCGGATGCGGCGCAGGTGGCCTTGGCACGGCTCGTGTCGCTGCTCGCGGGAGTCGGGTGCCTCGTGGTGGTGTTCCTGTGCACGGCAGAACTCACCGGGGCCAGGCGGGCGGTTGCAGGCTCGGTTGCGCTGCTGCTGACCCCGCTGTTCCTGTACTACAGCAAGACCGCCAATCTGGACGTGCCGTCTCTGTTCTGGTTTGGCTGGGCGATGCTGGGGTTCGTTCGAATCATCAGGTACAACCGCCTCGCCGACTACCTGCTTCTGGGCACGGGGGCCGCTGCCGCCGTCGCAACGAAGGACCAGCACTATGCCAACCTGGCCCTCCTGCCCATCGCCGTCCTGCTGATCAACGCGCTGATGCAGCCTTCGCCGACGTGGTCGGGACGGTTGGGCCGGGCGTTGGTCGATTCGAAGCTGTGGATGGGTGCGGCTGCAGCCGTTGGTGCCTCTGCCGTCCTGCACAACATGATCTTCAACTTCTCCGGGTTCGTCGCGCACGTCGAGGAGTTGGTCGGCTACGGGCCCATCCTGCCGCTCGTTCCGGCGACGGTTGCGGGCTACTACGAACTCACCAGGCGAACCGGCGAGCTGTTCGCGCTGGGCATGGGATGGGCCTGGTTCGGGGCCGCACTGTTCGGGGTCGCGGTGGCCTCGGTGCGGAAGGACCGACGCTGCTGGCTCTGGCTGCTCTTCGTGCCGCTGTCGTTCCACCTTGCCTACACCTGGGCCACGAGAAACGTCCACGACCGCTATCTTTACGGCGGCGTGTTCGTGCTCACGATCTTCGCGGGCGCGTCCCTCGCGGACCTCGTCGAGGCCGGGCGGCGGACGCGACCCGCCCGGCTCCTCGCGGGCGCGCTGACGGCGTACTCACTGCTCTACGCGGTGTCGATCAATGTGATGATGACGCGCGATGCCCGCTACGAAGCTCGCCAGTGGGTGCACCGGCATGCCCGGAACGGGACCAAGGTCGGCCTGCTGGGCGCAGGCGAGTACATGCCGGTCATCGAACCGCCAGCTCTCCCGATTCGAGTCTACGCCGACGTCGAGGGCCTCGCCCGGGTCAAGCCGGAACTGCTCGTGGTCAACGCGCGGTATGCGAAACGCTACGAAGCCCGTCCGGAAGGGCGGGCGCTCCTGGCCGGGCTTGACGATGGGTCGCTGGGCTACCGTGAGGTGTTCCGTTACCGGGCTCCGATCCCCGCCTGGGCGCTGCTCCAGTATGCGGCGCCGTTCTCAGGCACACGGGAGTCCATCCTGACCAATCTCGACAAGGTCAACCCCGAGATGGTGATCTACCAGAGAGCGGGCCACTAAGCCACATGAACCTACCGCTCATGCGACGCATCGACAGGATGGTGGGGCTCGGAATCCTGCGGGCCCTGACCCTGTTCCACCGAAAGGCCGAGCAGCCACGGCATCCGAGGCGCATCCTGATCATCAAGTTGTTTGGCTTTGGCAACTTCATCTTCCTGAGCCCCGTGTACAAGGCGCTCAAGCGCGCGTTCCCTGACGCGACACTGGAGACCCTCACGTTCGCCCCGAACAGGGACATCTGCCTGATGTACGCGGACTACATTGACCGCGTGCACACCCTGGACTTCTCGCTGACGCGAATGGGATTCCAGATCCTCGGTTTCGCCGCAAGGCACCGAGGCGAGTTCGACATCGTGATCGACTGCGAGCAGTTCGTGCGGCTGTCAGCCCTGATCGCCAGACTGTGCGTCCCGAAGTACCTCGTCGGCATGGTCACCAGGAACTCGCACAAGGACCACGGGCTCGACAGGGCCATCTACTACGCGGAAACGCGCCACGTCGTCGAGGAGTTCTACGAGATTGCCGAGGACATCCTCGGCAAGGCCGGGCTTGGCCCAGCGGAACCTCCCGTGCTCGTGTCACCAAGGGCCAGCGAAACGGAACGAACGATGGCGCTGGAACGGGAGATTCCGGGCTGGATTCCTGTCGGTGTGTGCCCCGGCGGACGCGCCGATGACCAGGAGCGAAGGTACCCCAAGGAGAGGTTCGCCAAGGCCCTGGAACTGCTGCTGAGGGACTGCAGCCGAATCAAGGTGTTCTTCGTTGGCGCCGAGGCAGAGCGTCCGGACGTCGACTACATCATGCAGAGGCTCGCCGACACGGACAGAATCGTCGACGCGACTGGGCTGAGCCTTCCGGAGTCGGCGAGGATCATCTCGAGCATGCGCGTGTTCGTGTCGAACGACACGGGCCCGATACACCTGGCCGCGTCGCTCGGCGTGCACTGCGTCGGGCTGTACGGTCCATCCAAGGAATGGATCTACGGGCCCTACACCCGCGCGCGAACCATCCTCAGGGACGACATCCACACGCCCGTGCGAAGCAACCACAACGAGAAGATGGCCGGCTGGCACGGCACATGGTGGCCTGCTCCGGAGCGAGTCGCGTCAGCCATAGGCCAGGCCGTCACCGACAGCGCCTGAGCGGAAGCCCCAGGGCCCGGCGCCCGACGAGGCGCTCGAGGGGCCATGCCGGGCTAACGTCCCTCACGGTCGGACACGAGCACGACATCCGACGTCACACCGCCGCGCACCACGGCGATCCGACTCCCATCCGGCGAGACAGTCCCGTAGAAGATCTCGTCGCTGGCGAAGCGCGTGATCTGCGCCGGCGTGCCGCTGGGCACGGGCTGTCGCCAGATGTTCGAGACCCCACGCGCAGTCTGCGTATAGATGAGGCTGCGACCGTCGGGAGTCCAGCGGGCGTTCGGCGGGATCGACGGAAAGAGGATCGGCGCCGCCTTGGAGTCGAGCGGGACGACGACCATCCGTTCGCCCCGCCGTTCCGGGTCGGTGTAGTGCCCGGCCATCATCCGGCCGTCGGGCGACGGCATCGGTTCGTGGAAACCAGGGGGAAGTGATTCCACCGGACGCGTGGAGTCGTCGAACACCGAACTCGGCTCCCCTCCGTCGATGGCGATCTTACGGATCTGCGCGCCCGTCGTCGCGTAGTACGCCCACTTGCCATCGGCGGAAACGGAGGGCCGACGGAGGACTCGCTCAGTCCCGAGGCGCGTCGGGCGGCTGCCGTCGATGTCCATCCGCCACAGGCCGCGGGTGCCGTCCCGCTCCGAGACGAAGACGATGTGGCGGCCGCCAGGAGTGACGAGCGGGGCCGTGTCGACACCTGGTGCCGACGTCAGTTGGAGCCGGTTCGTGCCGTCGGTGTCCATGATCCAGATGTCGGGATCGCCGTTCGCCGTGGACACGTAGACGAGGCGCCCGTCCGGCGTCCAGTCCATGCCCCACACGCCATCGTCCGTGCCGGCCCCGACGGTGACGACGCTCACCTCGGCCGGCCTTGCGGCCGACAGCACGGAGAGCGCGCTTCGAAGCTCGCTCCGCACGGTGACAAAGGTCCGACCGTCTTTCGACAGGCTCACCCCGTCGTAGCGGCTCAGGTCCGTGGTGACCGCGTGCGTCTGCCCTCCGGGATACGAGACCCGCCAGATCTGGCTGGATGATTCGTCGGCCGACTCCTGCGCGTTGACCAGGAGACCGTTCCCGTTCGGCAGCCACGCCACGTGCGCGACCCTGCGCCACTCGGGTGTCGCGAGCACCTCTTCCTTGCCCGACTGGGTGTCGACGATCACGAGCTCGGCATGGACCTTGTCGAGCTGGCGTCCCGGCACCGCGATGTGGCGGCCATCGGGCGACCAGGCGAGGCCGTCGAGCGGGAAGTCGGCAGGCGGCTTGCGCGTGGCCAGTGGCTTCACCTCACTGCCGTCCGCGTTGGCCACCATGACAGCGCTCTCGCGCGTGTCCGGAAAACCCCGAAGAAACGCGAAGCGCGTGCCGTCTGGCGAGAAGCTGGGTGCGCTGTCGATGTCCTCGACCAGCTTCCGGCTGCCGCCTCCGAGCACGGGCACCTGGTAGAGCGTGGCGTAGTTCTCGCCGCGCGGATAGACGACGTAGACCACGTGCTCGCCGTCGGCCGAAAAACCGAGGCCGTCGTAGGCGACTTCGGCCGCCGGGACGATCTCGACGTTGCTCGACGTCGACACCTGTCTGAGCCAGAGACTCTGACGCCCCTCGTCGAACACGACGTGGGCCACGTACCTCCCGTCGGGCGACAGGGCGGCCATCCCGGCGCGGCCGCCCGTCGTCAGACGCGTGAGCGAGACCGAGTCGAACGGCACCGATGCGATCGGCGTATCGGCCGCCGGCGCGCGTCCGCGCAGCAGGAAGCCCACCACCGCGAGGGCCGCGATCGCGGCCGCCGCCCCGATCAAGGCCACGGGCCGCCGCCAGGCCGGTCCGGCGGCCGGCACGGGCGTCGGGCCCACCGCGCCGGCGGACGACGTCTCGCCCGAGGCGAGATCGTCCTTGAGAAGTCGCAGGTCGTTGCGAAGGTCCTTGGCCGTCTGGTACCGATCCTCGGGATCCTTCGCCAGGCAGCGCTTCACGATGCGGCCGAGGTCGCGCGGCAGGTCGGCCCTCAGTTCGCTCACCGACGAGGGCGTGTCCTTGATGATCGCCGAGAGCAGCGAGATCTGGGTCTCGCCCTTGAACGGCCGTTGGCCCGTGGCCATCTCGTAGAGGATGACGCCGAGCGAGAACACGTCGCTGCGATGATCGATCGGCCGGCCTTCCGCCTGTTCGGGCGACATGTATGCGACGGTCCCCAGGATGCGGCCCTCCCCCGTCAACTCCTCTGTCGGCAGCGAGGATTCGGCACCGGCGCGCGCGTCCTCCATGAGCTTGGCCAGACCGAAATCGAGGACCTTCACGCGTCCGTCACCCGTCACCATCACGTTGGCGGGCTTGAGGTCGCGGTGCGTGATCCCTCGCTGGTGCGCGGTACCGACAGCGTCGGCCAGCGGGATGGCGATGGCGAGCACCCGGTCGAGGGACAGGGCGGACGCCTGGATGATCTGCCCGAGCGTCTGTCCCTCCACCAGTTCGAGCGTCAGGAACGGGACGCCGTCGATCTCCTCGACCGAGTGGATGGTGACGATGTTCGGATGGTTGAGGGCGGCGACCGCCCGGGCTTCGCGCTGGAATCGCTCGCGACGGCTGGCATCGAGGGCCAGCTCCCGCGGCAGGATTTTCAGCGCGATACGCCGTTGCAGCTTCGTGTCCTCGGCCACGTAGACCTCGCCCATGCCGCCCTTGCCGAGGGTTTCGAGAATGCGGTAGTGGCCGAGCGTGGTGCCGATCATCGACATGGTTCTCCTGTCGTTGTCGCGAGCCAGCCGCGGCAACTTCGGCAGGCGCCCCTGAGTGGGCGAGGCTGCAAGGTCAGTTCCGGCGTACGGGTGGTGCGCTGATTCTACGCGGAAAGAGGGCTTGCTGTCCTGCGGGCCCTCCCGAACACCAAGCTCCGGTTCCCAGAAGGCGAGTCCGTGTTCCGTCCGGACTACCGCGGCCGGCGTTCACTTGACGCGCTCGCCGGTCTGCCGGTCGAACACCGCGTTCCTCAGGAACTGCTCTGTGGTCCAGGGCGGCGCACCGCCGCCGAGGTACTGCTGGAACCACTCGAGGTGCGCCGTGTAGTAGAGCGCCATCTCGTACCAGCTCGGCCAGTGCCCCGCGTTGGCGTACACGATGAGGCGCGAGGGCACACCCTGGCGCTGGAGCGCCGTGAAGAGCTGCAGGCTCTGCGTGTACGGCACCCGGTAGTCGCGCTCGCCGGTGACGACCAGCATGGGTGTCTTGAAGCTCGTGGCGTAGGTTGATGGCGACCACCGCTCGTAGAGCGGCGAGGACCACGGCGTGCCCTTCAGGTCCCACTCGGGGTACCACAGCTCCTCGGTGGCGCCGTAGAAGGAACGGTTGTCGTACATGCCCATCATCGACGCCAGCGTCTTGAAGCGCGTCGTGTGGCCCGCGAACCAGTTCATCATGTAGCCGCCGAACGACCAGCCCATCGCGCCCATGCGATCGCGGTCGACGTAGGGCAGCTGCTCGAGCGCGTCGGTCACCTTCATCAGGTCGTCGAACACCTTCCCGCCGTAGTCGCCCGAGATCTGCGCGGTGAACTCCTGCCCGTACCCCGTCGATCCGCGCGGATTGGCGAACGCGACGACATAGCCAGCGCCTGGATACACCTGCCAGTCGCCTCGGAAGGCGTCGCCCCACATCTGCTGCGGTCCGCCGTGCACGTTGAGGATGAGCGGATAGCGCTTCGCCGGATCGAACCCGTGCGGCTTGACGATGAAGACGTGGACCTTGACGCCGTCGGACGCGGCGACCCACATCGTCTCGACTGGGCGGATGTCGACCTCGCCCACCAGCGCGTCGTTGACAGTCGTCAGCTGGCGGGGCGCGGCGCTTGCGGCGAGCGAGGCCCGGTAGATCTCCACCGGCCGCCCAACCGAGCGGCTGGTGTAGACGACCTCCCGGCCGCCGGCGACGAGCGCGAACTGGTCGATCCACGCGTGCTCCAGAACCTTGGTCGCCCCGCCAGTCGCGACGTCGAGCCGGTAAAGGGGCGTCACGCCTTCCACCTGCGCCTTGAAGACGAGCGCCTTCGAGTCGGGTGTCCACTCGAAGTCGTCAATCCAGTTGCGGAAGCCGTCGGTGACGATGCGGCTGGTCCCCGACTGGCGGTCGTACAGCGCGAGCCGGAAGAGGTCCGACTCGTAGCCCGGCTGCGCCTGCGCGCGATACGCGATGAACCGGCCGTCCGGCGAGTACCGCGGGCTGCCGTCGAACGCCGCGTTGGCCGTGGTGAGGTTCTTCGCGGGCGAATCGGGTGTGTCGAGCGCGATCGTCCACAGATCGTTGTTGGTCGACAGCGCCTCGTCCTTCACGCGCTTCGACTCGACGACGAGCTCGCGCCCGTCGGGGGAGAAGGCGAACTGTTGCCCGCCGAGGGAGAACGAGGGCGTGTCGGTGTCTCCCGGCGTCAGGTCGCGCGCGGTCCCGCTCGCGACGTCGACGAGCATCGTGTGGGTCCGCTTGCCGTCCCTCCACACCGCCCAGTGCCGGTAGAGCAGCGTGTCGGCCACGTGGGCCTTCAGCGGCCCCTCGGCCCACCGGTCCCCGATCTTCTTGTTGCACGCATCGTCTCCCCCACACTCGGGGTAGACGTCGGTGGCAAAGGCCACCGATTTCGAGTCGGGGCTCCACGACGGGGCCGAGACGCCCGTCGAGATCGACGTGACTTTTCGGGCCTCCCCGCCGGCGGTAGGCATCACATAGAGTTGCGCCCCACCATCGCGCGTGCTGACGAACGCGATCCACCTGCCGTTGGGCGAGAACGACGGGGCGCTCTCGCTGCCGCTGCCGAAGGTGATCTGCCGCGCGTTCCCACCATCGGTATCCGACATCCAGAGCTTCGCCGTGCGCGTTGCTCGAGGCAGGTCGGTCGTCGAGACGACGTAAATCAGCGTCTTCTCGTCAGGCGACACGGCGAAACCGGCGACACCCTTGACGCGATACAGATCCTCGATGGTGAACGCCCGCTTCTCGGCGAGCGTGCTCGCCGGCACTGCCAGCAGTGCGACGAGGGCGAGAACGGAAAGACGCTGCATGATGAGCCTCGGGTGA
>Ga0113563_10001814_pt1 | contig 12455 bp, 5 predicted proteins | sample Mud3Dept3metaG_FD_80117 | JGI IMG/M metagenome (GOLD analysis project Ga0113563, IMG submission 80117) | Freshwater wetland microbial communities from Ohio, USA, analyzing the effect of biotic and abiotic controls - Mud 3 Core 4 Depth 3... | ecosystem: Environmental > Aquatic > Freshwater >...
ACCTTTGAAGGTGGAAAAGATCTGGGTAACGTCAACTCAACCAAAACTGGATTCTATCTGAAGAAGTTTATGTCGGAAGATGCACAATGGTTTGGCGGAACTCCCGGAAGCACCTTGCATTGTTTCCCATTCATCAGGTATGCTGAAATCCTCTTAAATTATGCTGAAGCCATGAATGAAGCTTTCGGACCTGAAAACGCCGGTTCGTTTGGGATGACTGCATTGGCTGCAATCAATTCTGTTCGGGCAAGAGCAAATGTTCCTCCTGTTCCAACCGGCTTGTCACCGGCGGAAATGCGAACCAGGATTCAGCATGAACGAAGAATTGAACTTGCTTTCGAAGAACATCGCCATCTGGATGTCCGCCGCTGGAAATTAGCAGAATCTGTGTTTGGGAAACCAGTATATGGTTTGAAAATTCTATCAAACCAGGACGGGAGCTTTGCTTACGAACGCAGAATTGTTCAAAACAGAGTATTCAGGTCCGGAATGTACCTCTACCCAATTCCCCAGAGTGAGATTAACAGAAACAGCAGTTTAAAACAAAATACAGGCTGGTAAGAATAAATTTAAATCAGGATGAAGTATGGTATCTTATAAATAATAATTATCGCAATATGAAAAGGATAATAATATTTACAATAATAATTTGTGCAACAATGCTTCAGGCATATGCACAAAGACGCGTTATCACCGGTTCTGTTGAAGATGAAAAAGGTGTTGGAATCCCTGGAGCCTCAATAGTTCTTGAAGGTACAACGATTGGAACAACTACTGATATTGATGGAAATTTTTCTCTGAATGTTGAAAGTGCAGGAGGGGCGATAATAGTTTCCTTTATAGGTTATGATTCCCAACGCATTGAACTAGGTAACCAGACAAAATTTACGATTAGCTTAAAAATCTCCGTGGCAAGTTTGGATGAGGTGGTGGTTGTCGGGTACGGATCACAAAAAAAGGTCAGTGTGGTAGGATCCATATCCAATGTTAACAGTAAGGAATTATCCAACGTTGCCACAGCTAATATTTCAAATGCCCTTGCAGGAAGGGTCTCAGGCGTTATTGTTAAAATGGGTGAAGGACGGCCGGGAGGGGATGATCCTCTCTTGTCCATCAGGGGAGCAAGTACTATAAATGATATCTCCCCACTGGTTCTGATAGATGGGATGGAAGGTGATCTCAACAGGATTAATCCCAATGATATCGAATCATTTTCAGTGTTGAAAGACGCATCAGCGACAGCGGTTTATGGAGTGCGGGGAGCAAATGGAGTTATTTTGATCACTACAAAACGAGGACTTCTGAGCAGACCTGAAATTAACATTAACGGACAATATCGTCTGCACAGCATTATTAATTTCCCCGAAGCACCGGGTTCTTATGATTTTGCCCGTCTGTACAATGAAGCTCTGATAAATGTTGGCAGCAAACCTTATTACAGTGCCGCCGACCTGGAGCATTACAGAACAGGTGATTCACCTTATACACATCCTGACGTTAACTGGTACAATGAAATTATTGCCCCGTATTTCCCCGAACAGCGCTATGATGTGAGCCTACGTGGTGGAACTGAAAACGTAAAATATTTTGTTGCAGGTGAATATCTGACACAGCAGGGAGCCTATAAGCAATGGGATGATATGGCATACAGTACCAATGCAAGCTATAACCGTTTTAATTTAAGGATGAATTTCGATTTCAAGCTTACTAAAACGACTGATCTTGGCGTAAACCTGAATGGAAGAATTCAGGATACAAAAAATATTCAGCAGGGGAACGTTGACTATCCGGGTATGTGGAACGAAATAAATAAAAATCCGCCAAATCTGACACCACTGATCAATCCCGACGGATCGATTGGGGCATCAGGATTAGATGAAAACGGTGCGTATGCAAATCTGCGTGCAGGATCGACATATACGGTAAAAAACAATGATCTTAATGCATTATTAAATCTTAATCAAAGATTGGATTTTATTACTAAAGGCCTGGGATTAAGGTTAAAAGCAGGTATTAATACATCCCTGGATTATACTTTCAAAATCAGTGCCCACCCGGCAACATTTATATATAATCCAAACAATGAAACTTATATCAGAGCACAGTCAGCAGATCTTCCTAATTACGTAATTTCCAATAATCATATAGCGAATAATCCATATATCGAAACGGCAGTAACCTACGACCGCGCATTCGGTCAGCATAAATTCACAGGATTAGCGCTCTATAACCAGGACAAAAAGTCGTCCAATGCCAATCCATGGACAGCTCACCGTGGATTTGCTGGTCGTGTAACATATTCATTACAAGATAAGTACCTGGGCGAAATAAATTTGGGGTATAATGGTTCTACTCAATTCGAAAAACAAAAAAGATACGCTTTCTTACCGGCTGTTTCTGCCGGTTGGATTTTGTCCGAAGAAAATTTCTTTAAGACAACATTCCCACAAATTGCTTTCTTTAAGATCAGAGGATCTTACGGAATGACAGGGAATGATAAAATAGGTGATTATAAATATTTATATCTGGCGGTTTTTGAAAGCTCTCATAGTATAGTTGAGTATAAAGATTTTAATTATCGTTTCGGGGATTCGTATACAGTCTATCCGACTCTTATACAAGCTTCTCTGGCAAACGAAAAAGTAAGCTGGGAAATTGCTAAAAAGCAAAACTATGGCTTTGATATGAGATTGTTTAATGGACTTTTAGATTTGGGATTTGATTATTTCTTTGAAAAGCGTTCAAATATTTTAGCAATAAGAAATACGATTACTCAGGTACTGGGCCTCCAAAAAAGTCAGCTACCTGCAGAAAATTTTGGAAGAGTAAACAACAGGGGATTTGAAATTGAAGCCAATTTGCGCAAAACCTTTGGAGACTTTACTGTTACAGCAAGTGGTAATTTCTCACGCGCTAAAAACAAAATTATTGATATTGACGAAGTTAAATATGATCTGGATTACAAAAATCAGACTGGAAAATCTATCGGCCAGTATTTTGGCTATACCTGGAGCGGAGAATATTATACTTTCGAAGAATTAGGATACAAATGGGATGAATCTGTTGCAGGGGCAAATAAATATGTATTACACGCCGGGGATTCTGCCTCTGTTCCCGTACCTACAACACCTGTTTATCCGGGAGACCTCAAATTTGTTGACCGCAATAATGACGGGATAATTGATAATTATGATATTGGTGCGGTAGGGAAAACCAGTCGTCCTGAATATATATACGGACTGAATTATACCTTGAAATACAAGAATCTGGCATTGAACATGTTCTGGCAGGGGGCCGGTGGTTTTAGTGGAAAATTTGGAGGAGGATTGGTATATGAATTTTCAAACAATGGAACTATACATGAAATGCACCTTAACAGATGGGCTTATTATGAAGATCCTTTTACGGGTGAACTGATTGATACTAGAGCAACTGCAACCTATCCGAGGTTAGTAATTGGTGCAAGCTCAGAAACTCAAAAAACATCAACTTTTGGAATTTTCAGGGCTGATTACCTGAGGTTGAAGAATATTGAGCTTTCATATGAGCTGCCTATGTCGGTACTTAATCCATTAAGGATGAAAAATGCAAGGCTGTTTTTAATGGCTAATAACGTACTTACTTTTACTGATATCAAATGGATCGATCCGGAAACTCCATCTAAATCAAGCAATGAATCTGTTTATCCGCAAACAAGATTTATTGGAGCCGGAATAAACATTGGATTTTAAGTAGTTGATAAATACTATTTGATAAATTTTAAAAATTATCAATATGAAAAGGATAAATGTTATTATATCGATGCTTCTGGGAATATTAATGATACTATTGGCATCTTGTGAAAAATATTCTGGTTTACTGGAAAAGGAAGAAACCGGAGAGATGGATTTAGAAAAAGTGTTTTCCGATATCCGTAATGCAGAACAGGCACTTAGTAATTGTTACAATAGTCTACCGGCATATATAACCACTGACCAGAATGGTTCTGGCAAGCTTAAGCAAACAGGTCTGGCCGAAACCTGGTCTGTTTATGGGAGCACCTCAGTAGCTGCCGCAAATCTTCAATTCCCGTTTAACAGGGGCGAATGGTCAGAATCATACGGTTATACCAGCAGCAACCAGGATCGTCCGATCAGATTTGGCGATTTTTATCGTTTCGATTATGCTGCAATCAGAGCCTGCATGTTGTTTATAGAGAACATTGACAAGGTTCCGTTTGATGCTGAATATGGATATGGGCCGAATGAGAAAAATCAGAAAATTGGCGAAGCCAAATTTCTGGCAGCCTTTCTTTATATGGACCTTCTTAAAAATTATGGAGGGGTGACCATTGTTGACAGGGTACTTGCAACGGCAGATCCTGAAGTTAAAGGGAAGCGAAACACCTATGATGAATGTGTTGCGTATATCGTAAAACTCTGTGACGAAGCTGCTGCAGCTTTGCCTCTCACATGGTCTTTGAATCAGACAGGTCGTGCAACCAGGGGTGCTGCTTTGACATTGAAAACCCAGGCACTGTTGTTTGCAGCAAGCCCTCTGGCAAATAATCCTCAAAAGCCGGATGACTCACCTTTCAGGGGGAAATATGATCTGAATAAATGGAAATTGGCAGCACAGGCTGCTGCAGCTGTAATTCAACTTAATCAATATTCATTGTTGGATGATATCACTCAGATATTTACAACTTTTACCAATTCAGAGGTGATTTTCAGCTTTATAGGAGAAAAACAATATCAATGGGACAGGACCAACCTGCCTCCCTATGTTGGTTGGAATAATGCAAATGCAGGCAGGAATCAGATGACCTACAATTTAATGAAGTATTACAAAATAATAAAGGATGGTAAAGCATATAATCAGGATGATCCTGCCGGTGGTTTTGATTTGCAAAATCCGTATGTAAATCTTGATCCCCGTTTTTACAGGGATGTGGCTTATAATGGGTCCAACCTCAGGCAGAACAGAACGATTAAAGTTTATGCATTGGGTGCAAATACTTCATTAAGCGATGCTGCAAAGAATCTTGCACAAAATAATACATATTTGTATGTCATAAAGCAGTGCAACCTCACTATTAATCCGCTTAAAAGTGCCGCAGGTGGTTTGGCAGATCATAATTTCATATTCTTTCGTTATGCCGATGTTCTGCTTATGTATGCTGAGGCGATGAATGAAGCTTTTGGCCCTGATGTTGACGGTCTGGGTATAGGATTAACTGCAACAGCAGCAGTGAATATGATCCGCAGCCGGACAAAATGTATGCCTTATCCTGAATTCGGGAGCTATACCTATAGTATGCCTTTGTTGGAAATCGGGCTCTTAAAAGATAACATGCGTAAAGAAATTCAACAGGAACGTATTGTTGAAATGAACTTTGAAGATCATGTTTTTTATGATATACGCCGATGGAAATTCCCTGTTGAATCTCAGCAGACTGCAGATTTACTGAAGCCAGTCTTAAGCAGGGAAGTTGCGGGAGGGCCTACAAAAATTACTTTTGTACTTGAAAAGCAGACAAGGGCTTTCAAATCATCATGGTATATTTTTCCAATACCAGATGCAGAGATCCGAATTAATCCAAATCTGATTCAAAATCCGGGATGGGCAGGTTCTCCTGAGACTGAAAATTAATGGTTTGTAAAATCACAAGTAAGGCTTTAATTCATCGATGTTTGTAAACTCAATGTTTTAAAGCCCTTCTTTTAAAAATAAATACGATGACTATCTTGTGAAACTTGAAGTTGTCATCTTTTCCCTGCTAATGATCTGTAAGTGTATTTATTACACTTTTTAATATAGCTTCATGAAGACAAAAATTCTTTTTATTGTGGTTTTTCTTGGCATGTTAAAATCCATTATTACTTCCGGATATGGTCCGGTACAGTATCAATCCAATGAAAAAACATTTACACATAAAACAGAAGCTATAAATAAAGAGATACAGAAAATAAAAAATCAAATTGTCAGAATCACACCTGAATCTCATGAGCTTCATGACTATTTTATTGAATCAGCGGGAATTATTGAACGGCTGATGGGTTACATTAAAGAGGATATTAAAGAAGGATATCAGGTTGAAGCACGTCTTGGTCTTAAAGAAGCAGAATTTCTGTCATCATTCCTGAAAGAAGAACTGTCGGTAACTCAGGTTCGCAATAAGACATTGTATAAAGAGATTGATGTAACTGAATCCGGATTAAAAGGTGATGGAGTATCGGATAACAATGAACCATTAAGAGAACTTTTAGCAGCAGTTGAAAAAGATCATGGCCATATAAAACTTCTGTTCCCGGAAGGCGAGTACTACATTAAAGCAAAACCCGGGGAGAAGGCCATTATTCTCAAGGATCAGGAGAATATTACTTTTGAGGGATTGGGCAAGGTCACCCTGATATTTGACGGACATCAGGCTGGAGCTACTCTGTTTATTCAGAATTGTAAAAACCTGGAATTCAGGAATATTTCTATTGATATGAAGCCCCTCCCTTTTACTATGGGAACAATTGTCTCTGTTATAGACGGGAATAAAATAATCATTAAAATCTGCGAAGGCTATCCCGAACCAGACGAAACCTATTTGACTGCAAAATATCTGAGAGGGCTGGTCAGAAATCCGAAAACCGGTAAAATAGATAGCAGCTGCGGCGATCCCCGAGTGGTGAAATTTGAAAAGCTTGAGAAAAATGAATTTCTGCTAACACTCGATGATAATGCTCTTTCCGGAAATACAAATATGACAGAAAATTTTACTATGGGTCATTATTTTACATTTCATCCTCGTCAGATGCCAGGTTCCGAAAATGCCGTAAATATCTCTGATTCAAGACACCTGTTATTTTCACATTTTAATTTGTATGCAGGCAATCTTCATATGTTTTATATAACAAAATCGGCCGGTGTAAAGTTTTTAGATTGTGATGTTGAACCTAAAGAAGGTCGGTTATGTATGAATAATGCAGATGGTTTTCATTGTCGTTCAAATCTCAAAGGAATCTACCTTGAGCGATGCAAAGTATTCAGTACAAACGACGACTGCATGAACTTTTATACAAAGCTTCATTCTGTAGGCAAGGTTGAAAATAATAATGAATTCATTATACTGGGTGACAGATTAAATGCCAGTTATAAAGCTGGTGATGATATTGCATTTATCAATTCCAATTCAGGAACAATTGATGGAGTAACTACCATAAGATCTGTCAAAGTTGTAGAATGGGATGGACAAAAAAATTCGCTGTTCATCAGAACTAAAGATCCTGTAAGGAATATTATATCCCGTTACAGCGCAGGACGGCCTTCTAAAATAAGGGAGAGAGAATACGTTAGTTCAGGGGCAGATAATTATCGTGCTGCAATGGACATTAATGAACCTTTTGAACACATGGTGATGAACCTCGGTACAAAGAATGACGGTTTTATAATCCGCAACTGTCATTTTGGATATAACAGAGCTACAGGCTTCAAATGTAAGGCAACTAATGGCGTTATAAGGAATTCACGGTTTCACGATCAGGTAGTACTTTTTATGACCGGAATAGACTGGTGGGAAGGTACATATCCGGCTAAAATAGAAGTAACAGATGTGGTAGTTGATAAAGGTATCCGTTTTTCTGCATCTCTTCCGGGGAAATCGATTGGACAGGATAAAGTGATAAAATATATGAGGCATCTGAATTTTGAAAACGTTAGAGATGCTTCAGGTAATGAAATATTACTACCGGTTGAGATCAAATAATATAATGAAAATGAAATACAGTAATTATTTGGCAGTATTAGGTTTATGTTGTATCAGTTGCACAGGTAAGCAAAATAAAAGCATAACAAAAGAGAATATATTAAAACCTAATATTATCTATATCCTTGCTGATGATATGGGGTATGGCGATTTAAGAAGTCTGAACCAGGATTCGCGAATTCCAACACCAAATATGGATAAGCTTGTTCACGAAGGAATTCATTTTACCGATTACCATTCAGGTTCAGCTGTCAGTACACCGACGAGATATGGCATCCTTACAGGCAGATATGCTTTTCGTACAAGACTGAAGAAAGGAGTACTCTGGGGTTATTCCCCGTCACTCATAGAACCGGGCAGGGTTACTGTAGCATCTTTTCTGAAGGAAAACGGCTACAATACTGCCTGTATAGGTAAATGGCATCTGGGGCTGGATTGGGTAAAGAAAGATCAATCTGCAGAGATACCTGACGTGCAGGGTAATTATGAAGTTCCAAAAGATTTTCAGGATAATGTCGATTACAGCAAACCAGTTAAAGGAGGTCCTCAGGATCATGGATTTGATTATTCTTTTATAATACCCGCATCATTGGATATGTCCCCTTATCTGTATCTTTTTCATGGAGAGGTCGTTGAAGAACCTTCTGAGTATACGGAAGGGAAGGATCAAAATCGTGATGGGAGGGGTGTATTCTGGCGGTGCGGAAAAGTCTCACCTTCTTTCGATTTTGATAAAGTACTGCCGACTTTTATTGATAGTGCATGCCATTACATAAAAAGCTTTGCCAATATAGAAAAACCATTCTTTTTATATCTGGCTTTGCCAGCACCTCATACACCATGGTTACCTGTTAATGAATACATTGGACTTTCAAAAGCAGGAAGATATGGAGATTTCGTGGCAATGGTTGATGATATGATCGGTAAAATCCTGAAAACGTTGGATGATACAGATATTAATGAAAACACATTAATCATAATCACTTCGGATAATGGATCAGACTGGCGCCCATCTGATATTGAACAGTTCGGACACAGGGCTAATTTTATTTACAGAGGCCGTAAAGCGGACATTTATGAGGGAGGACATCATGAGCCCTTTGTTGCACGATGGATAGGGGTAATTCCTGCAGGTGAAAAATCAGATGAAATCATGTGCAGCACTGATCTGTTTGCAACTCTGGCAGGAATGCTCCATAGAACGATGCCGGATTCTTTCGCGGAAGACAGCTATGATTTATGGCCGGCTTTTATAGGAAAAGTTAATACTCCTGTCAGAGAAACCATCATTCATCATTCAGAACAGGGTTATTACTCTATACGTAAAGGAAATTGGAAATTTACGCCTTATCTTGGATCGGGAGGCTTTACGGAACCCATAATAGTTATTCCAAAAGATGGGGAGACACCCGGAACCTTATATGATCTGAAGAAAGATATTCAGGAAAAGAATAATCTTTATAACCAGTACCCAGAGATTGTTGAAGAGCTGAAGCTGCTACTGGAAAAATACAAAGAACAAGGTTATAGCCGGCCTATGAAAGTTAATTAATATGAATAATTTAATCAGAATCTGTAACACAAATTTATCGCCGGTATTTGGTGGAATCCGGCAGTTTCGGAAGAAGACTAATAGAAGTAAATTTTCAAAAGCTGAGGGTTTTATTACGGTGTCTGTAGTACTAGCCCCGGTTGTCTTAACAGGCTATACAGATAAAAACATTAATTCAACTGACAAGAGGCCAAATCTTTTAATTATTCACACCGATGAGCAGACCTTCAGAAGTATAAGTTGTTATGAAAACAGCTGGCCTGATATAAAAACTCCGAATATTGATTTTCTGGCAAATAACGGAGTCAGATGTGAGAAATTTTATTCAAACCATCCGGTCTCCACTCCATCGCGTACCGCTTTATTAACTGGCAGATATGCTCAGAAGAGTGAAAGTTATATCAATGACATCCCGCTTAAATCAGATGCTCAAACCTTTGCAAATATTTTGAAACAGTACAAGTATGTCACCGGTTACAGTGGGAAAGTCCATCTTGCCGGAGGTCCGTATCCCGGATTTACACCAAAAACAAATTTCGGATTTGAGGACAATCAGTATATGTTCAATAATGCACATATGAAGAAGATTATAATCGATGAAAACGGACTATTACAATCACCTGGAGGAATTGGAGATGAAAAGACTTACACGACCGATTTTCTTACCGACCGTACAATCGATTTTATAGAAAAAAACAAAAATAAATGCTGGTGCTACATGGTCAGCTTTCCCGATCCCCATGATCCGAACAGTGAGCGTCCTCCCTATGACACTATGTTTAAACCCGCAGACATGAAAATACCTGGTACTTTCCACTTGCAAGGAGGAAAAAAAGTGCTCTGGAAACCAGACCTCAAAGGGAAAAATACCGGGAACATTTCTGATACTCAGTTTCTCAGGAATCACAAAGCTCTTTATTACGGTATGGTAACACATATCGATGATTGTGTTGGCCGTATATTTAACTATCTGAATAATAATAAGTTGCTTGGCAATACTATCATAGTGTATACCACGGATCATGGTGAAATGATGGGTGAGTTTTCAAGATTTGACAAGGGTATTTTTTTTGATGCTTCTGCAAAGATTCCATTTATTATGTACTTTCCCCGGGAAATAAAATCCAGTTCAGTTGTGCGCAAAGTCATTTCAAATATCGATTTTACCCCGACAATCCTGGATATGATGAACATTCCATACAAAAAGAAATATTTCGATGGTCGCAGTGCTGCTGCTCTCCTGACAGGTAAAAGCAGTAACAGCTGGAAAAACATTGCTTTCCTTTCGATGACTGGTCAGGTTGCGGTTATCACTGACAGATATAAACTTATTCTGAGAAGAAATGAAGAACCCTGGCTGATTGACCTTGTAACTGATCCTGATGAATTTGAAAACGCAATCGAAAGAAAAGAAAACCGTGACACTGTCAGATGGCTGGCATTAAAGCTTAAGAATTACCTCAAAAATAATGCTGATCCTAACTGGAATGATACCCTGACCGGACTTTATGACCATAGAATTGTCGAGCATAAAATGTACCGGGAACCAGCCAGACAAAATGCCAGAAGAATGGAAATATCATGGAAAAACGAACTTTCAAATCAACTGAACAGCCTTCTTGAAAATAAATGAGGAATATATCACAATTCTGACACGACTCAAAACCGGATAAGAAAAAACAAATACCAATATTATATAATTATGAATATGGAGAAGAATTGTTTAAAAGTATTGACAGCAGCCGGTCTGATGATTACGGGTACTTATAATTCCTCTGGCACTATTAATGAGAGTTTTATAAAAAACCAAAATAAACCTAATATCTTGTTTTTATTAGCTGATGACCAGCGGGCTGATGCTTTAGGATGTTCAGGGAATACTTACATTAATACTCCGAATATTGACAGGCTGGCAGAAAGGGGTGTCCGGTTTACCAACAATTATGTTATGGGCGGACATATTGGAGCAATCAGCGCTCCCAGCAGGGCAATGCTCATGAGTGGCAAAAATCTGTTTCATGTGTACGAAGTCCTTGACGGTGTAACCACCATGCCAATGTACTTTGCTCAATTCGGTTATGAAACTTTTGGAACAGGGAAATGGCATAATGGAGCAAAAAGTTTTGAAGCTTCTTTTCAGAAAGGTGAGAATGTTTTCCTTGGAGGAATGAGCGATCATAATAAAGTTCCATGTCAGAACCTGGGACCTGATCATAAACTCGGAACGCCGGTTAAAAAAGGATTTTCCACAGATCTTTTTGCCGATGCCGCAATAAGTTACTTAAAAAATTATGCTGAAAGGAAACGTGAAAAGCCATTTTTCTGCTATGTGGCTTTTACTGCACCGCATGATCCGCGATCACCCCGTGAAGATTATATTGGAATGTATCCTGATGAATCGATACCGGTTCCCGGAAATTTTAAAGGACTTCCCTCTTTTGAATTCGATAATTTAAATAACAGGGACGAAACTCTTGCACCCTGGCCCCGGACTCCGGAGATTATTCAGGCTTCACTGGCTGATTACTATGCACTGATAAGTCATCTGGACAACCGTATAGGAGATATTATTGAAATTCTGAAGAAGGAAGATTTATATAAAAACACAATCATCGTTTATGCTGCAGACAATGGCCTGGCTATTGGAAGTCATGGATTATTGGGCAAGCAAAATATGTATGAGCACAGTACCAAAGTACCATTAATCTTCAGCGGGCCGGGTATCCCTGAAAAGGGAATAAGGGATGCACTGGTTTACCTGTACGATATCTTTCCAACCCTTGCCAGTTTATGTAATTTGCCTGCTCCTGGAGGTATTGACGGGAAAAGCTTTGCTTCAGTCATAAAGGGAAAAGAAAAAGAGATACGCAGTTCTCTCTATACCGTCTACAGAAATACAGCAAAAGCAGTCAGAACAAATGAGTGGAAATTAATTCTTTATCCGCAAAGGAATTATATGCAACTTTTCAACCTGAATAAAGATCCTCTCGAAATTAATAATCTTTCTGCTCTTCCCGAATATAAATCCAAAATTGATGAAATGATGACATTGATGAAAGAATGGCACGTATCAACAGGTGACACAGCAACTATGAACCCAAAAATAATTTTACCCCTTGAATACGATTATAAAAAACTTAAACAAGTACCCGATATTAATCAACCAGA
>Ga0113563_10001815_pt1 | contig 12451 bp, 5 predicted proteins | sample Mud3Dept3metaG_FD_80117 | JGI IMG/M metagenome (GOLD analysis project Ga0113563, IMG submission 80117) | Freshwater wetland microbial communities from Ohio, USA, analyzing the effect of biotic and abiotic controls - Mud 3 Core 4 Depth 3... | ecosystem: Environmental > Aquatic > Freshwater >...
CTACGTGACGGTACACGGCCTGTTGCAGGATCCCGTGACCGACGAGGTGATCGGCAACTACGCCGCCGAGCAGAAGGTGGTGGTGCGACGCGGCCATCCGGCGCGCCTCGACTTCGACTTCCGCTCCAAGGAGTGCGCCCTCGAAGTCAACGTCTTCGGCGGCGGAGAGCCGGTCTCGCAAGCCGTCGTCGCCGTGCGCGGCAGCGCGGACAGCCTGCGCTACGCGCGCAGCGGCCGCACCCTCCTCTACCTCTCTCCCGGTCATTACAAGGTGCTCGTGGGTTGCGGCGACCGCGTTCTCGAGCGCGAGGTGTCGATCGAGACGCTGGCGCCGCGCACGCTCTCGTTCGATCGCGACGACGAGAACGCGCAGCTCTTCACGAACTGTCCCGAGGCCGTCGAGCCCTACCTGCAGGGGAACCTGGTCGGTGCCGCCGACGCGCTGGAGCGCGCCGGTGAAGAGGTCGCTGCGGCGCGCATTCGCGGCGAACACTTCGCTGCGATCGGGGAGAACGAGAAGGCGGCGCAGTCGTTCCAGCGCGCCGGTCGCTTCGAGCAGGCCGCGACGCTGATCTCCGACGGCGCCGACCCCAGCGCTGCCGCCGAGCTCTACGAGCAGGCCGGCAACCACGAGAAGGCCGCCCCGGCGTTTCGCGCGGCGGGCAACCCCGCCCGCGCCGCGCATCACTACGAGGTCGCCTTTCGCTACGAGGACGCGGTCGAGTGCTACCGCGAGGCCGGCAATGCCGAAAAGGTCTGCGAGCTGCTCGAGAAGCTCGCGCACTTCCTGGAGGCCGCGCGCTGCGCGAGGGAGAACGGCGACCCCGATCGCGCGATCCGCAGCCTCCAGATGATCGACTTGCGCGACCACGAGTACGTGTCGGCCTGTCGCCTGCTTGGCGAGATCTTCACCGAGCGCGGCGAGCTGGATCTCGCGGTGCAGAAGCTGGACGAGGCCGTGACGATCGGCGGTGGCGAGAACGCTCGGCTCGAGGTCGTCGAGCAGCTGGCGCGCACGCTCGAACAGGCCGGTCGTCTCGACACCGCGCTGGAAACCTGGGAGTCGATCCGCGGGCGCGACTTCCACTACCCGGACGCCAACACGAGGATCGAGTCGCTGCGCAAGGCGATCGACGAGGAGCGCGCGTCCCACGCCACGCTCGCGAACGGCGGGCAGCCGGCCGAGAGTCGCTACGAACTCCTGGGAGAAATCGGGCGCGGCGGGATGGGCGTCGTGTTCAAGGCGCGCGACAAGCGGCTCGGCCGCATCGTCGCGTTGAAGCGGCTGCCCGACAATCTGCGCAACCACCCGACCGCCGTGCGCCTGTTCCTGCGCGAAGCGCGCGCGGCGGCCGCGCTCAACCATCGCAACATCGTCACGCTCTTCGACGCCGGTCAGGAAGGGGACCAGTACTTCCTCACCATGGAGCTGCTCGAAGGCTTCCCGCTCCACGACGTACTGGAGAAGCGCGGCAAGCTCTCGCCGCGCGACGCGGCGCGCCTCGGCGCCCAGACCGCCGCCGGACTCGAGTACGCCCACGCCCAGGGCGTCGTGCACCGCGACATCAAGACCTCGAACCTGTTCTTCACCAAGGACCGCGTGCTCAAGATCATGGATTTCGGTCTGGCCAAGATGACCGAGGAAGTGCGGCGCGCCGCGACCGTCGTGGGCGGCACGCCCTACTACATGGCGCCCGAGCAGGCGGCCGGCGAGGACGTCGATCACCGCGCCGATCAGTACGCACTCGGTGTCACGCTCTACGAGCTGGTGACCGGCGACGTCCCGTTCCGCGAAGGCGACGTGACCCATCACCACCGACACACTCCGGCGCCCGATCCGCGCGAGGCCGCGCCCGATCTTCCGGAGGACTTCGCCGCCGTGATCGCCAGGTTGATGGCGAAGCGTCCCGAAGATCGCTTCGCGTCGACCGGCGAGGCCGGCGCGCAGCTCGCGCGCATCGCGAAACGCCTGGCGGCCTGAGCAACGCGCGCAAGCTCCGCGCGGATCCCATCCCAACGCGCATGGAAGTGCCGGTGAGAGTCGGGTAGCCTCGTACCCCCCCGGCTCCGCCATGCAGGCTCGGCTTTCGCGCACTTGCAATCGCTGGGGACTTGCAATCGCTGAGGGATTGTCGTCGATGGAATCGAGTGCGCGCCCACCCAACGACTGGACCATTCCAATTCAGATCCGGAACGGACAGAGCAGCGATCTTGCAGACTTCGGCATCAACGCCGCCGCAGTCGAAGAGATCCGTGACCGATTTGCCATGGATCCCGGCTCGGTCGACCCCGCGTGGGCGGAAGTCTTCGGCGCCGGCGAAGCGCCCGTCGTGCTCGACTGCCGCGAGGCCGAGAAGCACGCGCGCGCGCTGCGCCTGATCCACTCGTATCGCGCGCGCGGACATCGCATTGCCGATATCGACCCGCTCGGCGGTCGCGCGATGTACTTCCCGGAGTTGGATCCCGCGCACTACGGCTTCGGCCATGACGATCTCGCCAGGAGCTTCCTCGCCGGGGACCTGCCCGGCGGACCGATGCAGCCGCTCGGCCAGATCCTCGAAACGCTGCGCGCCACCTATTGCGGCAAGATCGGTGTCGAGTTCACCCACATCCAGGATCCCGGCCGCAAGGCGTGGCTGCAGCGCCACCTCGAAGAGATGCGCAACAATACGGCGCTCGACCGTGACGAGCGCGCGCGCGTTCTCGAGATGCTCTCGGCGGCCGAACTCTTCGAGCGCTTCCTCCAGACGCGCTTCGTCGGGCAGAAGCGTTTTGGCCTCGAAGGTGCGGAGGCGCTGATCCCGCTGCTCGACACGCTCGTCGAGGGAGCACCCGAGCACGGCATCCACGAGTACGTGATCGGCATGGCGCACCGCGGCCGCCTCAACGTGCTCTCGAACATCCTGGGCAAGTCCTTCGAGATGATCTTCTCGGAGTTCGAGGACATCGAGGACATCGACGCGCCGTTCGGCTCCGGCGACGTCAAGTACCACAAGGGCTACTCGAGCGACCGCCGCACGCGCAGCGGCGCACGCGTCCACCTCTCACTCGCTGGCAATCCGTCGCACCTGGAAGCGGTGAACCCGGTGGTCGAGGGCCGCGTGCGCGCCAAGCAGAGGAATGCGGGCGACCTGCGCGGGCGCTCCGTGGTGCCGGTGCTGATCCACGGCGATGCCGCCTTCGCCGGACAGGGCATGGTCGCCGAGACGCTCAATCTCTCGAAGCTCGCCGGCTATTCCACCGGCGGCACGCTGCACGTGATCATCAACAACCAGATCGGCTTCACCGCGACGCCCGCCGAGACACGCTCGACGCTCTACTGCAGCGACGTCGCGAAGATGATCCAGGTGCCGATCTTCCACGTGAACGGCGACGCCCCCGAAGCGGTGGTGCACGTCGCACGGCTCGCCCTCGAGTACCGCCAGCGCTTCGCGGAAGACGTGGTGATCGACATGGTCTGCTACCGCCGGCATGGCCACAACGAGGGCGACGAGCCGAATTTCACCCAGCCGCTGCTCTACGAGAAGATCCGCGCGCGCCCGTCGGTGCGGCGGCTCTACACCGATGCGCTGCTCGAAGCGGGTGTGCTGGCGAGCGAGGCGGCGCAGGCGATCGAGAAACGGCTCTCGGAGCAACTCGACGAGGCGCTCACCGAGATGAAGGTGGAGCCGCCCGGTCCCGACGAGCCCTACGACCCGCGCGGCCCCTGGACCGGCTTCACCCGCAAGGCGAGCGGCGAGGGTGCCGCCAGCGCCGTGGCGATCGAGCGGCTGCAGCAGGTCGCCGAGCGCATCGCGCATGTGCCCGCCGGCTTCGATCTGCACAAGAAGCTGAAACCGATCCTCGAGCGGCGCGCCAAGGCGATCGCCTCGGACGGCGAAATCGACTGGTCCTTCGCCGAGGCGCTCGCCTTCGGCTCGCTGCTGCTCGAGGGCTACAACGTGCGGCTCTCGGGGCAGGACTCGTCGCGCGGCACCTTCTCGCACCGTCACGCGGTGGTCGTCGATCAGACCTCGGAAATCGAATATGCGCCGCTCGCTCACCTGTCGGCGACGCAGGGTCGCTTCGAGGTGTACGACAGCCTGCTCTCCGAGCAGGCCGTGCTCGGCTTCGAGTACGGCTACTCGGTCGCGGATCCGATGACGCTCACGCTTTGGGAAGCGCAGTTCGGCGACTTCGCGAACGGTGCGCAGGTGATCATCGACCAGTTCGTCGCGTCGGCCGCGGTGAAGTGGGGTCGCCTCTCGGGGCTCGTGATGTTACTGCCACACGGCTACGAAGGGCAGGGCCCGGAGCATTCGAGCGCCCGCATCGAGCGCTACCTCCAGCTCTGCGCCGAGGACAACATCCAGGTCGTGAACTGCACGACGCCGGCCCAGTATTTTCACGTGCTGCGCCGCCAGATGCGCCGCAACTTCCGCGCACCGCTGATCCTCTTCACGCCGAAGAGCCTGCTGCGCGCGCCGCGCGCCGTTTCGCGTCCCAGCGAGTTCTCGAGCGGCGCCTTTCAGCCGGTGATCCCGGACTTCGAATGCATGCGCAGCCCGGAATCCGTGCGCCGCGTGCTGTTCTGCTCGGGCAAGGTCTACTACGACATCAGCGAAGAGCGCGAGCAGCGCGGCGCCGAAGCGGAAGTCGCGATCGTGCGCATCGAGCAGGTGTATCCCTGGGACAGCGCCGGCGTCGCCGCCGCGCTGGCGAAGTTCGTGAATCTCGAGCACGGGGTGTGGGTGCAGGAGGAGCCGAAGAACATGGGGCCCTGGTTCTTCGTGCGCGAGCTGTTGCAGGCGCAGATTCCGAAGGGAATCACGCTGCGCTACGCAGGTCGCCCCGCAGCCGCGGCTCCCGCCGGCGGCTCGATGCGCCTGCACAAGCAGCGCCAGAGCAAACTGCGCTTCGACGCCTTCCACGCTTGATGATCTCGCGCCGCGGCCGGACGGCCGCGCGCCAACACGAGTCAGGTGGCGCTCAGCCGCGCGACTTGCCGCAGCGATTGGCTTCGTCATCCTCGGCCGTAGCGGCCACGGGGGGACGCCGGGAGGCTCGATGGCGATCTACGACCGACTTTCCGCCCAGGACCGCTCTTTCCTCGAACTCGAATCGCCCAACCACCACATGCATGTGGCGGGCTGCTTCATCTTCGAGCGGGGAGCGCTCTCGACGCCGACCGGTGGTGTCGACATCGACAAGCTGCGCAACTACGTCGCGTCGCGGCTGCACCGCATTCCGCGCTATCGCCAGCGCATCGCGTGGATTCCGGTCGAGAACCATCCCGTCTGGGTGGACGACGACCGCTTCAACATCCACTACCACGTGCGCCACACGGCGCTTCCGGCGCCAGGCGACGAGCGACAGCTCAAACGCTTTTGCGGTCGGGTGATGTCGCAACAGCTCGATCGCGGCAAGCCGCTCTGGGAGATGTGGGTCGTCGAAGGCCTCGAGCACGATCGCTTTGCGCTGGTGTGCAAGACGCACCACTGCATGGTGGACGGCGTCTCGGGCGTGGACCTGTTGGCGGTCCTGCTCTCGCCGACGCTCGACAAGGAGTTCGAGCCCGCGGCGCGCTGGCTGCCGAACCCGACTCCCAGCGGTGTCGTTCTGCTGCGCGACGCCGTTCTGCGGCGCGCCGAGCTTCCGTTCGCGATGGCGGGCGCCGTCGCCGCCGCGCTGCGCGCCCCGGAAGCGACGCTGGCGCGCGTCTCCGAGTCCGTCGCGGCGTTCGGCGAAACGCTCTCGACGGCGATGTCGCCGGCCACCGACACGCCGCTCAACCGGCCGATCGGCCCGCACCGCCGCTTCGACTGGGTCGGTTTCGACATCGACGAGGTGAAGAAGGTCAAGAACGCCCTCGGCGGAACGGTGAACGACGTGGTGCTCGCGACCGTTTCCGGCGCGGTCGGGCGCTTCCTCGAACAGCGCGGGATTTCGATCTCGCGCCAGCGCGGGATGGACTTCCGCGCCTTCTGTCCGGTGAGCGTGCGCAGCGACGACGAGCGCGGCGCGATGGGCAACCGCGTCTCGGGCATGATCGCGAAGCTCCCGATCGCCGAGACCCAACCGAAGCGCCGGCTCGAGCGCGTGCGCGCGATCACCAAGAACCTGAAGGAGAGCAAGCAGGCGCTCGGCGCCCAGGTGCTGACCTCGGTTTCGGAGTGGACGGCGCCGACGCTCGCGACGATGGCGTCGCGGCTCGCCTTCGAGAACCGCACCGCGAACATGATCGTGACCAACGTCCCGGGTCCGCAGATCCCGCTCTACCTGCTCGGCGCGCGGATGGCCGAAACCTATCCGATGGTGCCGCTCTTCTCGTCGCAGGGACTCGGCGTCGCGCTGTTCTCATACGCGGGCGGACTTTATTGGGGCTTCGTGTGCGACTGGGACCAGTTCCCCGACCTGCACGACTTCGTCTGCGCGATCGACGCCTCGTTCCGTGAACTCTGCGACGCCGCCGACGCCTGAGTTGACTTGGGGACGTTCCTGCCGCGTTGACTTGGTTGACTTCAGGAACGTCCCCAAGTCGACTGACGGACCCTCGGCGGGATCGGGCGACCGGCGCGCTGACGCGCTACTCCCCGGAGCGGAGGATGGGTCGTGCGTGAAACCCTGGCCCTGGTGCTGGCCGGCGGCGAAGGCAGGCGCCTCTATCCGCTGACGCGCGAGCGCAGCAAACCGGCCGTCCATTTCGGCGGGCGCTACCGGCTGATCGACTTCGTCCTCTCGAATCTCGTCAACAGCGGCTTCCAGCGCATCAAGGTGCTGACCCAGTACCGCGCCACCTCGCTGGTGCGGCATCTCGCGCGCGCCTGGACGCTGGCGTCGACGGTGGTGGACGAGTTCATCGAGCCGGTCCCCGCGGCGATGAACATCGGGCCGACCTGGTTTCGCGGCACCGCCGACGCGATCTGGCAGAACCTCGACCTGTTGCGCGACGTGCGTCCCGTCGACGTGCTCGTGTTCGGCTCGGACCACGTCTACAAGATGGACGTCTCGCAGATGCTCGAGTCCCACCGGGCGATGGGCGCCGACCTGACGGTTGCGACGTTGCGGGTGCCGCGCAGCGAAGCGCGCGCCTTCGGCTGCCTCCACGTCGACGCCTCGGGCTGGGTGCGCGGTTTCATCGAGAAGCCTGCCGACCCGCCCGCGATTCCCGGCGACCCCGACCACACGCTCGTGTCGATGGGCAACTACATCTTCCGCACCGGCACGATGCTCACCGAGCTGCGCCGCAACGCCGAGCTCAAGGAAACCAGCCACGACTTCGGCCGCGACATCCTCACCGACGCCCACCAGCGCGTGAAGGTCGCGGCCTACGACTACATGACCCAGCTCTGTCCCGGCGAGGACGAGCACGCGCGCGGCTACTGGCGCGACGTCGGCACGCTGGACGCCTACTTCGAGACCAACATGGACCTCGTATCGGTGAATCCACACCTCAACCTCTACAACGACATGTGGCCGATCCGCGGCGTGATCGGCGGCGGCGGCCCCTGCAAGTTCGTGTTCGCCGACGAGGAGGATCATCGCGTCGGCTCGGCGGTGGATTCGATCGTCGGCTCCGGCACGATCATCTCGGGTGGACAGGTGGACCGCTCGGTCGTCTTCAACAACGTGCGTGTCAACAGCTTCAGCCGCGTCACCGAGAGCATCCTGTTCCCGGGCGTGAGTGTCGGACGCAATGCGCGGCTGCGCCGCTGCATCATCGACAAGGGCGTACGCGTGCCGGCCGGCGCCGTGATCGGCGAGGATCCCGTCGCCGACCGCGAGCGCTTCACCGTGAGCGAGGGCGGCGTGGTCGTGGTGACGCGACAGGACGTCGGTCAGCGCGACGAGTTCGACGTCGATTGACGGCACGACGCACGCGGGCGTCCGTGCGCCGCAACGAGCTGCAGCTGGTCTTCGCCAGTTGGGAGCTCGCGCCGCTCGCGCAGACCGGGGGTCTCGGCGACATGGCGAGCGGTCTCGCCCGTGCGCTCGCCGCGCGCGGTCACGCGGTCACCTGCATCCTGCCCGCGCATCGAGACGTGTTGCAGCATCCCCGCTGTCCGGCGCTGGCGGCGGCGGGATCGGTGCGGATCGGGCTGCCCGGTGGAGAGCTCGCCGGCCGTTGGCTGGCCGGCGAACTCGACGGCGTCCAGCTCCAGCTCCTCGACCTGCCCGCGCTCTACGACCGCCCGCAGCTCTACGGCGGCGCCGACGCCGCGGAAGCGCTGCGCTACATCGCGCTGTCGCGCGCGGTGGCGGAGTTCGCGGCAACGGTCCGCCCGCAGGTGCTGGTTGCGCACGACTGGCACGCGGCGCTCGCGCTCTGCGCGCTCCGAGTCCGCCACGACTTCGGTGCGGCGCGCGGTGTCGGCGCGGTGCAGGTGGTGCACAACAGCGCCTTCGTCGGACGCTTCCCGGCGCAGGCTTTCGCGGCGACGGGACTCCCGGACTCGCTGTTTCATCCCGACGCAATCGAGTTCTGGGGCGACATCTCAGTGCTGAAAGCGGGACTCGTCTTCGCCGACCGCATCGTCGCGGTGTCACCGACCTACGCGCAGGAACTGCAGACGCCCGCGTTCGGCGAGGGGCTCGAAGGACTCTACGGCTCGCGCGCGCGCCGCCTGCTCGGCATCGCCAACGGGATCGACACGACCCTTCACGATCCCGCCACCGATGCGTCGCTGCCCGCGCGCTACAGCGCCGAGTATCCGAAGCCGAAGGGCCGCTGTCGCAAGGCGCTGCTCGACGCGACGGGACTGGACGCGCCGCAGCCGGGCCGGCTGCTCGCCGCGGTGGGTCGGCTCGCCGCTCAAAAAGGCTGGGACGTGCTGGTCGCCGTGCTGCCGAAGCTGGTCGAAGACGGCGCGTCGCTGGTGCTGCTGGGCGACGGCGATCCCGCGTTTGCCGAACAACTGCGCGAGGCCGCGACACGCTGGCCGAATCGCGTCCACGTGACGATCGGCTGGGACGACGCGCTCGCGCGGCGTATCTACGCGGGCGCCGACTGCCTTCTCGCGCCGTCGCGCTTCGAGCCGTGCGGGTTGGTGCAGTTGCTCGGCCAGCGCTACGGCGCGCTGCCGGTCGCGCATCGCGTCGGCGGATTCGTCGACACGATCGAGGACGGCGAGACCGGCATCCTCTTCGAACCGCTCACCCCCGCGGCGATCGCCGCGGCGGTCGATCGCGCCGCCGCGCTGTTGCGCGAGCGCGGCGTGCCCGCCGTGCAGCGCAGACTGCTCTCGCTCGACGTCTCGTGGACGGCGCCTGCAGCGGCGTGGGAACGCGTGCTCGCGACGGTCGCACGCGAAGCCGCGCAGAGGATTTGAGCCGTGACGTGGCGCATCGAGCCGGGCAGCGAGACGCCGCTCGGCGCGACCTGGGACGGCGCCGGCGTCTCGTTCGCGCTCTTCTCCGAGCACGCGACCGCCGTCGAGTTGTGCCTCTTCGACGCGCCCGACGCCGCAACCGAGTCTGCGCGCATCGCGCTGCCCGAGCGCAGCGGCGACGTCTTCCATGGTCGCGTTCCGGAGCTGCGTCCGGGGCAGCTCTACGGCTATCGCGTGCACGGCCCGTTCGCGCCACGCGAGGGGCATCGCTTCAATCCGAAAAAGCTTCTGGTCGATCCCTACGCGCGTGCGATCGCCGGCACGCTGCGCTTCGACGCGGCGCTGCGGGGCCACGACCCGCTGCAAGCGGAGCTGCCCGACGTGCGCGATTCGGCGCCGTTCATGCCGAAGTGCGTCGTCGTCGACCCGCGCTTCGACTGGGGCGACGACCGTCCGCCGCGCACGCCGTGGAGTCGAAGCGTCCTCTACGAGTGTCATGTGAAGGGCATGACGAAGCGGCATCCGGAGCTCGCGGAGGCGCAGCGCGGTCGCTACCTCGGGCTCGCGGCCGAGCCGGTCGTGTTGCACTTGCAGCGGCTCGGCGTGACGGCGCTCTCGCTGATGCCGATCCACCATTCGAGCATCGACGCGCATCTCGCGGCGCTCGGATTCCCCAACTACTGGGGTTACAACACGCTCGGCTTCTTCGCGCCGGATGCGCGCTTCGCGTCGGGCGACGCGGGCGCGCAGGTGATCGAGTGCAAGCAGATGGTGAAGGCGCTGCACCGCGCCGGCATCGAAGTGATCCTCGACGTCGTCTACAACCACACGCCGGAAGGCGGTCCGCTCGGGCCGACGCTCTCGCTGCGCGGGATCGACAACGGGTCGTACTATCGGCTGCCCCTCGAAGACCCGGCCGAGTACCTCGACTACACCGGTTGCGGGAACACGCTGAACACGCGCCACCCGCGCGTCCTGCAGCTGGTGCTCGACTCGCTGCGTAGCTGGGTGACCGAGTATCACGTCGACGGCTTCCGCTTCGACCTGGCGCCCGTGCTCGCGCGCGATCCGGTCGCGTTCCAGCGCAGCGCCCGCTTCTTCGAAATCGTGCGGCAGGACCCCGTGCTCTCGCAGCTCAAGCTGATCGCGGAGCCGTGGGACCTGGGGCCCGACGGCTATCTGCAAGGCGGCTTTCCGCGCGGCTTCGCCGAGTGGAACGGCCGTTACCGCGACGCCATGCGGCGTTTCTGGCGCGGCGACGCCGGGCAGCTCGCCGAAGCCGCGACGCGCCTCGCCGGCTCGAGCGACCTGTTCGCGCTCTCCGGCCGCACGCCGCAGGCGAGCATCAACTACGTCGTGTGCCACGACGGCATGACGCTCGCGGATCTCGTCAGCTACGCGCAGAAACACAACCTCGCGAACGGCGAGGAGGGTCGCGACGGCCCGCACGACGACTCACACAACTGGGGGGAGGAGGGTCCTTCGCGCTTGCTGCGCGTTTGCAAGAAGCGCGCTCGTGCGCGGCGCAACCTGATCGCGACGCTCGCCTTCTCGCAAGGCGTCCCGATGCTCTCTCACGGCGACGAGCTGGGCCGCACCCAGCTCGGCAACAGCAACGGCTACTGCCAGGACAACGAACTCACCTGGGTGGACTGGAATCTCGACCGCGAGGGACGCGCGTACCTCGACTTCGTTCGCAGGGTCTTTGCGCTGCGCCGCGACAACGCGGTATTCCGCCGCCGCCGCTTCTTTCGCGGCGAGTCGGTCGATCCCTCGGGTACCGGCGATGTGACCTGGCTGCGGCCCGACGGCTCGGTCACCACGCTCGCGCACTGGGAGAATCCGGATCGCAAGAGCGTCGCGATGTTGATTCCCCGAGAGGCAGCCGACGCGCGGGACGAGACGGGTTGCGAGCAGTTCGCCGAGACGGTGCTGCTGATCCTGAACGGGCACGCGCACAAGCGCGTCTATGTGCTCCCCGATCTGGGACGCCCGGGGAGCTGGCACGAGGTCGTCAATACCGCCTGCGCAACGCAGCGCCGGATCGACGACGGCCGGCTGGGTGTGGCGCCGTGGTCGCTCGTGCTGCTCGGCTTCCGGGAACAGCAGTGAGTGTCGAGCGACCGAAGCTCGCCGCACTCGCCGAGCGCCTGGGGATCGCATCGTCCTACTGGGACCTCGTCGGCAACGCGCGAACCACGCAAGACGCGACGCGCGAGGCGCTGGTCGCTGCGATGGGATTCGACGCTTCGGATGAAGCCGCCGCCGCGCGCGCTCTCGACGAACTCGCGCGCACCGAGAACTCGCTCGTCGAGCCCGTCCTCGTGTGGCGCGAATTCGAAGACGCCGTGCCCTCGCTGCCGTTGCGGCTCGAAGCGTCGTCGGGTGCGCTCGACTTCGAACTCGAGTTGCGCACCGAGAACGGCTCGGTGCATCGCGCGGCGGGCCGCGTCGATCCCGCCGAGCCCCGCCTTGCGCTGCCCGTGCGACCGCCGGCCGGCTACCACGACCTCGTCGTGCGCGTCGCGGGACGCGGTGTCGCCCGCGAAGGTCGCCAGCGCTTCATCATGGCGCCGCGCACGGCCTACACGATCGAGGAGCGCATCGGCGACGCCCGCGTGTTCGGGGTCTGGGCGAATCTCTACGCGGTGCGCAGCGCGCGCAACTGGGGCTTCGGCGATCTCGGCGATCTCGGGGCCTTGATGCGCTGGTGCGGCTCCGCCGGCGGCGCCTTCGTCGGCGTGAACCCGCTGCACGCGATTCCGAATCGCGGCCTCGCGATCACGCCGTACAGCCCGTCGAGCCGGCTCTACCGCAACCCGCTCTATCTCGACGTCGAGGCGGTGCCGGAGTGGGACGCCTCGCCGGCGGCGCGCGCGCTACGCGGCGACGCCGGGTTCGCCGCGCGGCTCGCGCGACTGCGCGCAGCCGACACCATCGACTATGGCGCCGTGCTCGACGCCAAGCTGCCGGTGCTGCGCGAGCTCTTCGCGAGCTTCTGCGCGCAGCGCGAGCTGGCTGCGAACGCGCGGAGCGCGGCGTTCGCGGCGTTCGTCGCGCGCGAAGGCGAGCGGCTGCGCGACTTCGCCACCTGGGAAGCGCTCGCCGCGCACTTCGCGGAGCGGGGCGGGGAGCCGGCCACC
>Ga0113563_10001816_pt1 | contig 12450 bp, 11 predicted proteins | sample Mud3Dept3metaG_FD_80117 | JGI IMG/M metagenome (GOLD analysis project Ga0113563, IMG submission 80117) | Freshwater wetland microbial communities from Ohio, USA, analyzing the effect of biotic and abiotic controls - Mud 3 Core 4 Depth 3... | ecosystem: Environmental > Aquatic > Freshwater >...
AGATTCCGCATGAATCAGTGTCAGTCCGGTTTTCACAACTTACATATGTGGCGTATGCCAGAGCCAGAGCAAGGCTTCCGCAACCGGGAGGCCCCGTGAACAGTTGGGCATGGCTCACACGTTCCTCCTTAACTGAACGGATAAGCTTGCTGATGATCTCTTTCTGTCCGGGTATCCGTGAGAAATTCATTTAATGGTAAGGGAATTATTTTAAAGCGTTTAGTGCGGCATCATAATCGGGTTCCTGCCCTATTTCGGGAACAAGCTCTGTATAAATTATCTTCCCGGCTTCATCGATGATGACAACGCTTCTGGCATAGAGTCCCTCAAACAACCCATCGAGAATATCCACTCCGTAGGCCTTACCGAACGCAGTATCCCTGAATCCTGAGAGAGTGATGACATTTTTAATGCCTTCCGCCGCACAAAAATCCCTGTGGACAAACGGAAGATCCTTCGAGATTGCCAGGACAGTTGTATTGGTCATTCCGGCAGCAAGCTGGTTGAATTTTCTCAGCGCCGCCATGCATACGGATGTGCCGAGACTGGGGAATATATTCAGGAGGAGCTTCTTACCTTCAAGTTCTGATGATAAAAGAGTGCTGAGGTCTGATCTGACCAGGGTAAAGCCGGGAGCTTTGCTTCCCTTTGGAGGTAAATTTCCGGAAGTGGTTACCGGATTTCCCTTAAGTGTAATTTTTGCCATTTCTTTTTTTTCAAAATTAGTTAAACTTTTAACAAAGGTGAAACGTTATTGAACAACCAAATGTTCACCACCCTTCAGTGGTGAACCCTATCCCCAACTTCCCCATAAACTGGCTCCTTCGCTAAAATAGCCCACCCTGCATTTAAATACTGAAATCCCGGGAACTTTCACAGAGGAAATCCGGAGAAGACACAGAGAGCCACAGAGAAAAAACTTATTGAATTCTAGTGCTAATATTAAGATGATTAATTGAATCAGATATTTCCAAAAAATAAGTAGGTTTGTAAAGATTATTAAACAAACTCCCAAAAAACGCTTGGTATATGAAAATGATTCAGGACTTCAATTTTAAAGATAAAAAAGTTATCGTAAGAGTCGACTTTAATGTTCCGCTCGACAAAAAGACATTTGTGGTTACAGATGATAACAGGATCAGGGGTGCCCTGCCGACAATAAAGAAGATAATCGGCGACGGAGGATCCTGCATCTTAATGTCACACCTCGGCAGGCCGGAAGGCAGGATGGAGAAATACTCTCTCAGGCCTGTATTGCCGGTACTCGAAAAACACCTGGGCATGAAGGTACTTTTTGCCGATGATTGTCTTGGCGAGTCAGCCATTAAGATGTCAGCAGCTCTTAAACCCGGAGAAGTTCTTATGCTGGAGAATGTCCGTTTTTATCCTGAAGAAGAAGGCAAGCCCATCCTCCCCGACGCAGCAACAGATGAAGAAAAAAAGGCAGCAAAGGCTGCCATGAAAGTAAAACAGAAAGAGATGGCAAAAAAGCTTGCAGGTTATGCTGAGATCTATGTGAACGATGCATTCGGCACAGCACACAGGGCTCACGGATCGACTGCCGTGATAGCTGATTTCTTCCCTGAAGATAAAAGAATGTTCGGATTCCTCATAAACAGCGAGCTCGCAGCAATGGATAAAGTACTGAAGAGCGCTGGCAAGCCTTTTACAGCGGTGATGGGAGGTGCAAAGGTGTCGGATAAGATACTTATCATTGAGAACCTTCTGGAAAGGGTTGATAACCTGATAATCGGAGGTGGAATGACATATACATTTATCAAAGCTATGGGCGGGAAAATTGGCAATTCCCTTTGTGAGACAGACAAGCTTGATATTGCAAAGGCAGTGCTTGAAAAGGCTAAAGCAAAGGGAGTCAATCTTCTCCTTCCTGTTGATGGGCTGAATGCCGATAAGTTTGATGCTGAGGCAAATACATATATTTCTGACATTGATGACGTAAAAGACGGATGGATGGGACTTGACATTGGCGAAAAGAGCATTAAGCTCTTCGAAGACGTGATAATGAAGTCAAAGACCATACTCTGGAACGGTCCGATGGGGGTGTTTGAAATGGAGAAATTTGCCAAAGGGACAACTGCCATAGCTATAGCAGTGGCAAAAGCAACAGAGCAGGGAGCTTTTTCACTTATCGGAGGTGGCGATTCAGTTGCGGCAATAAACAAGAACGGACTGGCGGATAAGGTAAGCTATGTCTCTACAGGTGGAGGTGCTATGCTTGAATATATGGAAGGGAAAAAATTGCCAGGGATTGTTGCTATCCGGGGAGAATAAGATTCATCTTAAAAATCAATTATCTTTGCAATATTATGAGAAATACTATTTTCATAGTACTGCTTTTTTCATTGTTACTGTCGTCGTGCAAAAAAAACAATGGTACAGATACTGATACTTCGGGTACGGCAACAATAGACAATAATATGACTCTTGATCCGAAATTACAGACTTATGTTAACTACGGATTCCTTTTCTCAGAAGCTAAACTTGTTTCAAATGTAGGTGCTCCAAAGCCTGATATTACAATTTCCAATGACGGGACACTGAATAATTTAATAATCCAGGCAAAAATAAACAGCAGGTTTTATAAAGCTGGTGAATATATTAATGCTAACCTGGCTATACAGGCATTTAATAATCTGACATCAGTTTCTGTTCCGCAATGGGAAGATTGGGCTTTTTCTATTAAACCAAACCAGGTATGGATTTTCGAAACAGCTGACGAGCATTATGCCAAGATCAGAATAATTGAGACAATATCAGAAATCAGGTCACAACCAGAACTGAACTGGAAATGGGCTGAATGCACCTTTGAATGGGTTTATCAGCCGGACGGAACATTAACCTTTCCCGGTAAATGAATCCGGCTCTTTTTAATAATATCTTTACCATAGCCGACCAGAATAGCTTTCACATGAAAATGCTGGAAGTGTTTCACTACCAGGCTGAGAACAATCTGCTGTACAAAGAATTTATTGATTACCTGCATATTGACAGGAATTCTGTAAGCTCAATGACAGACATTCCCTTTCTGCCGGCAGAGTTTTTTAAGAACCACAAAATTGTAACCGGCAACAACCCTGTAGCGATGGTCTTTGAGAGCAGCGGCTCAACCGGGATATCAGCCAGCCGGCATTATGTTGCTGATATTGAGATTTATAGAGAGAGCCTGATACGGACATTCAGACTTTTTTACGGTGATCCCGCAGAGTATTTCATAGCTGCATTATTGCCTTCATATACCGGGAGGGAGAACTCCTCGCTTGTTTATATGGTAAATAATCTTATAGAAATCAGTGCCTTTCCTCACAGTGGTTTTTATAAAAACAATATCGGGGAGATGCTCACAAATATTGAAACCGCCAGAGAAAAAAACAGAAAGATCCTTTTAATCGGAGTAAGCTTTGCACTTCTTGATCTTGCTGAGAAATATTCACCGGACCTGTCAGATGCAATAGTTATGGAAACTGGCGGTATGAAAGGCAGACGGAAAGAGATGGTACGGGAAGAGCTGCATTCTGTTCTCAGAAAGGGGTTAAAGGTTGAAAAAATCCATTCCGAATACGGAATGACTGAGCTTTTGAGCCAGGCTTATTCAGAAGACGGCGGGGTCTTTTATTGTCCGCAATGGATGAAGATACTTATCAGGGATCCGCAGGATCCTTTATCCGTGATCTCCACTCCGGATAGAACCGGAGGGATCAATATCATTGACCTGGCCAACATCCATTCCTGCTCATTTATTTCCACAGGCGATCTCGGGAAGATCCATAAAGATGGTGGTTTTGAGGTGCTTGGCAGGTTCGATAACAGCGATATACGCGGATGTAACCTGCTTGTAGAGTAGGATGTAATGGTATGGGGAAAAGAGGGGGAGAAAGGGAGAAGGGGAGAAGGGGAGAGGGGGAGAATTAAGACCTGCAAGACCCCAGGACCTTTATATTCCAAGCTTAATCCTTATCTCCTGTGGGATCCCGTTTTTGTTAACCATTATAAACAGCGTTTTTGCCCTGACATAGCTTTCAGACATGTTCAGATATCCGCCGAAGGAATTTCTTTCAGTGCCCCATGAGTTTTTAGTCCTGTAATAAATGGTTCCATTCTGATCCTTTACAATACCTGTAATATGCATTCCATGGTCATCAGTTGTGGAGAAGTTCTCATAACCTGCCTGACGGATCTCCTGTGTGACAGTCACCTCGGAAACATTTCCCGGATTAACTGCAACACCTTCAGCAAAGGTGAATCCATCTTCGCTTGTATCCCCGTCCCAGTTTACCGTATAACCATTCTTCAAAGAATAATCAATTATCTCAATCAGCTCATCAAGGGGGACATTATAAAAACCTGCCATAGCCCAGTTATCAGGTATTTCAAGGATCCCGCGGCTGTAAAAAGGAAAATGACTGAAAGAAGTTATCTCAAAATAATCATTTGTATTGATGCCAAGGTTTTGAGCAAAGGTTTTCGGAGTATATGTTACGCCTTTATATGTAAAAGATTCAGGAACCTTTCCCAGGTATGTGTCTAGCACTGCATCAAGAATTTTATGATATTGTTCACTTTCATTTTTCAGGCCAATGGGTACGGAAGCGACAGCGCTCAGAAACTTCTGTAATTCCCCGTGATTATGGGTTGGCGAACCGTAGTTAAGTCCTGTATATTGTTCATCGGGCACTATCCCGCGTTCAGTAAACACTCTTATCCAGTCATGCGGGTTGCTTCCCTCAGCGATATTTCCCTTGCCCATGCGCAGGTAATTGTCCCTGATTCTGTCAATATAATTATACCTTACTATAAACATTTCCGACAGGTCATATTCACCTTTACCAAGACGTAGGAGCTCCGATTCAATGAATGAGGTTGTTGCAAATGACCAGCAGGTACCTGTTCTTGACTGATTCCTGACAGGAGTGGCTTTAAGGTTGATGACAGTGGTGAACTTTAAGGCTTCCTCTGCTTCAGAACGCTGCACATCTGCGTTCTGAGAAAATGAGGGTTGGATGAATAATGCAGATATGAGTATCTTCAGAATATGATTTTTCATATTAAGTATAGTTGTGTTATTTTTTGTTTTTCACAAGGTTGTAAGAATTATCAATCCATGAAAATATTTCTTTATCCGGGATTGAGCCATCTGCCAGTATTGTATTCCAGTGTTTCTTATTCATGTGATAGCCCGGGATCACCGATGCGTACCTTTCTCTTAGCTCTATTGCCACTGTGGGATCGCACTTCAGGTTGATTGTCAGATCGCCTTCCAGGTTGGCAAGAACAAATATTCTGCCGTTAACCTTGAAAACCAGGGTGTCATCACCAAATGGAAAACTTTCAGTGACAGCGTCTTTTGAGAGGCAATATTCCCGTAAGGTTTCAATATTCATTTTTCCCGGAAATTACTTTAAAGTCGGGTAGAAGGCATTTTCGATATGATCGATCACAAATGAATCACCTTTCTTAACTACAGTAATTACATCGAACCGGCTCTCTTTATCAATGTTATTCCACTTAATATAATTTTCAGCAGCAAAGATCATCGATCTCTGCTTTTCCCGGGTAATGGCTGTTCTTGGATCCTCAAGAAAATCTTCGGACCGGGTCTTCACCTCAGCAAAGACGATGAAATCCTTGTTTTCTGCTATAATGTCGATTTCAAGCTTGCCGGATCTCCAATTACGCCTGAGGATTTTATAGCCGGCATGTGTCAGGTGTTTAACTGCCTGGTCCTCACCCTGTTTGCCAAGATTATGGGATTCTGTCATTTCAGATTTCTATCAGTTTATTCCTGATCGCAAAAAGAATAAGGCTTGCAGTGTTTTTTGAGTTGGTTTTTCCGAGAAGGTTAGCCCGGTGTTTGTCAACGGTTCTTTTACTTATAAAAAGTGCATCTGCGATCTCCTGATTTGAGAAGCCTTCACAAATTTTAGAAAGGATCTCTTTTTCCCTTTTAGACAGATTGGCAGTTTTGCTTTCATGTTCGCGGTGTTTGATCTTCTGAATAACATGGTAAAGCAGTTCCTGTGAAAAATAGCTGCCTCCCTTTGAAACTGTAAGTATGGCTTCCTTCACTTCGGAGATATCTGAATCTTTAAGAAGAAATCCCTTCGCACCTGCATCAACCATTTTATAATAGTACTCTTCCTCTCCATACATCGAAAGAGCAATAATTTTCAGGTCCGGGCAAAGCTTAAGCCCTTTCCTGGTTGCTTCAATGCCATCCATTTCAGGCATGTTGATATCCATCAGTACAATATCAGCGGGAATAGTATTGACCACTTTCAGAAATTCCTCCCCGTTTGACACATCTCCTGTTACTTCAAAATCGGGGAAAGAATTCAGAAGGATCTTTAATCCGTTCCTGAAAAGCTGGTGATCATCCGCAATGATTATCTGAATTTTTTCCATTTGTTAACACTTCTGCAGGGTAGTTCCTGGTTTATTCAATCACCTTTATCAGTGCACTTGTTCCTCTGCCGGGTGTGCTTTCGAGAATGAAAACACCTTCAACAGTTTTAACGCGTGTCTCGATATTTGAAAGGCCCATTCCCTTGGTATCCTCCTTGCTGAGGGTGGATGTATCAAAACCCCGCCCGTTATCGTTAAACTGCAAAGTAACAAATTTTTCATGTTTGTTTAGTTCAATTTCGATTTTTGATGCGCCCGAATGCCGCATGGCGTTATTAATAAGCTCACATACAGCACGATAAATTACAACTTCCTTGTCATTCTCCAGTCTCTGGTTTTCCATATTCGATTTAAAATCAATCTCGATGGTTTTTGTCTGGTTGACCTTTGTGGTGAAAGCCCCTATTGCACTTGCAAGTCCGAAATTCGACAGCACATGCGGACTAAGATTATTGGATATATCTTTAATGGTATTAATAGCTTCATTAACGAGGTGATTGGTGTTATTCAGGATACTCTTATCGGATGGATCATTTATCCTGGAACCGAGGGACGACAAGGACATCTTGACTGTTGAAAGAAGTGGTCCGAGCCCGTCATGAAGATCCTTGGCGAACCTTCTTCTTTCATTCTCCTCAGTATTGATTACCGCGTTAAGAACTCTTTTTTCAGTTCGCATGCGGTCAATTTCAGCTCTTTTCAATGAGTAGAAAATCTCCCGGATGAGAACCACACCCACAATAATCATAAATGAGACCAGCACTCCGGTCCATTCGTCTATCATCACCCACAGATCTGATGGTGTCCCGCGGATTAATTCAACCAGCTGAATGATCTTGCGCACCGCCATTAAAACAAATGACAGTGAAAGAAGGATCCATGATAGCCTGTATTTGGTCATTTTCATGAACCCTAAAGCAATGGATGCCGCAATGATCTGAAGTACGATCGATATTATCAGAGCTATGAGTCTTACCATATCGGGTCAGGGATTTTAGTACAAAAATAGGATAATTAATTGACGGCGCAACGGCGCAATGGCTCAGGGGTGCAACGGGTGGCGCGAAGCGGCGGGGGTTGCGCCGCTGTGCCTTTGAGCCCTTGTGCCTTTTTCTTAACTTTACCACCTCATTCAGGAAGAATGCAATTACTTTATAATATCGGGATTATTATCTTTTCGGCTTTAGTCAGGTTTTCATCTCTATTTAATAATAAGGCCCGTTTATGGGTTGATGGACGCAAAAACTGGTTTGAGACTTTAAATCAGAAAATTAAACCGGGAGAAAAATATATCTGGATACATTGTGCTTCGCTGGGGGAATTTGAGCAGGGGAGACCGGTCATTGAAGCTGTTAAAAATGAGATGCCGCATTATAAAATAATTCTTACCTTCTTTTCTCCTTCAGGCTATGAGGTAAGGAAGGGTTATCAGAAAGCTGATATTGTCTGTTATCTGCCGGCAGACACACCAGGTAATGCGGAGAAATTTGTAAACACAATTAAGCCTGATCTTGCAATTTTCGTAAAATATGAATTCTGGTACAATTATATTTCGGTCCTGAACCGGAAAGCGATCCCTCTTTTTCTTATTTCCGCGATTTTCAGGAAAGAGCAGCATTTCTTCAAATGGTACGGATCATTCTCAAGGGATATGCTGAAGATGTTCAGGATGATCTATGTGCAGGACCGGAACTCGCTTGATCTCCTCAGTGGTATCGGTTTTAAGGATGCAGTTCAGGCAGGCGATACAAGGTTTGACAGGGTCATGGAGATAGCCGGTGCGGCAAAGACTATCCCGCAGCTGGAGAGTTTCAGGGGCAATGAAAGGCTATTTCTTGCAGGGAGCAGCTGGAAGAGGGATGAAGAAATAATTGCGGAATATATCAACAAAAACCCTGACCGTATGAAATGGGTTTTTGCTCCGCATGAGATCGGATCAGAGAACATCAGAAGACTTGAAGGATTGTTCAGGGTGAAATGTACCAGGTTTTCCGAATTCAGTGATGAATCGCGCGATTGCAGGGTGCTGATAATAGATAATATAGGTATGCTTTCATCCGCATACCGGTATGCTTACATCGCTGCCATAGGTGGGGGATTCGGCAAAGGGATACACAATATTCTTGAACCTGCCTGCTGGAGCATACCCATATTATTTGGTCCAAACCATCTGAAATTCCGTGAGGCTGTAGATCTCCTCAGTCTTGGCGGTGCAAAATCCTTTAAAAGTCAGGACGAATTTGAGTCAATACTCAACGATTGGCTTTCAGATGAAAAGCTTTACCGGAAAGTTGCCGATATTGCCGGGAAATATGTCAGTAATAACACCGGAGCAACCCGTAAAATAATGGATGCCGTACGACTTAAAGATATGAACAAGACCGGCTAATAATTTGTTTATAACTTACCTTTTTGAAATTGATAAGGATCATTTAAAGGGATGTAAATTCATCCTAACGGGTTTCACAGAAAAATTCACGATTTTAATATCACATAATCAATTTATTACAATACTCTTGAGAAGTTACTATTAAACCTTAATCCTAATACTTATGATAAAGAAATACAGACATGTTTTTACTACGCTTTTGCTCCTTTTAATGACGATTATCGCATTCGGGCAGGGAGCCACAACATCTTCGATGAGCGGCAAAATAGTTGATGGGCAGGGCGAACCTCTGGCCGGTGCAACCATTCTTGCCACGCATGAATTATCAGGAACCATTTACGGGGCCACCGCAAATAACCAGGGATTATTTACCATTCAGGGAATGCGCCCGGGCGGACCTTACAAAGTTGAGGTTTCATTTATTGGATACTCTAAAAGAACTTTTACCGACATCAACCTGCTGCTTGGCGAGAATTATGTTTTCAATGCCGACCTGACGCAGGAGAGCACCGAGCTCAGGGAGGTAACTGTTGTCGGGACCAAGACTTCTGCGTTTAACACCGAAAAGATGGGAACAACCTCCCACATCAACAGGTCTGAAATGCTGCTTATGCCATCCCTGAACAGGAGCATAAGCGACTATACCAGGCTTTCTCCTTTTGCAACTGGCACAGGTTCTTACCTTGGCCGTGAAAACTATAACACCAATGTAACGGTGGATGGGGCGAACTTCAATAACAACTTCGGTTTATCAGGCACCAATATGCCTGGAGTATCCGGGGAGCCGATCTCAATGGAGGCTATTGAAGAGATACAGGTCGCAGTAGCACCTTTTGACGTACGGCAGTCCAACTTTACAGGTGCAAGTGTGAATGCAATCACCAGGAGTGGTACCAACACCTACAGGGGATCAGTATATGGCTATTACCGCGATCAGACCTTTAACGGGAAAAAAATTCGTGACAAGGAACTGACCGTGGCGGAATCCTCGAAAAAAGTATACGGTTTTACTGCCGGCGGTCCGATCATCAGAAACAAGCTGTTCTTCTTTCTGAGCGCAGAGAAGGAAAGCACCCTTACCCCGGGCAATACCTTGCTGGCGATGGATACAGGCCGTGATCCCGGCGATCCGAATGTCAACTCAAGGGTTCAGGCATCGGACCTCCGGGCATTTTCACAGCTCCTTAAGGATAAGTTTGGATATGAGACCGGAAGGTATGAAAACTGGGGCGGGGATAATGAATTCAACAATAAGTTCCTCGCCAAGATCGACTGGAACATTACCAGGGATCATAAGCTTACCGTAAGGTATAATTTTTCCGAAAGTGCAACAGTTTCCAGACCAAGTAACAGTGGTGATGCCAGACCCTCAATTTCAGGCGGCAGGCATGCCCGTACCGGGGGAATGTCTTACGAAAATTCACAGTATTTCAGTTCAAACAAGCTTAATTCCATTACCGGTGAACTGAACAGCCGGTTCGGTGAACTGTCCAATAAACTTCTCATAGCATATACTTTGTATGGACAGCCAAGGAGAACCAACAGCGATATCATGCCATTCATTGATATTTATGACGGAACTTATACCGGATCTGGTACAACTCAGCAGGGGAATGTTTATATGAGCGCGGGTTATGAGTTATTCTCATACAAAAACAATGTGGATAATAACACTCTGATACTTACAGATAATGTGACCTATCAGATTGATAAGCACAATTTCACATTCGGACTATCATTTGAACATCAGTACTTTTCAAACAGCTATCTCCGCCAGGGAACTGCCTATTACAGGTTCAAGGACCTTGATTCATTCGAGAGATATCTGAACGGTGAGGGGGAAGGTCAGCCGTTCAATACAGATTATCATCCGCTTAACTTTGCCTATACGTATCCTATTAATGGTCTTACGGAACCCAAGTCAGAACTCTCTTTCGGTCAGTTTTCAACTTACATCCAGGATGAGTACAGTGTCCTTGATAACCTTAAGGTAACAGGAGGTCTGCGTATTGATCTGCCTGTGTATTTCGCAGGCGCAGTGGATAATCCAGCGCTGAAAGAATATTCTTTCAGGGACGGGGAGACCGTTGATCTTTCGACCTGGCCCGATGTTAAGGTTTTGTGGTCACCACGCCTCGGATTTGCCTGGGATGTGTTCAATAACAAATCGCTGAAAATAAGAGGAGGTACAGGCATATTCACCGGGAGGATTCCTTTTGTATGGTTTACAAACCAGCCATCCAACAGCGGGATGATCCAGTATCAGCTTGTAATAAACCATGGTTCTTCAAGCAACAATGCCAAGCTTGCGAGGATACCATTTGAAACAGATGCTTCACAACTTTTACAGAATTCAGCCATTACGGATATTTTCCCCACAGCCAATCCTGAAGGAGGAAGAATTGCATCAATCGACAAGGATTTCAGGTTACCGCAGGTATGGCGTACCAGTCTCGGATTTGATATAAAGCTGCCGCTTGAAATGATGCTGACGATCGAAGGTATATATACCAATGATATCAATGCCATCAACTTTGAAAATATCAACCTGCAGGACGCGGCATCAACAATTGTTGAAGGGTCAAATGAAAGACCATACATGTCAAATTACTCTACCAGGTATATGACATCTCCATATACAGATGTGGTGATTATGCGTAACACCGGTCTCGGACAGGGATATTCGGTTTCGGCAAGCCTTGATATACCAAGGGTAGCAGGATTCGCAGGAATGATTGCCTATTCAAAGAGCTGGGGTGAAGAGGTTACCGGAAAATCCGGATCGGACCCATTTTCAGCCTGGCAATACAGAGTTATAAAAACATGGCTTAATTCAGAGGATATGGGGCTGACCTTCAACAATACCCCTAACAGGTTTATCGCAAACCTTAATTATTCAATTGAGTACGCAAAATTCTTAAAGTCGTCACTCTCTGTTTTCTATAATGGATACCAGGGGAACGCATTCTCTTATATCTATTCGGGAGATGCAAACTCTGACGGAACAAGCAATCATGAACTGATGTATATACCGGGCAGTCCTGATGATTTCATCTGGTCGTCTCCGATAGATGCAGCTTATTTCACTGAATTTCTCTACCAGGATCCTTATCTGAAAAAACACAAAGGTGAATATGCGTTGAGAAACGGCGCCTATACACCCTGGACTCAGAGAATTGATGTAAGATTTATGCAGGAATTCAAACTGAAGGTTTATCAGTCAGTTAATGTTCTGCAATTCACGGTTGACGTTATCAACTTCGAAAACCTGTTGAATTCAAGCTGGGGTCTTGACCAGAGTAGTGTGACCAACTCTCCGATAATTATCACCGGACGGGATGCCGCTACCGGGAAACTGAAAGCCAGCATGAGGAAGATTGGCGGGAAATATGTCACCAAATCATTCCAGGATCCGACTTCCGTGGCAGGAACATGGGGGATCCAGCTTGGACTTAAATATTTGTTTAACTGATAATTATTAAAATCAGGTAAGGAGTCTGTCTCAAAAGTATCAATAACCACCCCCGTATCCCCGACAGTGACCGTCAGGGGGGAGGTGGTGAGTTTTTGAGACATCCTCTTTTTTGTGTTTTGCAGACGGGATCAGGTGCCGGAAGAATATAAACAACTTAATGGGCAGA
>Ga0113563_10001817_pt1 | contig 12449 bp, 10 predicted proteins | sample Mud3Dept3metaG_FD_80117 | JGI IMG/M metagenome (GOLD analysis project Ga0113563, IMG submission 80117) | Freshwater wetland microbial communities from Ohio, USA, analyzing the effect of biotic and abiotic controls - Mud 3 Core 4 Depth 3... | ecosystem: Environmental > Aquatic > Freshwater >...
AGGTAGGCGGCGCTCCGCGACGCATCTCGAATCCATGTGATACGAAGCGCGACAGGCACATGGGTGGAATAAACGTCAGGAGGGACCTACTACCTGGGCTGTCCCCAATCGGCGCGTGCGCGCCATGGGGAAGCGATTTAGCGTACACCGTTCGCAGCCCCGGAGGTAGAACGGGGGCTTGAGGTCATCAGCCATCGACTCCTGCTGCCAGACCGATCGTCGCGCCGGCCTGTTCTACACCCCCTTTGACGCCCCCCTCCAAACGAGCCCACCGTAACGACAACGAGCCCCACCGCGAATGATCCTACCGACTCAGCATGCCGTGCCGAAGTCCGCGCAGGATCCGACCGGCGTGGCTGCACTATGGCCACTGCGGGTTAACATGTCAATTGCAAAAGCCCTGTTGTGAGTCGATCCTGTCATTACTCAAAGCGGAGTCAACGCATATCGCTCGCTCACCGCTCCACCTCGGTCCCTATTCACCAGCCCAAGGCTCTGAGTAGCCGCCGGCGCAGGAACCATTCCCCGGCGAACATGAGACCGGCCAGGAGGTAGGCAATGACGCCGTTGTAATAGAACCACACGTCATCGGACCCCCACACCGCCGTCCAGAAGGCCGTCAGCGCGTTGGCGCCAAAGAACACGCACCAGGCCTGAGTCACCTTGCGCGTGTATGTCACGATTTCCGTCGGCAGGTCGGGATAGCCCATGCGGGCGATGCGCTCCGCCACGGGTGGGGGGTACCACAGGCTGGCCGCGAAGATTCCGAGGAGCGCCCCGTTCACCAGCACCGGATACAGCTTGAGCGGCAGCACGTCGTTCCGTCCCAACGCCAGAAACGCCAACAACAGGCCGCCGGCCACGAGCCACGGACTGGGCCGCATTCCGAACGCGATCTTCTTTCGCAGCCAGATGATCGCGACGAGGACCAGCGCCAGCAACTGCGGGGAGAGCCGGTTGCGGCCGAAGTACACCAGCGCCGGGAACGCGACAGACAACAGGGCGCCTAGCCAGTTCCAGATGCTTACGGCCGGCCGGCGTTGCGTCATGGACAGGAGCAGCCTCCATTACCGGTGTTGTCGAGGTTGGAATATGCACCGGATCGTCGCCGGAGTCAAATCGCCGGCTATAAGCCCAGACACAGGAATCCCAGGATTCCTACCAATATGGCGAGCGCCAGCGCTCCGTACCACCCCCACCGCGCCACTCTGAGCGACCGAGCACTCTCCTCTTCCAACCGGTCTAACGTATCTTGCCTGAACCTGATCGCTTTGGCTAGCGCACCCAGCTTGGCCGTCACCTTGGACTTGTCCTCCGCCGGAAGCTCCAGCAACTCGCCCAGGATCCCTCGCTCCATCTCGGGCGTCCCAGAGAACGGCACGCACATGCGCTCCACCTCCAGCGCGCGCTGGTTCGCTGCCAGCAGCTCCCGCAGCAACGCGATCTTCTCCTGCAACGGACCCTCCGGAGGTCCCTCCGGCGCCGAAGGGATTCGGTGTATCGCTCGTTCCAGGAACTCCCCGATCTCCTCAAGGTGAGAGCTTCTCAAGACGCCGACGCCGAAGTATTCGCGGTAAGCCTGGTGCACGTCGCGGATGTCCCGGAAGGCGTTGCGCGACAACCCGTGCAGCAGGTCCCTCAGGAATGCCGGACCGGAACTCGGGGGTCTCAGCCGCATCCGTTCGAAACGCGCCAGCATGGCCAAGAAGAACGCGGACAGTCCGATGGCAACCACCGCGAAGAGCATGGCAGCGCCGACGAAAACGAACAGGACGATGCCTTGGAGGCTCATCGGTCACCTTGCCCGAACCCAGCGTCGTCCGCTTGCGCGATCAGCAAGCGACGCATGAACAGAACGCTCAATGGCCTTCGTGCATCACGATTAGCAGACAGGAACCGGGAAGGCAAGCCGAGACCGGCGCCTGTCTTTGCCTCCAGGCCTTAACAGGATACAGTGGACTCGGCGCCAGCGCGGGGGAACGCGGGCGTGCGCACCCGGGCGCGAGGCACGCCCCGCTTCTGAACAGACGACCACGGCTCCAATCGGGACGAGCATGGCGGCCGCGGCCGGAATCCGGCGGCCGGCGAACGTGCATGGGGGGCACACCGCGAATGATGAAAACAATTCCCACGAGCTTCAGCGATCCGATCAACGCGCGGATCCTCGCCGTGTCCGAGGACCGGCTCCACGGATTCCAGCAGGATCCGCTGGGGGAGATTTCCCGGCAATCCGCGGTGGAACTGTCGGAGGTCGTCGCGCGCATCCAGGCGATGCTGCGGGCGGGGACGATCCGGCGGGTGCGACAGACGCTGCTTGCCACCAACCTCGCCCAGGGCGCGCTGGTGGCGTGGCAGGTACCCCAGGAGCGACTCGACGCCGCCTTCGAGTACATGTTCGAGCGTGATCCCTTCAGCGGACATGTGGTGATCCGCACCACCGACAGCGCCACGGCCGGCGCCAGGTACCGGCTGTGGACTACCCTGAAGGTTCCACAGGGATTCTCGATGACCCGACATTGCGAATTCCTGGCGCGACAGACCGGCGCCGAGAGGTTCCTCCTGTTGCCCGCGAAGAAACTGTTCACCCTCGGCGTCGGCCACGTGCGCCGGCGGGGGCTGGAGCCGGGAAGTCGCGCCGACGTCCCCGCCGACGTCACGAACGTCACGGTGACCGATCTGAACGAATCGGAGTGGCGCGTTCTGATAGCGCTGAAGCGGGAGTTTGCGCCGGAGGAGCTTGTTCCGGATCTCTGGGCCGCGCGCGCCCGGGAAGCGGGCTTGCCGCTGGAGGTTTTCCTGGCCACGGCTCGGGACTTCGAGCGACGCAACATTATCGGCCGCTTCTCGACCTTCCTGGAACACGTCAAGGCGGCGGCGGGTGGCGAGCGCGTGACCCGCTTCAACGCGCTGTTCCACTGGGCGGTGCCGCCGGGCCGGGAGATCGACGCTGGCCGAGAAGTGGGCCGCCATCACATCATGACGCACGCCTACTGGCGCGAGGGCGGCCCCGAGTTTCACCACGTGAACATCATGGGGGTCGCCCACGGCACCGACAAGCCGTTGCTGCTCGCGCACAAGGCCGCCATCGATCAGCATCTTGCAGAGATGGGGATCGCGCCTCTCTACACCAACGTCTTCTGGGGGGGGCGCAGCGAGATCAAGCCGTCCGAGATCTCGCCGCTCGCCTATCGGGACTGGTGCAAGAGCGTGGGGATTGACCCGGAGGGGATGAGAGCCTGACCCGGAGATCGCGAATCGGGCCGGCCACGTGGTGCTGACGTGATGATGGACAATGCGGGGCCAGGAGGTCCTTGACTCTCTCGCACTAACCGATTAGCGTGAAATCAGGACGGACGGGGGGAGAGATGGCGATCCCCAGGCGCGGGCCGAAGGCACCGCATAGAGAAACTCCGGCACGGGGCCTGCTGATCGTGGCGCGGGACCATGTGGACTTGTACCATTCCCTGGAGCAGGCGTTCGGGGGCAGCAAGCGGGTGACCGTCCTCCTCGACCGGCGGCGTGAGGAGCGTCGGCGCGCGGTCCGTGCGGTAGAATCCGACCTGCGACGGATTGACCGGCGTAGCTTCCCCCACGTCGAGGACGATCTTCGCCTGCGCAAATACGTGTTGGTCCGCCCGCACCATCGCAGGCCCCACGACTGATTACCCGCAACGGGTTTGTGTCTACCGCGTGCGTTGTCCCCTCCCAACGGACGCCGGGCCAGCTTCTGACGGGCCTCCCGCGCTCGTCGTGCATGCCGAACTCGGCGATCGCCTATGCGTATGCCTCGACGCGTTCCCGTTCCGACGTCGCGCCGCACCGAGGCCGGTGAGCCGGTGCGCGGCTGGCACGAGCACCGGCGCTCGAGGGGAACCGGAAACGCCGATTTGTACGGCAGGGAGGGAAGAGCATGCCGGACCAAGAGTTGGCAGAGCCATTCACCCGGTACGCGATCAGCCTGCCATTCGACTACCGCCTGGCCGCAGAGACCGCCTACCGGTTGCGGGGCGGCTGGGTCCGAGATCTGAGCGCCCGTGGCGCCTGGGTGGAGCTGCCGGAAGTATTAGCTGCATCGGCCGACCTTCAGCTTCGCTTCGAGGTCCCCGGGGCCGAGCTGCGTCTGGCCGCGCGGGTGGCCTGGACCTGCCCCGAACCGCACGAGCGCCCCCGCCTGCACGGGTTGCTCTTCACCCGGGTCACGCCGGAGCAGCGAACGCGCCTGCGTGCGCTCCTCGCCCAGCGGAAAACGCGTGGCGTCGGGCGCCTCTACTGCGCCTTCGCCGCCACCTGCCGGAACAAGGCAGCCGGAGACGTGCCGTTTCCCTGCGAGACGCGCGATCTTTCCTTCGGCGGCGTCGCCCTCCGCCTGCCGGAGCCCGTGCCGCGCGGGACGCAGCTTCGGGTGACATTCCCCACCGCATTTGGCACCGTCACTGCCGACGCGCAGGTTGTCTGGGCGGAACCGTCGGACGCTCGGCCCCGCGGAGCCCCATACCGGCATGGCCTCCGGTTTCTCTGCATCGATTCGTCGAGCGAGTTGCCTCTGAAATTGCTCCTCGCCGGGTGGCGGTAGGCCGAGGCGATCGTCGACCTCTGTTCGTCGTAGGCAACAATCAGCCGTGCGCGGCCCGGCAGAGGTGTCTCCACGTCGCCCGACGATGTCGTGTTCGCGATGGCCAATCGGCGCGTAGAGGCGTGCGGGGCGGGTTACTCCAAGCTGATCGCTAGCCGTTTGTTGATCCGCCCTTTGCTTTTGTAATCCACGATACGGATGGGCCCCACTTCGGCCGTGTTGGCGACATGGGTCCCGCCGTCGGCCTGCAGGTCGAGGCCGACGATCTCGACAATCCGGACCTCCGCGATCCCTGCCGGCAGAAGATTGATCTTCGTGCGGATGAGGTCGGGGATCTGGAAGGCCTCTGCGCGCGGGTGGATGCGGACACGCACGGCTCGTGCGGCCGCCACCTCGGCGTTGATCTTGACCTCGATCTCGCGCACCAGCTCGGCCTGCATCCGCTCGAACTCGAAGTCCATGCGGGCCTGCCCCGGCTCCATGTTTCCGCCCGTCACGCGGGCGCCGTAGTCCCGGAAGATCAGCCCGCAGAGGATGTGCAGCGCCGTGTGGGTGCGCATCAGGCGGTAGCGGCGCTCCCATTCGAGGCGCAGCCCGACCTGAGCCCCGGCGGACGGAAACGGTTCCGCTCCCACATCCACGAGATGCCACAAGGCCTCCCCCGCCCGCCGCATCCCGACGATCGACATGGCGCGCCCGTTTGTCTCCAGCCAGCCCAGGTCGTGCGGCTACCCGCCCCCGCCGGGGTACACGATGGTGCGATCCAGCGCGACGCCTCGCAGCTCCTGGTTCACGGCCACTACTCGCGCCGAGGCTTCTCGGAGGTAGCTGTCCGTCTGATAAAGCAAATCGGTCATGGCGAACGCTTCTTTCTGTCGGAAAGAAGGCATGCGGTGGGGCCCCCGGGGCAGGCCTGGCCTAGCCGGCGGTGAGGCGCCCGGCGACGGTGAAGCGCTCCCCACCCTGCGGCGTCAGGATCACCAGTTCTCCGGGAGCCGGCGACACGCCGGTCAGTGCGTCGATCGTGGAGCCGTGGGAGACCAGCACGAGGTTTCCCGCGGGGAGCCGCTGGCCGACCAGCTTCTCCAGTTCCCGCACCTGCGGGGCGCGATTTTCCGGCCGGCCGAAGAGATTGCCCAGCGGCGGCCACGCCTCGGCTGCGCCGAAGGCGAGTCGGGCCGTGTCGAGGCAGCGGCACCACGGACTAGACAACACGCGCGCGACCGGGATGCGTCGGCTGCGAAACACGTCGCCGATGCAACGTGCGTCGCGACGGCCGTCCTCGCTTAAATTGCGCTGGGTGGCGCAGTCCGTGAGCTGCATGCCGGGCGGATCGCCCACGCCGGGAGTCGTGACGGTGTGGCGGATCAGGATGACGTGGCCGCCGGCTTGGAGGAGGGTCCAGAGTGCCTCGCCCTGGACGGCGGCGTCCGACGCGGGAAGCCCGACCAAACCGGCGAGCGCGAGGAACAGGACGGCGCACCTGCGGTCCATGCGGGGAATCTACACGGCGAAGCACCGCCGCGCAACCCGCACGGCACGGAAGTTCAGGCGCGGAAACGAGCGGTCGCTCCCCCAACGCGTCTCAGACCGACTGTAACCCGACGAATCCTTGAATGTGCTGGGTGACCTTGGCGTCGAGACCCAAACCGGCGGCCAGCCGCTCGAGATACTTCTTCTCCGCCGGGTATCCACCTCGATCCCCAGCAGAGACGCCCCGTACATCTGCGCCCCGAGATCCGGCCTCCCCTGAGCCGCTGCCATCCACTCCTCGGTCTCCATTGGCTTCTGCAATTCCGTCATCGCGTAGCGCTGGGCCCCGGGGTCGACGCCGATCTCCTGAAGCTTCCCCACGATGCGCCGGACTTCGTCCTCGTCGATCTGGCCGTCCGCCTTGGCCGCATTGACCGTGGCCTGTCGTCTCCTCCTCTCACCGCGTCGGCTATAATCTCCGATCAAACCGTTGTCGTGGTATCAGGTATTCTCCGCCGACAGCAAACCGCTCGATTGGGGTCACCGTATGCTTCAGAAGCCACGCGCCGTAGGCCGTAAGCGTGGCGGCCCGTAGTGCGATCACGCCCTGCTTTGTCACGCCCTGCTTTCCCTTGACAGTCGCTATCGAGACGGGATATGGCTTACTGTGTTGCGGCTTCAGGTAACCGGGAGGGGGATGCTCCCGCGGACTACCAAGCCATGTGCGCGCACCCTCGCAGACTTCTGAACTGGAGGACGGCGGGCAGCTCCGGAATCAGAGCACGGTGATCGATGCGGGCACGATCGGGGCGCTGGACGGGTTCCGGGTCGACATGGACGGCAACATCTGGGCCGGGTGGGGCAGTTCGGGGGCCCCGGAAGCGAAGGCGCCGGATCTCGACGGTGTGATGGTGTTCAACCCGCAGGGGAAGGCGATCGGTCACATCCGGCTGCCCGAGCGCTGCGCCAATCTGTGCTTCGGTGGCGCCAAGCGGAATCGCCTGTTCATGACGAGCAGTCACTCGCTCTATAGCTTGTTTGTCGAGGCCGAGGGCGCTGTCTGAGCGTTCATCGACGCTTCATGGCCGGAACCCACGCGCGTCGGGGAACACCTCGGCGCGCGTGGCGCATAGCCACCACGCGATTGGAGCGCCGGCATGCGACCTTTCGAGGTAGGATGGTTTATCTGTGTCGCGGGCATGGTCGCGACGCTCTGCGGCTGCAGTCCGCCCCTGCTCCCCTCTTCACTCGACACCCCACCGTTGGTCCTGGTGCCGATCAGCTTCGTCAATGTCGCGGACGGACGCGGCCGATTCCGCGAGATCTACTGTGCGATTCGCGCGGACCACGGGACGGGCCTTCCGGAGGACCTCCCATGCGACGAGGCTCTCGTCCGCCTGCAAGGGGAGCCGCAGGGCAGCGGACGCCCGGTGAATCTGACGAGCGTCACCCACCCCGTGCGCGTCGTCGTCGTGCCGGGCATCTTCGACGAGTGCATCCGGAGGCATGTGCGGAGCTTCTCCGATGGGCTGGCGCACCTCGAAACGCACGGCTGGCGCACCGGCTCCATACCGGTCAGTGGACGATCCGGCACCGCGCACAACGCGTCGCAGATACGCGATTTCGTTTTGGGCTTGCCCCTGGCAGCGGGCGAACGCGTGCTCCTCGTGGCGTACTCCAAGGGCGCGGCGGACACGCTGGAGGCTCTGGGCCGGTACCCGGAGATCCTCCCGCGCGTCGCGGCCGTGGTGTCCGTCGCCGGCGCCGTCGGCGGAAGTCCCATCGCCGATGCGTACGTGCACCTCTACGAGAATCTCCTCCGCGATCTGGCGGTGACGGACTGCCCACCCGGAGACGGTCAGGGCGTGGCGAGCATCACGCGGGCGGCGCGCCAGAGCAGCCTGGCCCGGCTGGCCCTTCCGTCGAGCGTGAAGTATTTCTCCGTGGCGGGAATCCCCGGCCCCGAGCGGATGTCCCGCGCGCTGCTCCCCTTTTACGGGAAGCTAGCGCACGTGGACCCCCGCAATGACGGCCAAGTGATATTCTTCGACGCGATCATCCCGGCGGGGACCTTGCTGGGTTTTCTGCGGGCGGATCACTGGGCGCTCGCCGTGCCGTTCTCCCGCAGCGCGGGAGCATTGCCGTTCAACGTCACTCTGGTCGATCACAACGCCTTCCCGCGCGAGGTCCTCCTGGAAGCCATCGTCCGCTTCGTCGAGGAAGCGCTCTGACGCGAATCGCGACGAGCATCGCCGCCCGAGTTCGTAGGCTTGCATTGCGGCGTGATGTTTACTTCTCGCACTTGATGTCCCGCACACCCCTCTCGGCGAACCAGTCGCAGATTCGCCTCAGGAACGGCGTCCCGGTCCGATCGTTGTCCAGGTGGATGAGGTAGTCGGCCGCCCTGAAGAGGTAGTTCTGGAGCGTTTCACTCTTCAGCTCCGTGTCGCTGCGAGGATCTTTTCCCATCAGCTTGAAGCGGGTCGGGATCGAGTTCACGACGGCGGCAACGTATTTGACGTCATCCCGCAGGTCGTCATCCCGCTTGACCGCCTCGCTCGCAAAATCCGCGGACAAGAGGCGCTGCAGGCTGAGGTGCCATACCGCACACTCGACTCGTAGATCCTGATGCGGCGCCGTATCCGGCCGGATCCGGTCGTCGCCCGTGTTGAACTGCAAGGGATCGATGTTAGTTCCCCTGGCATCCACGTTCAACTGATCGAGCAGGTTGATGCGCCTCACCATCAGCAGTGCGTCGGCAGATGCCGCCGCTACGTTGGTGTCGAGAAAGAAATCGATGCCGGCACGGGTGTCTGCCTTGTGTTTGTGGGGGGGATATCGGGGATACGGGTAGGAATCGACGACGAACAGAAAGCATCCTTTGGGGTGGTCCTTCCCGCTGTACAACGACTTCACCATGCTGAGCAGCGTCGTGATCCCCAGATTATCGGTGGAGCCGCCGTCCACGACGTGCTCGTAGGTCTCCGCCTTGGTGGCGGAGTGGTCTCTCAGCGTCATGTCGTGGAACGCCGCGGGGACGGCGCTCGAGGCCATGACGGCGTTCGCGATCGGGAAGGTGTCGATGCGCGAATTCAGCACCTTGAAGCGTTCCTCGCTGAACACAAAGCGTTTCCCTTCCGTTAACGTCGTCGAGTTGATCAGGATGCGCGGGAGCCCGCTGCCCATATCGCCGATGGTCTTGTGCTTGAACAGGTTGCTGTCAAAGACCTCCTTCATGAGGTCGCTACGATTGAAATTGGTGAACCAGTAGGCCGGTATGTTCTGCGGCAGGAACCAGCGCCCGAACCAGCGAATCTCGAAATCCTTTTTCATCTGCTGGCGGACGTCGTCGCGATTCCAGAGACTCTGATCGCGGCCATACAGGCCGAAGTACGCGGTCGGAAGCGAGCTTCCGGAAACGGCGGACAGGGCGGTGGCTTTGCCCAGGATTCCCAACCGGTCGAGTTCGAGCAGGACCGCGGCCGAAAAATTCGCGGCCCGGCTGCCTCCTCCGGAAAGGGCGATCCCGATGAAGAGGTCGTCGGTCAAATCGCTTGCCGTGATGGTCTCCGACGCTCGGGTGTGACGGGGTTCCCCCTGCGGAGGCAGGGGTTGATTTCTCATCGTGTCCAACGTCGCGATCGAACACGCGATCGTGCTGAAAAGAAGACCCAGGAGCAGGGCAAGGCGCATCACGACAACCCCGGGGGAACATGCAGTAGCCGTCCCTGCCCGTGCCGATGTCATCTCCGCTCTCCTCTCCTGTGCCGGAGCATTCTGGGTGAAGTGTCAGAGGAGGGATTGCTCACGGAGTCGCCGTGCTGAACCCCTTATAGGTGAATGGTTGGGAGATCAGGGTGGGGTATCCCTGGCGTGGCTCGACCACAAACCGATAGACGCCGCCGGGGACCGGATTGTACCAGCGCACCTCGTATTCGCCCATGCCGTCGTCACGCTCGGCCAGGTAGCGGATTTCCAGATCGTACCCGTCGTCGTGGATCGGCTCACCGTTCACCCACAGGGTCTCCCAGCGGTGCTGGTCCTCGACCTCCACGCGGCTCAGCGGCCGGTGCAGATCCACCTCACCGGGGCCAACATCCTGCCACCGGAAGGCGATGAAATCTTCGTCCTGTGCCTTCGCCGCCTGCACCGGCACCGGTTGCGCCAAGGCCTCCCGGTGGCCTGTGCTGGGCCGGGATTCGGGGTAGAAGGCGCCCACCTTCAGCCGATACGTCCAGGCCGGCCCCAGTTCCTGCACCTCGCCCTTTGTCAGAAAATCCCGCGCCAAGACGCCGAGCTGTGCCGTGAGGTATGGCGTGGAGTACCGGCCGTACAGGGTGTGGCCCCCTTCATAATTTTGCCGGAAATATTCCTCCGGCGTGGTGGTGTAACCGAAATAGCCGTTGGAATTGCTGGCGACCGCCACGCCCCGGATGCGGTTCTCGCCAGCCCCCACGAATTCTCCCTGTACACGAGCCGCAATACGCCGGCCCGAGGTGACGGTCACCTCGAATGGGATTGGAAGAATGACCGTGTCGTTCACCCGGATCAGCTGGAACATCACCGTATTGGGAAAGCTATCCTTCGGCTCCAGGAGAGGCTGCAGGAAAGAAAAGAGCAGGTGCCGCTTGTTGCCCTGACAACCCTCGGTGAACAGCCACGAGCGCCGTGCCAGGTCATTGCCTCCCCTCAGGAATGGAACAGCCGCCAGCCACGGCGTGCGGCGCTCGTAGGCGCCACCGGCCACAGGGTTCCCCACCACCGCGGACGTGCAGAGCACCACGTTCTCCACGGTGTTGTGTTCGCGGATGTTGAGCTCCCGCACGGCAGAGCCCACGACCATGTCGTCGGTCAGGCGCTCTCCGAGCTCCTCGAAGAAACGGATGGCCTCGCGGCCAAGGCCCTTCCCCACCTTCTTTGCCTCCTTCCAGTCCACCGGAAGATGGCCGAAGGTGCTATCCCCTTGCTCTCGTAGTGCCGGGGCCATGTCGCCTTCCGTTCCCGACGTCAGGCCATGGACGACCGACCAGGGCGTGTCGTACGTGCGTCGGATCGTCCATTCGAGATCCTTCTGTGCGTAGGCAAACAGATCGGCGTTATACACCTCCACCGGCGGCGTCAGGGCCGTGGCGTGCACCGAAAAAATGGAGTAGGCCGCCAGTGGCAGGTACTGGCCGCGATCGTCTTGCACGTCCACCCGCACCATGCACAGCGCTGGGTTCACCGCCTTGAACACGGCTTGCGGGTCGTCCAGGCTGATTTCTCCGACGTCGTGGTTCAAGACGTACGAGGTCAATGCCCGGTTCCGGTTGTAGCCGTAAATGTCTTTACAGCCCGTGGCAACTCGAGCTGGACGGCGCTCGTCGTGGGCTTTCACAATACCCCGGGCGATCTGTCCGGTGAGGAACTCGAGGTGACTCGTCTCCACCCACTCGCCGCTTGTCATGTGCTTGTTGTAAAAGTCGTTGTCGAAGATGTTGGCCGGTGCCGAATGGGTGTGGGATGCCGTGATGGCGATGTCACCGGGCTTCAAGCCGGTCTGCTCGGCCACCGCCTCCGCCACTTTGTGATGCAAGAGGAGGGATGCCGCGGGGAGATCGATCTGTACCAGGGCGACGGAATGCCCCTTGCCGTCGTTGAGATACACGATCCGGGCCTTGAGGCGGGTACGGAAGCCCTGGCCTCTGTTCGCCAGCATCGAGTATCCCCCCGTGGGCATGCCCGGGGGGGGCGTGATGTCGACGGAGACCGCGCCCGCCGTTGGCGCTCCTGAGACTGGAGGGCGGATGCCCAGGGGTTGCCGGACAGAGATCTCCTGCGTGGCAGCACAGCCCCACACACTGAAAGCCGCCACGAGCAGTACGAGCCTGCGCGATGGACCCATGGGCGTCCCCCGCCTCCTCGACGGTAACGGTAATGCTGTACGCGATCGGTGATTCGGCCGGCAGACCCCGCGGCGCGCGGGCGAGGACGTGCGCGGCTCGCTCATCGGCGCAACGTCGGGGGCGCCCCAATTGCCGGCACGCCGCAAGAAGCACAAACCCTCCGGGATCTGCTGTCCCAGAAGATTTGTGATACCACCCCTTCGACCACTCTGCTCGCCTGGTCTCGGGTTGAGCGCCGTATCGTAACATTGGAGTCCCCCTTCGAGTGGTCGTGAGCGCTCACACCCTCGATCAAAATATCGCTCCGGCGGCGGTTCAGGTCAAGAAGCGTCTCGCGCCATTTATTGACGGGGGCGTATATGTAGGGGACGTAGGTTCTAAAGCGCTTTCAGGACTTTTCGGCACTCCGGGAGCTCGTCGGACACTGCCAACCGATTCACCGACGAGGTGGTCACCCCCAGGAACCGTGCGACCGCCGCGCCGGAATGCCCCATCGCGTGCACGGCCACCTGGCAGAA
>Ga0113563_10001818_pt1 | contig 12441 bp, 11 predicted proteins | sample Mud3Dept3metaG_FD_80117 | JGI IMG/M metagenome (GOLD analysis project Ga0113563, IMG submission 80117) | Freshwater wetland microbial communities from Ohio, USA, analyzing the effect of biotic and abiotic controls - Mud 3 Core 4 Depth 3... | ecosystem: Environmental > Aquatic > Freshwater >...
CATCCCGGTTATTATAATTGGGGCTGTTATCATTTTCTTTTATGTAATAAGCATTTTCCTGTTTAAGAGAAGGATGTTGCAGCTGAGATTATGTGTACTCAATATAATATTATTGGCCGGTCTAATTGGTCTTATTTGTTATCATCTGATATTTTATATAAGAACAGTCCAGGCAGATGATTTTAAGATTGGATTTTCATTTATCATTCCGGTTATAGCCATTATTCTCACATATCTTGCGTTTCGTGGCATCCGGAAGGATGAATACCTGGTAAGATTATCAGACAGGATCCGGTAATCAGACCGATGACTATGAATGGGATAGAATCACAATATTATTATAATCCGTGATTTTCTCGCAATACTGACATCTCAGCGAGATCGGTTCTTTTGAAATCACCTCGAACTTTGTTCTTACATCCTGATTATTGGTGATGCACTTAGGGTTGACGCATTTGGCAATTCCTTCAATCCTGTCTGGAACTTCCACAACTTTTTTTTCAACGACTTCATAGTCTTTAATGATATTGATCTTTGCCTGCGGAGCCACCAACGCAATCCGGTCAAGGTCATCTTTTCTGAAAAATACTTCACTGACCTTTATGATCGCTTTTTTGTTCAGTTTCTTACTTTCAAGATTAGTGCCGAAGGTGATCTGATTCTCAATTTTTGTAAGTCCCAGAATATCGATTACGTTAAACAGCAATCCTGCAGGGATATGGTCTATTACAGTACCATCTTTAATGGCACTGACAACAAGTTGTTCCTTTTTTTCTTTCATAGATAAATTTATTTTTGTCCCAGAATGGTTGTAAGTATTGCCATTCTTGTATAAACGCCATTCAGGGTCTGTGTAAAATAATATGCTTTCATGTTATCATCCACATCTTCACTGATTTCATTCACCCTTGGTAATGGATGTAGTACTTTCATTGTTTCCTTTGTGTTTTCAAGCATCCGGTTTTTCAGAACATATGCATTTTTCACTTTTTCATATTCAATCGGATCTGAAAATCTTTCTTTCTGAACCCTTGTCATATAAATGATGTCTGCACGGGATATGATTTCGGTAAAGTCTTTGTGTTCATAATATTTAAGTCCCAGATTATTGAGGTATAATTTATACTCATCTGGTATTTTAAGTTCGTCGGGTGAAATAAAATTGAAAGTGGTTCTGAATTTTGACATTGCCATAAGCAGGGAATGGACTGTCCTTCCATACTTAAGATCACCGACCAGGAAAATATTAAGGTCATCCAGTTTTCCCTGTGTTTTATTTATTGAATATAAATCAAGGAGGGTTTGAGTGGGATGCTGGTTGGCACCGTCTCCGGCATTCACAACAGGAACACTGGAAACTTCACTGGCAAATCTTGCGCTGCCTTCAAGAGGATGACGCATCACAATAAGATCACAATAATTGCTTACTGTCCGGATGGTATCCCGCAGAGTTTCACCTTTCGTGACACTGCTGACTCCGGCTTCTGCAAAGCCAATTACTCTGCCTCCAAGCCTGTTAACAGCGCTTTCAAAACTTAAACGTGTTCTTGTGGATGGCTCAAAGAAAAGAGTGGCTATGACAAATCCCTGCAGGAGATTCTGTTTCGGATTTTTCTCAAACTCTGCAGCCAGCTCAAGAATTCTCATGTAATCCTTCTTGGAATAATCGTTTATTGATATTAAGCTTTTTCCGACCATTATTTTAGTTTATTAGTTTATTGGTATATTGGTTTACTGGTATATTAGTTTATTGGTATATTGGTTTACTGGTATATTGGTTTACTGATTTATCATTTTTTACTCAACGCTCTTCGCTCTAAGCCCTACGCTTTGCGCACTTTGCCCTTAATTTAAGGCATTTAAGGCATTTTAAATTTCAGGCATTTTTTCCTGATTCCTCCAAAGGTTCAACAATAATTCCCTCCAAACGTTTAAATTTTTGGACTATTTCTTTTGAAATACTTATGGGAATTTTGATCTTCAGAACGGCATTCTCTCCATAATCACCGGATATGATCTCAGAATCGTATTCTTCGATCATCTTCATTATATCACTGATGTTCTTATAATCAGATGTGATCTGAATGGTCTCTTTTGGAATAATCCGTATGACCCGGGCATGATTTAAAGCATCTGCAGATGCATTTTTATATGCGCGAATGAGTCCTCCTTTACCCAACAGAGTGCCACCAAAATACCTCACAACCACTACCAGGACATTGGTAAGCCCCAGAGCAGCAATTTGTCCCAGAATGGGTTTCCCTGCTGTGCTGGAAGGTTCCCCGTCATCGTTGGCTCTGATCAATCCCGGATGACTCCCAATATTGTAAGCATAACAATGATGTCTGGCGGCATGATGCTCTTTCCTTAGCTTCGCGAGGGCCTCATTCACCTGTTCAACGTCGGAAACAGGGAAAGCGTAGGAAATAAACTTACTGCCCTTTTCTTTATATATACCCTCTGAAGGTTCACTTATTGTGGAATAGAAATTTGTCTTATTCATTTTGATTTATTCCACGACAAAGTAAAAAAAAACAGGCTTCTGAACGAACCTGTTTTTTAAGATATTATACTTTGAGTTTTTTTTCTATTTCATCGACCTGCAGCCGGAATCTCTTATCAGTATCCATCAGGTTGTTCACTGTTTTACAGGCATGCAGTACAGTGGCATGGTCTTTCCCCCCGATTTGTGAACCAATTGTAGCCAGTGAAGCCTTAGTCATGTTCTTTGAAAAGTACATTGCCACCTGCCGCGCCTGAACTATTTCACGTTTTCTTGTTTTTGACTGAATCTGGTCCAGCGGAATATTAAAATAGGTGCATACAATTTTTTGAATATAATCGATGGAAATTTCCCGCTTGGTATTTTTGATGAGTTTGTCGATCATATCCTTTGCAAGATCGAGTGTAATTTCTTTTTTATTCAGTGTTGATTGAGCCAGGAGTGATATTAACGCCCCTTCAAGCTCCCTGATATTTTCGGTAATATGTGTGGCAATGTATTCAATCACTTCTTCCGGAAGTTCTATCCCATCCTTGTAAGTCTTATGTTTAAGGATGGCAATCCTGGTTTCATAATCTGGTGTTTGCAAATCAGCCGACAAACCCCATTTGAATCTTGACAGGAGTCTCTGTTCAAGCCCCTGTAATTCAACAGGAGGTTTATCAGAGGTCAGAATTAACTGTTTCCCCGACTGGTGCAGGTGATTAAAAATATGGAAGAATGTATCCTGGGTTTTTTCCTTACCGGCAAATTCATGTACATCATCAATGATGAGTGTGTCGATCATCTGGTAGAAATGAAGAAAGTCATTTTTGTTATTATTCCGGATTGAATCTACGAACTGGGTTTGGAACTTGGTTGCATTTACATAGAGAACAGTTTTTTCGGGGAATTTTTCTTTTACCTGTATGCCGATGGCCTGTGCAAGATGTGTTTTTCCAAGGCCTGAATCTCCGTATATCAGGAGAGGATTAAAAGCAGTGCCCCCGGGATTATTGGCAACTGCATAACTTGCTGATCTTGCCAGGCGGTTACAATCACCTTCCACAAAATTGGCAAAAGAATATTCACCATTCAGCTGGGGATCAATATTGAGTTTTTTAAGTCCCGGGATGATGAAAGGATTCTTAATTGTAGTTCCATCAGCATCAATGGGTACTGACAGAGGTCTGTTCTTAATTTCTTTTTGATTTCGCGCAGGCAGTTTAACAGTATAGGGTTTGGAATTAGCCTGCCCGTTATTTTCCATTACCACACTGTATTCAAGTTTCGCCTCGTATCCAAGTTCTTTACGCAGAACTTTACGAAGAATATCGATGTACTGTTCTTCCAGATACTCATAAAAAAAAGGACTGGGAACCTGAATGGTTAATATATTATTTTCAAGTTTAACAGGGACAATGGGTTCAAACCATGTCCTGAAACTGATTGATGGTACATTATCCTTTATAACTTTCAGGCATCTGTTCCAGACCTCTTCGTGCATGTTTTTTTATGGTTAAAAAAAATAAATATTTATCTTAAAAGGAACCTACAAGATTGTGAAAAAAAAATTAAAAAAAAAGTGGTTTTGAACTTGCTTTTAATAAAAAATATATATGGTTTTTATTATCAGGTTTTTAAATCAGTTAAAAAAAATAAAAAAGTATAAAAAATTATAAATCAGATACTTAGATTATTATTAGCTTAATAAATTGTCAGTTAATTATTTATATTTATCAATTAAAGGAAAAAATACAGCGGCGGTTACTCCGTCCCCCTTTTTTTATCAAAAAAATAATTTTATAATGAATTTTAAGTTGAGATTTTGAATAAAATCCATGACACAATTTAGTATTTTTTTTTCTATTTCTTTCTATCTGATCCTCCAAAAACGGAAATGTTAATATACTTTTTTGGATTTTCCTGTAAATCTTTTATAAGCCTGTCCATCTCCCCGGTCAGAGATTCAAGATTGTAATACAAAGAATCATTATTTACCAGCAGTCCAATGTTTCCCTCTCCCTTGTTTATTTTCTGCAAAATCTGGTGTGCCTGATCCAGTGTCTCATTGGCCTTATTGATGGTTGATTTGAGCTCAGATGCTGAAACAGAATCTGAGATGGCAGACAGATTTGAAATTGCGCTGGCTATTTCATCATTGTTGTCCCGGATATTTGATGTTATAGACTCGATATTTTGTATCATTCTATTCATCTTGCCATCATCAGTCAGCATTTCATCCAAATGATCAGTAGTACTTTCCAGATTTAGAATCGATTCATGAAGTGATTTTTTTGCCCTGTCATCAAAAATGTAATTTAAATCCTGCAAGAGAGAATCAACCGTTTCAATCAGATTTTCAGTTTTGTCTTTTAATGGTATGATCTGATTCTGAATTTGCTGATCAAGTCCGGGTGAAAAACCAGTCAGAAGAGTATCTCCGGGCTTATGCAATTGTTGTGATTCTGACTTAATAATCCGTATGGCCTTGGTTCCCATGAGATCGGCACTGAAGACTTCTGCAATGGATTTTTCAGGAATCTCAAAGGATTTGTTTATTCCAAGCACAACCGTGAGCATATCATTCCTTTCCACATCAAAATATATATCGTCCACCTGTCCGATCCGAAAACCATTCATAAATATTTTAGCATTCACATCAAGCCCTCCAACATCATTATAAAATGCAACGTAATTATTTGCCGGTTTAAGGATGTTTTTCCCCTTCAGAAAGTTTATCCCCCAAATGGTCACTGCGATGGCAACGGTAATAATAATACCGAGTTTAACTTCAGTAGAAATTTTCATTTAGAAATAAAAGTATTATAAAAACCTGATGAGTAAATGAACCTAATTTTGATTATTCAACAGTGCACTAAAATTAATAAATTTAATCCTGTAAAGCTTCTTTTAAAGGGATTATTTTATTATTTTTCACCGCTACGACGAATGCTCCCGGATACCTGCTTTCTAATGTTTTAGAATAGTCAATTGCATCCTGGTAAGTTAAATAATTTCCGGAGAGGTATTTATATGAATTGTCTTTCACTATTACTTTCAGATCTTTAAATTCTGCGTATAATGTGTCATTTTTTTCCAATAGTATTGCAGATGATGCAATCTGCACCATAAAGGAAACTTTATCACTGATGGGGTTGATTTCTTCAGAAGCATCTGCCTGAGAGGATTCCGGATTTTCCTGAACCGTAGTGAATAGACTTTTACTTTCGATATCCGTTTTATATTCCTTGAATGCCCTGAAAATAGCAGAGGCCAGGTAGGTTTGACCTTCCTCAGACTTTAGATATTTCTCTTCAGTAGGATTGGAAATAAAACCTGTCTCAATAAGAACACTTGGCATAGTTGTCTTCCACAGTACGAGAAAAATATCCTGTTTAACACCTCTGTCGACACGCATAGCCCTGTCACGAAATTGATTCTGAACAGCGGTCGCGAATGCCAGGCTTTGACCAAGATGAATATTCTGCATCAGGGAAAAGATGATATATGATTCTGAGGATTTTGGATCAAATCCTTCATAATGGATCGTATAATCTTCCTCAAGCGTAATAACAGAGTTTTCTTTCATGACCACTTCAAGATTCTGTTCACTGCGATGTGCACCCAGCGCATAGGTTTCAGTTCCGTTTACCTTATTCATCTCTGACCAGTTTGCATGAATGGAGATAAACAGGTCTGCTTTTGCCTCATTCGCGATATCTGCCCTTTCATGAAGCGGAACAAAAACATCTTTGTCCCTTGTATAAACAACTTTTACATCAGAAAAGTTTTCCTTGATATACTGTCCTACTTTCAGTGCAATTGGTAAAACAATATCTTTTTCCTTTGAAGCTTTCCCGAGAGCACCCGGATCTTCACCTCCGTGACCGGCATCAATAACTACCACCTGAACGGTATTTATTGGATTTTCAAAAGCAAAAATGCCAGACAACAGCAGAATGTTTCCGGTAAGAATAAGAATTAATCTAAAAATCCGTTTATTCATCGGTTAACAAACGTTGCAGCCACTGTTTTATTTGATAACTTTATCTGGTTTTATAAGTGGTTATTGAACGGGTACAAAAATAGTATATCTGAATTGTATTCAAAATTACTACCAAACGTTTTACTAACACTTTTTTTCCTGTTGTCTGGAACCATCCTGACTGCTCAGGAGCCGCAACTGGCAGGGGATTCATTGGGTATTGCAAAGCCCGTTATGACGGATGATTCAGCTACGCTGATCATGAGTCCGGATACTGTTCATAACATCTCATCTGCAGATACATCAAAAAAGCGCAAAACGGAATCTATAGACTCCCCCGTGGAATATGCAGCGAAAGATTCACTGATTTATGCCCTTGGTGAAGAAAAGGTTTATATGTACGGAGATGGAGAAGTTAAATATAAAGATATTGTACTGAAGGCTGCAATTATAGAATTTGACATGACGAAAGAGCTCGTTTTTGCAGTTGGCACTAAAGATTCAACAGGCAAATTGACAGGGAAGCCTGTTTTTACCCAGGGGTCAGAATCATTTGAATCAGATACCCTGTCTTATAACTTCAGAACAAAAAAGGGGATCATCAAACATATTTTTACTGAACAGGAGGGAGGCTATCTGCATAGTAACATAACCAAGAGACAGGCAAACAATGAAATTCATCTGAAAGATGGTAAATATACAACATGCGATCATGAAAATCCCTGCTTTTACATTGCACTGACAAAAGCAAAATCCATCCCGGGTGATAAAATTGTTTCTGGTCCGGCTTATTTTGTTATAGCAGATGTTCCATTACCCATCGGGATTCCCTTTGGTTTTTTCCCAACCACTAAGTCAAGTAAATCCGGAGTTCTTATCCCACAGTATGGTGAAGAATCAAAAAGAGGATTTTACCTGCGCAATGGTGGCTATTACCTTGCCATTTCAGATTTTATAGACCTTAGAATAACGGGTGATATATACACCAACGGTACCTGGGGGCTTAAATTAGGTACAACCTATAGAAAAAGGTACAAATTCAATGGTAATCTCAGTGTCAATTACTTTGAGAACGTAATGGGGGAAAAAGATATTGATTATTCAAAATCAAAGGATTTTGCCTTTATCTGGTCCCATAGTCAGGACTCAAAAGCAAATCCAAGCAGACGTTTCAGTGCCAACGTAAATTTTTCGACCGGCACGTACGATCAGAACCATACCAGGAATATCAATAATGTAATGCGCAGCACCAAACAGTCCAGTATCAGCTTTTCCAAGGTATGGCCAAATTCTCCTTTTAACTTTAATGCCAGTGCAAATGCGACCCAGAACAGCATCGACCGTTCAATGAATATTAAGCTTCCATCAATGGCTGTGAACATGAACCGCATTTATCCTTTCAGGAGTAAAAGCAAGGTAGGAAAATCAAGGTTTTATGAAGATATACAAATAAGTTACTCTTCGTCACTGGAAAACAGACTGAACACTTATGATACTTTGCTTTTTTCAACCCAGATGTCGGATTTTGATAATGCGTATCAGCATAACATACCCGTCAGTTTAAATTTGAAAGCATTAAGGTACTTTAATATTTCTCCCAATCTCAGATATACAGGTGTGATTTTTACCAAAACGATACATCCTCAATATATTGAAGACTTTCAATATCCAAACTCAGATATACGTGTGGATACTTTTATTATTGATACAGTGCCGAACCTGAAATATGCTCATGCTTACGTACCTTCACTGAGCATAGATTTCAGCCCAAAGATTTTTGGAATGTATACTTTCAGGGAAAAGTCGTCGGTTGAAGCCATCCGGCATGTTATGACTCCCAGGGCATCTTTCAGTTATACGCCAGATATGAAAGGTAAGGTCCCAGATTACTATCAGACAGTAGTGGTTGATTCCACCGGAAAGACAAGGACATATTCACTATTTGATGAATCCATATATCGAACGCCGGTTCCCAGTGGCCGCCAGGGATCAGTATCCTTATCCCTGATGAATAATATTGAAATGAAATTAAAACCAAAATCGGATACGGTAGAAGAGGCGAAAAAAATCAAATTGTTGGATAATTTAAATTTTTCAACACGTTATGATATTTTCAAGGATTCAATGAGATGGTCACCTATTTCAATGTCTTCCAATACCAGCTTATTAAAGAAATTAATAAATCTGAGGTTTGGAGGTAAATTCGATCCTTATTCTTATGTGGTAGATAAAAACGGTACCCGACGTCCTATTAATACCAGTTTATGGAAAGACAAACATCAACTTTTACGGATGACGAATTTCGATTTTTCCCTGGGTATGAATTTCAGATCAAAACAGAGTAAGTCTGGTTCTGGTGATGGAAGATCTGAAACTGAACCGGGAGTTCCTCCCACTATAACTCAACCTACGGTGAGCGGAGAAGAGAATTATTACGGTCAGTATGTTGATTTCGATGTTCCGTGGTCACTTGGCATTAATTATAATTTCAATTATACGAGGTCAAAAGAAGAACCCAGTATTATTCAATCCTTAAGGATCAATGGTGATCTTAGCCTTACCCCGAAGTGGAAGATCGGATTTAATACAGGATATGACTTTACAACTCATAAAGTGAGTATGACTAACCTCAGCTTGTACAGGGACCTGCATTGCTGGGAAATGCAGATGACAGTGGTCCCATTTGGAACTTATCGGTCCTATTCATTTCAGATCAATATAAAATCTTCTATCCTCCGGGATCTTAAATATGAACAGGGTGATAACTGGTATGATAACTTCTAAAAAAGAAAAAGCACCAAAAGCAGTTGGTCCATACAGCCAGGGCTGATTATTCTGCTACAATTTCAAATGGTATTTCGACACTGACATCCCTGTGAAGTCTAATAGTGGCAGTATAATTGCCTATTTCCTTTATTAGTTCTTCTTTGATTGTTATGTCTTTCCTGTCAATTACAAATCCCTGATTTTTTAAAGCCTCAGAAATCTGAATTGTGTTTACCGAACCGAAGATCTTTCCTTTTGTACTGGTTTTTGCACCAATGGTTAATTTCAGTACTTTAATTTTGTCGGCAGTTATACGGGCTTCTTCACGAATCTTTTCCTCCTTATGAGCTCTTTGTCTGAGAAGCTCTTCATGCATTTTCCGGAGAGAGGGAGTGGCATTAACGGCAAGACCTTTCGGGATCAGATAATGTAATGCATACCCGTTTTTTACAGATATAATGTCATCTTTATGACCAAGATTAGCGACATCCTGTTTTAAGATAATATACATGATTTTTCCTCCCTGATTTATTTTAAAAGATCTGTCACATAGGGAAGCAGAGCAATATATCTGGCACGCTTGACAGCCGTTGCAACTTTTCTCTGATATTTCAGAGATGTTCCTGTAACACGCCGGGGTAAAATCTTACCCTGCTCATTTACAAATCTCTTGAGAAATTCCGGATCCTTGTAATCAATATATTTGATCCGGTTCTTTCTGAAGCGACAGTATTTTTTCTTCCTGATCTCAACCGATGGCGGGGTGAGATACCTGATTTCAGACTGATTTTCTGTCATGATTCAACCTCCTTAATTTTTTCAGCTTCTTCAGCTTTTTTAGTTCTTTTCCGTTCAGCATATTCAGCCCCATATTTATCAAGTCTGACGGTAAGAAAACGAATGATCCGTTCATCTCTCCGATATTCGGTTTCCAGCTTGTCTATCAAATTTCCCTCAGATTCAAATTCGATCAGGTAATAAAATCCGGTTGATTTTTTTTGAATCGGGTAGGCAAGCTTTCGCAAACCCCAGTTTTCTTCATGCACTATCTTCGCCTTATTATCGGCAAGAATGCCTTTGAACTTTTCAACCGCTTCCTTCATCTGACTTTCAGATAAAACGGGAGTAGTAATGAAAACGGTTTCATAGCGGTTCAACATAATGTTAAATAATTTAAGTTTAAAAACAGGACGCAAAAGTATGAACTTTTTCCAGTTTGACAAAAAAATATTTGAAACTCATTTCAGGCAGCACCTAATTTTTTATAATTTTATCCGACTGTAATAAAATGATATGGGCAATTTTATTGTATCGGCAAGAAAATACAGACCTGAGATATTTTCAACGGTAATAGGGCAGGAGACCATTACAGTAACCCTGAGGAATGCTATTAAAAACAGTAAAATTGGTCATGCTTATCTTTTCTGTGGCCCGAGGGGGGTAGGTAAAACGACCTGTGCCAGAATTTTTGCTAAAACCATAAACTGCAGTAACATTTCTTCTGAAGCCGAAGCCTGCAATGAATGTGAATCCTGCAGAACCTTTAACGAAATGAGGGCATTCAATATTCATGAACTGGATGCGGCTTCAAATAATACAGTTGATGATATCAGAAGTCTCACTGATCGTGTACGCATACCACCACAGGCAGGTAAGTACAGCATATTCATTATTGATGAAGTACATATGCTGTCTGCACAGGCATTTAATGCCTTTCTGAAAACTCTTGAAGAGCCTCCCTCACATGCTATATTTATACTTGCCACTACTGAAAAGCATAAAATCATACCCACTATTCTTTCCAGATGCCAGATCTTCGATTTCAAAAGGATCCAGGTTCATGATATGGTTGCCCATCTTGAAAAGATTGCCGCAAAGGAGGGCGTTAAATATGAACTGGATGCACTTAATATCATTGCATTGAAAGCCGATGGTGCCATGCGGGATGCACTTTCGATTTTTGACCAGATGGTCAGTTATTCCAACAAAAATATTACCTATAAGGATGTAATCCAGAACCTGAATGTCCTGGATTATGAATATTATTTCAAACTAACCGACCTTTTCCTGGAAGGAAATATTTCTGAATCGCTCGTGATTTTCAATGAGATCCTGGAGAAAGGTTTCGATGGTCATAATTTTATTGTAGGACTTAGTGGACACTTAAGAGATTTACTTGTCTCCCATGATCCCGAAACTTTGCAATTACTGGAAGTGGGGGCTACCATCCGCGAGAATTATATGAAACAGGCTGAAAAGACAGATCCGGAATTCATTTATAAAGCTCTTGATATATGCAACAATGCAGATATCAATTATAAATTAAGCCGAAATCAAAAACTGCATATAGAACTTGCACTGATCCGGTTATGTCAGATTACGGACATTAAAAAAAAAACAACACTAATTCCAGTCAGCACATCTGAAGAAATTCCTGATAAGGTCATAGATCAAGTGCAGGAGCCTGTACCTGAAATTAAGAAATCGCCACCCGGACGTAAAATCCCATCGCGGAGCCGCTCCATCAAGAATGCCCTTAATGGCAATGATCAGGCTCCGGCTGAACCAGAGCTTCCAGCTGAATCAGTAGAAGCTGAAAATGAAATAGTTTCAGATTATTTTACAACAGAAGAATTAATTGATGCCTGGAATGAATTCGCGGAAAAAATTAAGTCAGACAGGCCCCGGATGTACAGCACGCTGAAAGGATATCAGCCCATAAGAAAAGATGATCAGGGTATCGAACTGATTCTTGATAATACTGTCCAGCAGGAGGAATTTCAAAGGGATATCAAGCAGGATTTGCTGGATTATCTGAAAGAAAAACTGAATAATCACCTGATTAGTTTAACCTCTTCTGTTAAAAGTGAAATTGAGAAAAAGTCTGTATTATATACATCCAGGGATAAGTTTGAACACATGCTGAAGAAGAATCCTGATCTGGGCAAGCTAAAACAGGAATTCAATCTGGATCTTGACTGAAAACAAGTAAAATTATGAAGGGACAAAAAATCAAAGTTGAAAACAACCGGCTGGTCGTGCCGGATATTCCTGTGATTCCATTTATTGAAGGAGATGGAACCGGTCCAGATATCTGGGCTGCATCAGTAAGAGTTTTTAATGCGGCTGTTGAAAAAGCATATTCCGGGAACAGGATGATTTTCTGGTATGAAGTATATGCAGGTGAAAAGGCCTTCCGGAAATC
>Ga0113563_10001820_pt1 | contig 12434 bp, 3 predicted proteins | sample Mud3Dept3metaG_FD_80117 | JGI IMG/M metagenome (GOLD analysis project Ga0113563, IMG submission 80117) | Freshwater wetland microbial communities from Ohio, USA, analyzing the effect of biotic and abiotic controls - Mud 3 Core 4 Depth 3... | ecosystem: Environmental > Aquatic > Freshwater >...
ACCTCGATGCGCCGATTCAGCGCCCGGCCCTTCTCAGTGTCGTTCGAGGCGATGGGATTGGCACCGCCCCTGCCATCCACGTCGATCCCCGACGACGGGAGCTTCAGCGCATCCTGAATGGCCAGCGCTGCCCGCCGCGCCCGCGCCTTCGACAACGCAACCGCGCTGCCGTAGACGCGCTCGGCCCGCCCCGAAAGCGGCAGGTTGTCGGTATATCCGATAAATTTTACGACAACGTGCTCTTTCGTCCTCAGGTTGGTGAGCGCCTGCCGCATCTTCTGGACGAAATCGTCGGGGATGGCCGTCGTGTCATCGTCGAAGTGAAGGGGCTCCACCAGGTTCTTGATGCGGGCGCGCTTTGCATGCCCCTCCTTGTAGCGCACCTTGCACACCGTCTCGACTCGGCACACCTTTACGCGTTTGATCTGCTCCGCGACCACCACCTCTTTGTCCACGAGCTTGTCGGTGATCTCGTCGTACCAGACCTCGACCTCGACCCGCCGATTGAGCGCCTTGCCTTGCTCGGTGGCATTGCTCGCTACCGGCTGGGATTCGCCCATACCTTCATAGGTGATCGACTCGGATGGAAGATGGAGGGCTTTCTGGAAATGCTCAGCGGTGACTCCCGCGCGTTCCCGCGATAACGTGAGATTGTCTCCGTACTTATCCTTGACTTTTCCGCGGAGCTGCGCGTTGTCCGAGTGCCCCACGAAATGCAGCCGGACGTTGGCGCGTCCTTTCATGCTGTCAAGTGCTTCGCGCAGACGCTCGACATAGCCTTCGGGGATCTGCGCTTCGCCGGATGCGAAGTGGATCGGCGGGACGAGGTTCTGCACTTTGATGGTCTTGACCGCCTTCTCCAGCACCTTCTTCATTTCGACTGTGTCGCCCTGCTTCCCGTCCGCATCGCCGTCGCGCACCCATAAGGTACGCGGCTCATCGGTTCCCGCGTGCTTCTCGACCGCCTGGCCGAGAGCGGGTGCCTCCAACACACGCGTTTCCGAAGCCGCCGGCGGAGCCTGGACGGCGGACGTGTTCGCTCCCGACGTCACCACGGCGGAAACAGGTTTCTTACCCTCGTTCTCCACCGAGCTTCCTGCGGGAGGCCCGCCACGCCGCCAGAAGATCTCGGTCTCGATCGTCAATTCGTAGCTCCCGCGCTCCCATCGGTGCGCGATCTCACGCTTGACCGCCTCGGTGCGCGCCTTCACCACTGCCTTATCCTCCACATCCGCGAGGTACGAGATGCGGAGCAGGGCGGGCGCTTTGCGCAGTTCGCTCAGCAACATCTCGATCCGCGGTCTCCACTGCGGCCGCATCTCGGTCGATCCGGGCTCAAATACGCCATCCGCAATGTCCAGGCGCACGACGCGGTGCAACGTCGCGCCGAAGTTGAACTTTATCGCCTTGCCCCGGGTCAGGTGGTGCACGAGCGGATTCTCGGTGGTGATGCGATACCCTGCCGGCAGCGTGCGGTCATCGAGCTTCAAGATGAAGTTGCTGCCCCGATCCTCATTGGGGACCGCGGCGCAGGTGATGTGGAAGCGGCCGTACTGGTCCGTCGTCGCAATGAGACCCCGCGCGCTCACGATCCGCACCCCGCCCAGGCCTTTTTCGTCGTCGTCGGGGTAGCCGTTGGCGTTGGCGTCGTCGAATACCTTGCCGATGATGTCCGTGCAATCGAAGGTCGGATCGGGAACAATGCGCACGGTCGCCGTCGCTACCTCGGAGAACGGCCCGCCGGTGTCGGTATTGATCACCTGCGCCCGGTTGGCGTACTCGCCTTCCGAGACCCCTGCGCCCACGAGTAGGATCATCTTGATCGTATGCTGCTGGTTATAGCCGATGCTGAGATTGTTCCACCGCAATGCGCCGCCCGTGACGACCGGTTCAAGCGGTGTTCCATCGAAGCGGCCGGAGCCTTCCACGTACTTGAACCCGGCCGGCAGCGTATCGACGATCCCGAGGGGAGGCAGCGTGCTGCGCAGTGTGTTCTTGACGGTGATCGTGTAGGGGACGAGCTGGCCGCGCGAGACATTGATCAGGGAGCTCGTCTTCTGAATGGAGACCTTTTCTTCGACCTTCGGATCGACCGGAATATGGTTGTTGAAGATCTGGTTGCCCGTCGAATCCAGCATGAGGTTCAGGTAGTAGGTAGTGGCCGCCCCGGTCGGGGCGGTCGCGCTGACTTGCGCCTCGCATTGAGCCGTGGACAGGATGGCGTCGCTAGGACACGCCGGCACCGAATAAGCTGCCGTGGATGCGCTGCTGGCCGGCACGATCATCAGCGACGGCCCCGCCACGTACCCCGCGGACGTTGCCGTCACCGCGATGAGGTAGTCCGCGCCCTCGGGACAGTTCGTTGGATCGAACCGCAGATCGAACTTGTACGTTCCATTCGCCGGCGTTACCTGGTCCTGCTGGGACGGATCGACGAAGCAGCTCGTGGGCAATGGGGTCCCGGTTGAGGCCCGCTGCATGCTCAGGGTCACCCCGCCCAGCGGCCTGCGCGACACAGCGTCGTAGACGACGCCGTCCGCCGGAATAACGGTCTGGGTCGGGTTCGCGGCGCCCGCGACGTTCGGGTCATCGCTTATGACCTGCGTCGGCCAAGGACCTTGCAGCTCCGCCTGATTCAGCACAACGGTGCCGCTTTTGAGGTTGGTCTGGAGGACAGCCTCAAATATGATCGTCAGGGTTTCGTTCGGGCCGATATTCAGGCCGGTGACGTTGAGCGTGCCGCCGTTGATCGAATAACCGGCTCCGGCCGGGACAGTGACGTTCCCGATCGAGCCCGGCTGGAACATCGGCGCGGCGTTGAGGCGATCGCTCTCATCGACCAGCGAGAAAGTTGCCACCCGGATAGCCGTCGGGTTCCGGATGGTGATCGTGTAACGCAGCCGGTCACCCGGGTTCGCGATCGGCTTGTCCACGGTCTTCTGGAGCGTCAGCGTCGGGACCGGTACGGTCTGCGGCGGCGCAGCAGCCGTGGCCGCGTAATCGTTCAGCCCGCCGATGCCGTCCGCGCCGGTGCGTTCATTGCTGTTCGCGCCATCAAGGCCGGTCCATCGCGTCGTCACGCTGTTGGTCAGGACCTGCCCGGCCACGACCGTATTGAGCACCTGCACGTCATAGGTGACCGTGACCCTTGACCCTTCGACGATGTCGATATCCGCAGTCGAACTGACCAGGTCCCACGTGAGGGTCTGGGGTGTCGTGCTCCCGTCGCCGTTGACGGTTGGGTCGGTAATGGCATTACCAGCGCCGTTCACTGTGGACGTTCCGGCCTGATAGGCCAGGCCCAAGCTCAGCGTGTCGACGAGGGCGGCGTCAAAGGCGCTGGAGAAGTTGGCGCCCGAGGCCGCCGTCAGCGACACGGTATAACGCAGGACGTCTCCTGCCTTGGGAGCCGCCCCGGGCTGAGTCACATTTGACACGGTCTTGGCGATTGTAGCGGAAGGCTCGACAATGGTCAGCGGACCGCTGGCGCCGCTGGTCACCGCACCGGCCGGAATGCCGGTATAGGAATAGGAAGCGGTGTTGACGATGCTCGTACCTGCATTGGCAGCGCTGTTGTTGGCCACGCGGACGGTCAGCGTGATCACCGCCTGCTGGCCGGCAGGAATGGTGCCGAGGGCCCAGGTCAGGGTCTGGCCGGACTGCGTGGTGGTGATGGCGAGCGGCGCGCCATTCAGGGTGGCCGTGGCGCTCACATAGGCAAGGGCGGTGTGCAGGGTGTCGGTGATCACCACGTTACTGAGTGAAGCATTGACCGGCATGCCTGGCGCCGTGATGTGGTAGGTCACCGTCTCACCGATGGTCGCTTCCGCCGGAGATACCGGCGACACCAGGGTCTTCACCAGCGGCGCGACGCTCACGTTGTTGGTCATGTAGAACTGCGCCGACCCCGCAGGAGGATACTGCTGACCGCTGGCGGCGGGCAGCGACCAGTACTCGTTCAGTGACGCGCTGTTGTTCCATGTCTGGTTGGGGCCGAAGTCGTTGTGGAAGCCTATGTTGTAATCGACGGTCACGCACTGGCCCGGATTGACCGGCGTGGTGAGCACGAACATCATGCTGCCGCCGCGCGCGGCCGGCGCGGTGTACGTATAGCCGGCCCCGGCAACGAGGGTGGTCCCGCCCACGGCCACCACCGGCGGGGTGATGCTGCTCTCATTCAGCTGGCTCGCCAGCACGTCGGTGAGCCGGACGCTGTAGGCCGGCGCCAGACCATTGGTGTTGCACGACCGCAGCTGGAAGTGGACCGTGTCGGTGGCCACATTGACGTTGAGGGGCGTCGCAGCGGTGTTGCTGGCGTTGTTCCCGAGCTTGACGATGGGGCTCATCACCGGCTGCCGCAGCGTGAGGGCGTCGCTGGAGACCAGACGTGCCGGATCGACCACCGTGTTGCCGCCGGCATCGAGATAGCTCAGGGTCGCGGTATTGGGCAGGCTGGTGGTCTGCGCCTGGGCGATCCCCGCATTCGGCTGCACCGTCGCCGTGTACTCAATGATCAGGGCATCGAACGGCGTGTTGTTGTTGCTCGGCGTATTGACCACGGTGCCCAGATCCCAGGTCAGGGTGCCGGTGGCGCCGGGAGCCGGCTGGGAGACCACGGCGTACGTAAAGGTGCTGCTTCCCGAGGCCGGCGTGATGCTCACCAGACTGTCGTAGGCCATGCCCGCTGGCAGCACATCCTGCACCCTGACACTCCGGGTGGTACCTTCGCCCAGCTTCAGGGTCAAACGGTAGGTGGCGGTGTCACCGATACGAACGATCTTGTCGATGGCGGTGCTCGGCGCATCCACGTACGTGTCGGCAATGATCGCCTTGGTCAGACTGTTGTTGTCGGAAACGACCAGCCTCGTCGTGACCGGGCCGGTGACATAATCGTTGTACGCGGGGGTTCCGCTGCCATTCCGTTCATTGCCGTTCGCGCCGTCAAGGCCGGTCCACTGCGCGGTCACGCTGTTGGTCAGCGCCTGGCCGGCCACAACCGTGGCAAGCACGCGCACATCATACGTAGTGGATACGCTCGCCCCTTCAGGTATGTCGATGCTGCCGGCCCAGGTGAGGGTCTGGGGAATGCTCACCCCGTCTCCGGCCACCGTCGGTTCGACGGCCACGCCGCCCACCCGCGCGGTCCCCGCGACATACCCGAGCCCCAGGCTCAGGGTATCGACGAGGCCGGCATCGAAGGCGCTCGAGAAGTTGGCGCCCGAGGCCGCCGTCAGGGTCACCGTGTAATGCAGGATGTCCCCCGCGCTCGGCGGCGCCGTCGGATTCACCCCCTTGACGATGGTGACGGAGGGCTCGACAATGGTCAGCGGACCGCTGGCGCCGCTGGTCACCGCACCGGCCGGAATGCCGGTATAGGTATAGGAAGCGCTGTTGGCGATGCTCGTCCCGGCATTGGCATCGCTGTTGTTGGCCACGCTGGCGGTCAGCGTGATCACCGCCTGCTGCCCGGCAGGAATGGTGCCGAGGGCCCAGGCCAGCGTTTGACCGGACTGGGTGGTGGTGATGGCGAGCGGCGCGCCGTTCAGGGTCGCCGTGGCGTTCACATAGGAAAGGGCGGCGTGCAAGGTGTCGGTGATCACCACGCTGCCGAGAGAGGCATTGACCGGCGTTCCCGGCACGGTGATGTGGTAGATCACCGTCTCGCCGATGGTCGCTTCTGCAGGCGATGCCGGCGACACCAGGGTCTTCACCAGCGGCTGAACGCTCACCTGGTTGGTCATCCACACTTGCGCACTAGCAGGGGGAGCGTAGAGGCGGCCATTCGATGGCAGCGACCCGTACTGAGGAAGCCGGGCCTGATTGGACCACGTCTGGCCGGCCGGAATGTCGGTGTGGAAACCGATAGTGTAATCGGCCGTCACGCACTGGCCCGGATTGACCGGCGTGTTGAGCACGAACAGCATGCTCCCACCGCGTCCGGCAGGCGGTGTGTACGTATAATCGGTCCCGGAAGTGAGCGTGGTCCCGCCCACGGTCACCACCGGCGGAGTGATGCTGGACTCATTCAGCTGGCTCGCCAGCAGATCGCTCAGCTGGACGTTGTAAGCCGGGGCAAGGCCGATGTTACAGGACGACAGCCGGAACCTCATGACATCAGCGGCGATGTTGACCTGGTACGGATCGGCCGCCGTGCCGGTGCCGAAGCGGCCGGTGCCCAGATCGACCTTGCTGATCGTCCCCATCTGCGGCTGACGCACGTCGATCTGCTCCGCTGTCGTCAACCGGGCAGGATAGACCGCCGGATCGCCGCCCGTGTAGGAGAGCTTCGCATGGTTCTCGAGCGGAATGGAGGTGCTGGAGCCCACTCCCGCAGGCGGCGCGTCGGTCACGACCTTCGCGACATACCGGATCACCAGGGTATCGATCGGCGTATTGTTGTTGCTCGGCGTGTTGATGATGTCGCCGAATTCCCAGCGCACGGTGCCGGTGGCGCCGGCGGCAGGCTGCACCCCCAATGTATAACTGAAATAGGGGCTGCCGATGATGGTAAAGCTTTGCAGCGCCATTCCCGCGGGAAGCGCATCCTCGACCACGACATTCCCGGTCGTATATTCCTGCAGGCTGAGCGTCAGATCGTAGGTGACGGTATCGCCGACGCGCACGATCGGATCGGTAGTGCTGGCCGGGGTCTCGGCATAGGAATCCGAGTTAACCGATTTGGCGATGGAGGTGTTGTCAGCCGTGGTAACGGTGACGCTTGCCGGGCCGGCGCAATAATCGTTCGGCAGGGCCGTGGCCGGGCAGCCCGCTCCGGTGCGCTCACGCCCCGGGGCCGGATTGCTGATATCGATCGGATAGTCCTCGTCGAGCGAGGTCCAGTCCACATAGGCGCTGTTGGTAAAGGAGCCCGCCGAGGACGCGTCCACCACGGTAACCCGATAGGTGAGCACCAGAGGTTGGCCGGCGGGAACGTCGAGACTGCCGTCTCCGTTGCCGCGGCCCCAGACCAGGGTGGTCCCGGAGGGCGTTGCGGGGGTCGCGACAAAGCCGCTGACCGCGACCCCGTTGATCGTAGCCGTAGCGGAGCCGGCGACCGGCGCTACGCTCGCCGGCAGGGTGTCGACGATGTTGGCATCAAAAGCCGTGGACGTGCCGCTATTGGGAATGGAAATCCTGTATTCGATAACATCGCCCACCGTCGCGGGATCGGTTGCCGGTTTTCCGGCGGGCGAGACAAAGCTCACCGTCTTTGCGGCGGTCAACAGCGGTTCGGCCACCGTCATGTTGGCGGTGGTGCCCGCGCCGCCGGCCAATTGCGTGCTGCCAATGCCGTTCGCCCGGTTGTAGGTGTACGACGCGCTGTTGTTGAAGAACACGCTGCTCTGGTTGGGGGCGCTGTTCAGCAGCTCGACGGTGATCGCGATCCTCGCCTGGCTGTTGGCGGGGATATCGATGCCGGTGACCAGGTCTTGAATGATGACCGAGTTGCCGGTTCCCGTGTTGCTGAGCGCCCAGGCGCCGCCCGTTACCACCCGCGAGCTCACAAAGCGCAGGTTCGCTGGCAGCGTGTCCAGTATCCGCACGTCGTACAGCGGCACGGAGGTCGGCGTCGCGGGCACGGTGATGATGTATTCGAACCGCTCGCCGATCGTGGCGGTCGGCTTGGTGTTCGCCTTCGCCAGCGGACCGGGAATCCAGATCGTCACGTTGGTGGGGTCTTCGTCGCCCGTCACGTCGGGCGAGGCCACGCCGTTGACGTAGGGATTATCGCTCAGGGCGGTGAAGCCGCCGGCAGCGCTCAAGGTCGCCTGGTTGGAGACCGTCGCGCCGTTGGCGAGGCCCGGTCTCAGGGTGATGTCGAACTCGACCATGAGCTGGCCCCCGACCTTCACGTCAAGAACAGGCGTGCCATAGATCTGCAGCAGGCCCGAGGCGGAATTGAAGGTCCAGCCGGCGCTGTACCCGGGGGGCGGCAGAATAGTGACATTGCGAAGGGTAGCGGGATCGAAGACGGTGAGGTCCAGCGTGTCGTTGATCGTGATCGTATTGATCGTCTGGTCAACATTGAAGACGCGCAGCCTGTAGTGCAGGGTGTCACCCGGCGCCGCCGTGGTGGCCGGGCTCTCAAGGCTGGTCAGGTTCTGGGCCGTCTTCTCGAAGTAGTAGCCGTGCAGGGCCGCTTGGACCGCCTGGCTGTCCTGAAAGTCCACTACGGTCGGCGTGCCGTCGGTGAGCGTCCTGGCGAATTCGCGGCGGCCGGCATGGCCGCTGTCGGCGCTGAACCACCGGACGGCGCCGGCGACATTGGTGAGCGTTGCTCCGTCATTGGTGAATCCTGGATCGAGCTGCGTCTGGTAGGTGATGATCAGGCGCTGCCCGGGCGCGATCGGGCCCGCGGCATCGGTTAGGGTCAGACTGAACTGACAGCCTCCGGCATAGGGGCTGGGGGAGACCGTATAGTCGGCGCCGGCTGCCAATGTCCTGACCAGGGTGGCGCCGTCGGACTGGACGATCCTGGCGCTGAGCGTGGCAGTGGGGTCGGTGACGCACATGCCGACCGGGATCCTGTCGGCGATCGTGGCGTTCCAGGCATCGCCGCCGCCGCTGTTCTGGACGTTGATGGTGAATGCCGCCATGTCGCCCAGATTCAGGGCCGTCGCCGGGCTCGTCTTGTTGACCACCAGGCTGGGCGCCACGATGGTCATCGGCGCCGAGATGCCCGACTCGCCCGGGAGGGGATTGAAGAATTCATTTGCATCTATGATGCCGTCCGCGTCGAGATCGATCCACCTTGAAAACTGCCACGTGGCCGTGTTGATGAACTGCATCCCTGGCATGTTCGTTGGCGTGTCATCGAGGACCGCCGTCACTTCGACGATGATCTGCTGGCCGGCCGCGATATTGGGCAGCGTGAAGCGGACGTGCTTCGTATCACCCAGATTCGTGATCGGCACCGAAGTGCCGCTGCCCTTGTAGTAGGCGTTCAGGCTCACCAGCGTGAGGGAGGCGCCCGTCGCGGTAAGATCGTCCGAGACCACGATGCTGCCCAGGTCGTTCGGCGACGCTGCGCCTACGGGAAATTGCATGGACGGAATCGTAAGGGTGTAGGTGAAGGGCAGGCCGATGGTGGCCGTGGCCGCCGGGGTCTGTTTATATATGGTCTCAGCGGGGATCATGATATCCTGGCATGAGCCGCTGAACGCTCCCTCCTCGGAGTTGACCACCCAGAGTTTATGATCGATATTGGCGCACGCCATATTGCCGGAGAACCAGACGTTGTCGAAGACAATGAGATATATTTCGGTCTTGTTCGGAGTGTAAAAATTGAGCGTAGGTGTCAGGCCGTTAGGCCAGGTAGCGGATCTTGGAAAATTCCTGAACTCGCAATTCATGTCAATCCCGAATGAACTGCTGGGAAGATTTGCCTGGACGAACGGATCGTTCCCATCGATAACAGCAACTGTGTCTGTCGGACTTTTCTTATAGCCAGAGCACATATCCGTTCCCGCATGCGCGGAGGAGACCACACCCAGCAGCAGGGCGAAGAGGAGCAGCAGCGGGATACCGAGCCTGGAGCCGCGTGTCGTCAGGGCCATAAAGACTTTCCCCGCTTCCAGGCCTTCCTGTTCGAAGACATCCTGAGCTTTTCAGCTTTTATTGTAGTCTGTGACATCATCTGTATCGAGAAAGCGCCGGCGTGAAGGAATTGGGAGACGTTTGTGCTAATAAGACTCCTTCCAAATCATCTACCCCCACCCCGGGGCATCATTGGCCGGGTGGTTTCAGCACCGCCCTGCTTACTATAGAAATGATCCTTGATGACCGGCCATGAGCCGCATCCCCGGCCGCATGCCCCTTCCTGTCAGCACTCGGTTGCCATCGGGCAGGTCTGCAACGGGATAACATTAGCAGAGACGAATCGCTCATGTCTCGGCTTTTTCTGCTCTGCTCTCGGCTTTTTCTGCTTTTTTGGTCAAAAAAATTACTTTCGGGCCAGATTTCTGTAGGAAGAAGGCGTCTGGCCGGTCAATTTCTTGAAGATTCTGCCGAAGCCGGTCGGATCGGAAAAACCAAGAGAGAGGGCGATTTCGGCAACGCTCCGGGGGCTGGTGCGGAGAAGATTCTTGGCCTTCGTGATTCTGCAGCTGTTAAGATACTCCTGGTAGGACAAGCCCATCACCTTCTTGAATATTCTCGAGAAGTGGGACTGGGACATTCCGGCCTCTCCGGCAACGTCGTTGAGGCAGATATCGGTTCGATAGTTATCATTGATAAAGTGAACGGCCTGCTGGATCTTGTGATACTGACTGAGGGTGACGGTGGAAGGCGGCTTTCCCGGCTGGGCCGGTATCTCGGACCCGGGAAGGATGTTCTTTCTGCTCGGCTTCTTAAGGTAATTGCGGGCGCCGCTCCTGATCGCCTCGATCGCTATCTCCTCGTCACCAGATGCCGAGACGATAAAAACGAGAACGGATGATGCAATGTCCTTGATCTCTTTCATGATGCTGCGTCCTTGATCCCTTTAATGATATCGATGACGGTTTCCAAGGTGTCGTCTTAACGTTCGCGAAAGCGAACTCATCCTTCCTTTCGGCGATGTTCAGATCGCGGTGCACTGCGTTCGATACTCGGACCGTTCCGCAACGGGATAACACTAGCAGGGACAGATCGCTCCTGTCTCGGCTTTTTATGACCTACTCTCGGCTTTTTATGCTTTTTTGGGAAAAAAAATTACTTTCGGGGCAGGCTTCTGTAGGCGGAGGGCGTCTGACCGGTCAGTTTCTTGAAAATCCTGCCGAAGCCGGTCGGATCGGAAAAACCAAGGGAGATGGCGATTTCGGCAACATTCCGGGGGCTGGTACTAAGAAGGTTCTTAGCCTTCGTGATTCTGCAGCTGTTAAGATACTCTTGATAGGACACGCCCATCACCTTCTTGAATATTCTCGAAAAGTGGGACGGGGATATGCCGCCCTCGCCGGCAACGGCGTCTAGACTGATATCGGTTCGGTAATTATCTTTGATAAAACGAACGGCCTGCTGGATCTTCTGGTACTGACCGGGGGTGACCGTGGAAGGCGGCTTTCCCGGCGGGGACGGCGTCTCGGACCCGGGAAGGATGTTCTTTCTGCGCTTTTTATCCGCATGCCTGAGGGCGAGATAGAAATCGACCTTCGTGGAAAGCTCGGATGTGCTGAAGGGCTTCTTGAGATAATCGCGGGCGCCGCTCCTGAATGCCTCGACCGCCACATCCTCGTCGCCATATGCCGTGACGATGATAACGAGAATGGACGGCTCAATGTCCTTGATCTCTTTCATGACCTCGATGCCGGACATGTCTGACAGCCGATATTCAATGACAGCGAGATCGATGTCACTGCGCCGCTTCACCCGCTCGACCGCAATCCGACCGCTCCGGACCGTGACAACTCGGTAGGTTTCGGAAAGGCTCTCGACGTACCCCGTATCGTCGTCAACGATCAAAATCTGGGAAGGTAAGGTGTTTCCCGCGGCGGGTGTACGCGAGTTGTTTGCACCTTTCCGGCGATCCTTCGTGCCGCGGTTGTTCGATGTTTTATCAATCATTGGGGACATTGACGCTCCCTGCAGCAAGCTGGGGGGAATGCGCTCGCTCCTGGATTCATTTCACCCATCTGTCCCGACTCCGCTACTGAATGGCACCACAGATATGTTCGGAGGAACCGATGGACGATCTTGGATTATTTTCTATACTATAAAACAAAAAGCCCATTTATTCAATGGGCTTTGCACGACATCAGATTTCTCTGGATTTATCAAATCGTGAGGCGGCGGGCCTTCGATAGTTTGTCCTATCCCGCGATATAGGCATTAAGACGACTTACCCCAAATAGATACCCCCCTCGAATACTGGATGCAGTAAGACTGCGCTGGACGAATCAATAGCGACAATATGGAAGGATACCGCTCCACAGAGCATTCCGATGGTCAAGTGCTTGGCCAGATAGATCGTCTGATTTCTGCGGTCTGTTATTAACTCGTTTCGATTGTTATGCCCATACTCTGAAGTCTATCAATTTCGGCCTGCCCGTACCACTGAAGGCAGAAATGAAGGCTTCTCATTAATACCCAGGCGCCGGCTAAATCAGAAAGAACGTAATTGACAACCTGCCAGTCCTTTGCAAGTTCGAACCAAGCACATTCATCCCAGCAACGCAGACGAGGCGGAACATATACAGAGGACATATTTTGGGCCCACTGTTCGCGCGCGCTCTTTGCCGCATAGTCTGAGAGCAAACTGATGAGCCCGCTTATCTTCCTGACGTCAGGCAGAGACACTACGTTATTTTCCATTATATAGCTCCTATCTAAGCCGGCCTTGCTTCGATATCGCGGATGATTATCCGTACCTCTCTGCTCAGTAGCCACTCGTTCCGGCAAGGGTAAAAATCCCCTGAAGGAGTGTATGTCCCTTCAGGGGCAATTGGGAAGCAACG
>Ga0113563_10001821_pt1 | contig 12432 bp, 15 predicted proteins | sample Mud3Dept3metaG_FD_80117 | JGI IMG/M metagenome (GOLD analysis project Ga0113563, IMG submission 80117) | Freshwater wetland microbial communities from Ohio, USA, analyzing the effect of biotic and abiotic controls - Mud 3 Core 4 Depth 3... | ecosystem: Environmental > Aquatic > Freshwater >...
CGCACCGGTGGGCGTGACATCAAGCTGTGCCTCGAGTGCGGGAAGTCGCGATCGTGGCGCAGCGTGAGCGGGCTCGAGAACCGCGAGGAAGAGCCGGACTTCGACCTCACGACGTTCCTGCGCTGAACCGCCGCTGCTAGGCTCCGCGTCATGAAGACGCGCGCAGCCGTAGCGTACAAGGCAGGCGATCCGCTCGTGATCGAGGAGGTCGACCTCGACGGCCCGAGGCAGGGCGAGGTCCTCGTCGAGATCAAGGCGACCGGCGTCTGCCACACCGACGAGTTCACGCGCTCGGGTGCGGATCCCGAGGGTCTGTTCCCGGTGATCTTCGGCCACGAGGGCGCGGGCATCGTGCGCGAGGTCGGCCCGGGCGTGACGTCGCTCCAGCCGGGCGATCACGTGATCCCGCTCTACACACCGGAGTGCCGCGGCTGCAAGTCGTGCCTGTCGCGCAAGACGAACCTGTGCACCGCGATCCGCGCGACCCAGGGCAAGGGCCTGATGCCGGACGGCACGAGCCGGTTCTCGATCAAGGGCAAGCCGATCCACCACTACATGGGCTGCTCGACGTTCGCGAACCACACCGTGCTCCCCGAGATCGCGCTCGCGAAGGTCCGCCCGGACGCGCCGTTCGACAAGATCTGCTACATCGGCTGCGGCGTCACGACCGGCATCGGCGCCGTGATCTACACCGCGGGCGTCGAACCCGGCGCCAACGTCGTCGTGTTCGGCCTCGGCGGCCTCGGCCTCAACGTCGTCCAGGGCGCGCGGATCGCCGGCGCGGACAAGATCGTCGGCGTCGACATCAACCCGGCGCGCGAGGCGCTCGCCCGGTCGTTCGGCCTGACGCACTTCGTGAATCCCCGGGAGATCAAGGGCGACGTCGTCGGGCACATCGTCGAGCTGACCGGCGGGGGCGCGGACTACAGCTTCGAGTGCGTCGGCAACACGACGCTGATGCGGCAGGCACTCGAGTGCTGTCACCGCGGCTGGGGTGTCAGCGTGATCATCGGCGTCGCCGGCGCGGGCCAGGAGATCGCGACGCGCCCGTTCCAGCTCGTAACCGGGCGCGTGTGGAAGGGCACGGCGTTCGGCGGCGCGCGCGGCCGCACCGATGTCCCGCGGATCGTCGACTGGTACATGGACGGCAAGATCGAGATCGATCGCCTGATCACGCACAAGCTTCCGCTCGAGAGGATCAACGACGCGTTCGACCTGATGCACGAGGGCACGTCGATCCGCACGGTGATCGAGTTCTGAGCTAGTTCGGCTCGTCCGACACGATCCGGAACCACAACGAGCGCGGCGCGCCGCAGTGGCGACACGTGACGTCGACGCGGCGGATCCCCGACGCAGGCGCCTCGTGGGCGCGGATCCGGTACTGGCCGGTGCACTGGACGCACGGCATCGCCTCCACGCGCAGCTCGATCACCGACGTCGACGGGACCTCGATCGGGCGGTCCTGCGAACCCCCGACCGACAGCTCGAACAGGCGCTCCTTGTCACGCACGAGCTTCCTCGCAGCGCGCTCCTCGATCCGGCGCTGGGTCCGCGGGCGCTTGCCGCTCATGGGCGCGCCCTCTCGGCGGCGAGGCGTTGGTTGGCGGGGTGCCACCGCCAGGCCACCGCGAGCGTCAGCACGAGGTTGGCGCCGGCGACCGCGAACTGCCGGATCTCGGGGTACCGCGCCGCGAGCAGGAAGGCGGTGAAGTAGCCGACCGTCGTCACGAGCAGCCAGCGATCGACCGCGAGGGCGAACATCCCGCACATCGCGCCCCACATCAGCAGGTTCAACTGCTGGGTGGTCGGCGCGGGCAGGCCCATCTGCCAGATGCCGACGCCGAGCACCGTCTGCGCCACGAACATGAACTGGCCCGTCGAGAACACCCGGCGGTTGATCGCGGTCATCGCCCGGCGCCGCACGAGGAGCGAGCTCACCGCGAGCACGACGAAGCAGCCCACGGCCCACGAGATGATCTCGCGGTGACCCACCAGCCCCATGTCGGGGCGCAGGCCGGAGATCAGCGGCAGGATCACGAACAGCAGGCACAGCGGGACGATGATCAGCCGCGTCGCGCGGGCGACGGTCGGATCGGCATCGCGGCCGAGCTCCTCGAGCGCCTGCTGGCGTGTGGCCTGCGCCGCGGCGGCGGCCTGCGCGGTCGCGAGCAGCGCCGGCTTCTCCTCGAGCTCGCTGAGCAACGTGACCGCGGCGCGGGCGTCGCCACACGCGAGCTCGTACTCGGCCACCGCGAGCGTCGCCCGCAAGAGGCCGGCGCGCGCCTCCGCGTTGTCGGGCCACACGGCGAGCGCCTGGTGGAACCCGAACCGGCAGGTCGCGAGGAGGCGATAGATCTCCTCGCTGCGCTTCGGGTCGCGCTCGCCGGCGAGCACGCGCACCTTCTCGGCGAGCTCGCTCGCGCTCGCGGCGAGCCGCGACGAGCCGCGATGCTCGAGGTAGCCCTGGAGCGCGAGCTGGAGTGCCTCGATCGACTCGTAGCGATCCGCGGGCTCCGGCTGCATCGCGCGCGCGCAGATCTGCGCGAGCTCGGCGGGCGCCTCGCGCGGGATCGTCGGCCGCGACAGCACGACGCTCGTCAGGATCGCGACCGCCGTGGGGCCCTGATGGGGCGGGTGCCCGGCGATCAGCTCGAACAGCACCGCGCCGGCGAGGTAGATGTCGGTGCGCTCGGACACCGGTGGGCCGTCGCCGCGGCCGAGCATCTCGGGCGCCATGTAGTTCGGCGTGCCGGCCATCTCGGTCGCGTCACTGGCGAGCGGGAACCGGTGCGTGCCGTCGTCACGCGTGGCGACGGCGATGCCCCAGTCGAGCAGGTAGACCTCGCCGAAGTTGCCGATCATCACGTTGCTCGGCTTGAGGTCGCGGTGGACCACACCGCGCGCGTGCGCGAACCGCAGCGCGTTGAGCACCTGGCCGAGGATCCCGAGGTTCCACGCGAGCAGATCGGTGGCGCCGAACCGGCGATGGACCTCGTCGGCGTCGCGGCACAGCACGCTCCACTCGACCCCGTCGACGCGCTTGAGGATCAACAGCGGCAGCAGCGCGTCGTCGATCTCGAGGTGATGGACCGGGACGACGTTGGGGTGCTCGAGCGCCCCGGTGACCCATGCCTCGCGCAACAGGTCGCTCGCTCCGCGCGGGTCGGCTCGGCCGGCCTTCAGCGTCTTGACCGCGACGACCCGGCCGAGCGCGACCTGCTCGGCCTCGCGCACGATGCCCATGCCGCCCTCACCGATGACCTTGCCCGTGCGGAGCTCGACCGGTCGGCCCCGCTCGGCGAGCTGGGCGAGGAACTCCGCCGCGCGCTGGGTGCTGAGGTCGCGGCGCGCCGGCACGATCGTCGACGCGGGCATCGTCTCGAGCGTCTGCGCCCCGCTGGCGTCGATCGTCTCGAGCCACGCCTGGACCTGCTTCTCGACGGGACCGGACTGCGTCACGCCCCGGATGGTACCGGATCAGTTCGGTTCGCGAGGAACGAGGCGGAACCAGATCGAGCGAGGCGCGCTGCACTGTCGGCAGCCGACATCGACGCGCCGCACGCCCGGGGCCGGGCGCTCGTGGTCGTGGAGCCGGTACTCGCCGCCGCAGTGCACGCACGACATCCGGAGCACGCGTGGCTCGATCACCGCGGTGAAGGCGACCACGATCGGACGCTCGGGCGATCCGCCGGGGAGCAGCGCCGCAAGCCGCTCGCGCTCGCGCTCGCGCCGGAGCACCTGGTTCAGCTGGTCGCGCATACGATCCAGCATGCGTTCGGCGCGGCGCGGACGCAGCTGCGATTCCGGGGAGGTGCTTCGCGCCGTCCTGTCCGGACGGGTAGGCTCGGTCGCGGCGCGGCTAGAACACGATCGACTGACACGTCAGCGAGCCGTCGGCCTTGCGGACCTCGGAGCACGGCACCGCGCGCGGCTCGAACCTGGCCGCGACCAGCGCCGCGTGCGTGCGCGGGAAGCCCTCCGCGATGATCACGTGTGTACCGATCGCGACCGCGTTCGCGGCGTAGGTCTCGTCGGCCGGCACCCATACGATCTCGAGGTCGCGAAACACTCGGCGATCGAGGCTGCCCTCCGCGAGCAGGATCCGACCTCCGCCGAGCGGCGAGCACACGCACTTGAGGTGGAGCACGCCGGCAGGCAGCTCGACCGGCACGACCTCGATCCCGCGCGGCGCGAACGCCTGCGCGAGCTGCGCGATGCCCACCGCGTTGGTGCGCGCGGAGCGCCCGACGTAGATCGTGCGGCCGACCCGCATGCAGTCGCCGCCATCGAGCGTGCCGGGCTCGGACATCGGGAGGACCTCGAGCCACGCGGCGAGCTCGACCGCGACCGCCTCGGTCTCGAGCTGGCGTGACGGGGCCCCGGGCCGGGTGATCAGCGCCTGCCTGTCGACGACGACCGCCGTGTCCTCGACGAACACGCTGTCGGGACAGCGCTCGTCGACGGGGAGCGTCGTCACCGCCGCGCCGCACTCGGCGAGCGCCGTGCAGTACATCCGGTGCTGCTGCCGCGCGAGTGCGACATCGATCGGTGGATCCGGCGGGGCCGCGCTCAGCGCGTGCGCGAAGCTCGCCGGGATGTGCCGGGTCAGCGCGCGGATCATCGCCACCTCGTCAGCGTGCCGCCGTCATCGCCCGCGGTCAACCGTGTCGCGCGCGGCACAGGCTGTGGCAGCCGCGAGCCGCAAGAACGGGGAAGGTCCGGCACGCCGCGGTAGCCCCTGGAAGGTCGCGGTTGGTTCGCGGCTTGCTGCCCCTCCGCGCGGAGGCCGTCATGACCGCACCGTCCCAGCTCTCGCAACTGATGACCCTGACCTGCCGTGGCGAGCTCGCCGAGCAGCCGAGCCGCGCGACGCAGCTGATGCTGACGATCGCGGCCCTGTTCGCCGCGCTCGCGCTGTCGTCCCTATGGGGCATCGCCGCCGGGAGCTCGTCGGCGACGATGGCGATCGCGAACTCCTACAAGGTCCCGATGGTCGTGCTGCTGTCGGCGCTCACCGCGCTGCCCGCCGGCATCGTCGCGCTGCGGCTCGCGAATGCGCGGCTCGCCGCCGCGGATCTGATCAGCGCGTTCGCGACCTCGATCTTCGGCGGCACGCTCGTGCTCGCGACCCTCGCGCCGCTGGTCGCCATCTACTACCACACGAGCTCGAAGGCCGGCGTCCCGCTCGCCCTCGGCTCCGTGTTCGTCGCGCTCGCGACCGCGACGCTGTTGTTCGCGCGCGCCGTCGGGCGCAAGGTCGCCGGGCAGCCGGGGCGGATGGCCTCGCTGATCCCGGTCGTGATCCTGGTCGTGCTGTTCAGCGCGGCGCTGATGCAGTTCGTCGCGCTCGCGTCGCCGATCATCGGCGCGGTCACGCCGTTCCATGGTGGGTTCGACACGGTGTTCTCGCGATGACCGGGCTGGCTGGCCACAGCGCCGACTACACGCAGCTCGTGTGGATCGTCGCGTCGCTGCTGGGCGCCGCGATCCTCGCGGCCCTCGCGATCGCGTACCGGCACGCGCGGTCGCAGCGCGAGCTCGAGGAGGCCGAGCGAGTGATCGCCGAGGCCTTCCCCGACGATCCCGTGTAGAGAGTACGCTCGCACCGTGAGCGATCCGGTCGATCCGTTTCGGTTGTTGCTGCGCGTCCGCTACAGCGAGTGCGACGCGCAAGGCATCGTGTTCAACGCGCGCTGGGGCGAGTACATCGATGTCGCCGCGTCCGAGTACACCCGCGTGCTGCTCGGCAGCGTCGATCCGGCGGTCACCGGCGCGGACTGGCGCCTGGTCAAGCAGACGACCCAGTGGCGGGCGCCCGGCCGGTTCGACGACGTGATCGACCTGCGCGTCTCGACCGTGCAGATCGGCACGACGTCGTTCGTGCTCGCGACCGACGCGCGCCGGCATCGGGATGGGCTTGCCCTCGTGACGTGCGAGACCGTGTACGTCGTCGTCGACGTCGCGAGCGGGACCAAGCGCCCGATCCCCGGCCCGCTCCGCGCTGCTCTCGAGCGTGGCGCTCCGGGGGTCGTCGTCGATCATGCCGCCGCGCACCGTCCCGTGGCATGATGACGAACCATGTGGGACGAGCTGTGGATCGAGAAGGAGGTGGCGGCAGGGGAGCTCGCGGTCGCTGTGGCGAAGGCTCACGGGGTCGACCTCGGTGACGTGATCATCGTCGATGGCATCGCATCCGATGCGTCGCGCCCGGCGCGCATCGAGGTGCATCGCACCCGCGGTGGAGGTCAGTTCGCGATGCGGATCCAGCTCGATGGCGCCGAGCCGTCCGATCGCCGCGTGTTCTGCGCGCGGCTCGCGAGCGCGCTGACCTGCAAGGTCCTCGGGGACGACGGCAACATCAACCCGTTCTCGTTCATGCTCTACGAGCCGGGCAACGCGACGCGGGTCTCCGTCGACCCCCAGAAGCTCGAAGCGAACGCGCCGGTGATCGTCGGCCCGTACGACGAGCGCACCGAGGAAGACAGTCACCCGACGCGCCCGATCCGCCGCTATCCGCTGCCGAGCGAGCACCGGGCGTCCCGCGGCGGTCAGGTCGCGCACATCGTCAACGAGTACATGGTCGAGGGCCTACCGCGGCCGCCGCTCGTCATCTGGAGCCCCGAGACGACCGTGACCTACGAGACGCTGACCAAGCTGCTCGGCACGCTCGCGTTTCGCAAGGCGAGCGACGACGAGCTCGCGTCGATCCGGTCCTGGAGCGACAAGCTGCGTGCGACCTTCGCGGATCCCGAGAAGGCCGGCTGGTTCGTGATCGAGGTCCTCGAAGCGTCGACGATCGTGCTCGCCGAGCCCTGGGACCCTGATCTGCCGGCGATCACCATCACGCCGGCGTGATCGCCGCGGCGAGCGTCAGCCCGCGGAGTCGTCGCGCGGAACGAGGGACGGGAGCCGCGGGCCGAGCTTGGACGAACCGGACGGGCCGCTGGGCTTCTCGCCGGGCTTCTCCGCGGGCTTCGCAGCCGCGGCGGCTTCGTGCGCGCGCGCGTGCGAGGTCGCGTTCGGCGGTGCCGGCGGCGCCGGCGGCGTCGCGTTGGCGGGAGTGGCTCCCGCCGTACCGCTCGCAGGCACCTGGGCGCCGGCGTTGGTCACCGGCGCATCATCGGGGTTGTCGGCCGTCGGGTAGACTGCTTGATCCCAAGCGATCTCCGGACCCTTGCCCGTGCGGGAGGTGTCCTTGCGGGCTACGCGGCGCGCTTCTTTGGAGCGTGCGTGGTCCTTGAGATCCGTCTCGCGCTGGCGTTTGGCAAAAGTGGCTTTCCGGTTCATTCGCCCTCGTTCTTCTAAAGAGTCGGTGAAGGTAGCGCAGTTCACGACGAAAAGCTCGTGACGATCGACCGCCCACGCCGGTGGGATCGGTCACTTATCTCCTAGATCCCAGCAGTTTCGGGCAGTGGCCCGGCGTAATGCAGCAGGCACAACTTGACGATCGCGCCGTGCGTCAACAGGTGGCCGACGAGCCCGTCATCGTCATCGATCAGGAGGCCGAGCTCCGGGCCCCGGCCATGCGGGTGCAGCGCCGCGAGCAGGGTGCCGGCGAGGGCGGGGCGGGGCACCCGGAACAGCCGCGCGCCCTCGCGCTCCGGATCGAACGCCGCGAACCCAGCCGGTGCGCAGTCCGTGGTCCGGAGCTGCCGGAGCACGTGGCCCTGCCGTTGCCGGGCCATCTCGATCTGTCCGCCGAGCAGGCCGAGCCCGCGCTCGAGATCGTCGTCCTCCGCGGGGGTGACCGGCAGCGCGATCGCGGCCTCGCACGGGAGGTCCGCGAGTCGCGCCCACGGGAACCGCAGTGCGGTCGAGCGATGCTCCGCGCGCAGGCCGAGGCGCTCGGACAACCGGATCGCCGGCACGTCCTCGACCTTCACATCGACGTGCCACTCGCGGATCCCCGCCGCCCGGAGCGCCGCCGCCGCGTGCAGCATCAGCTCGGTGCCGGCGCCGAGCTGCCGGACGAACCCGACCTCGCCGAGCGTGTGGAGCTGGACGTAGCCATCGACCCGATCGCCCCGCGTGTCGACGAGCGTCCCGCGCACCAGCTCGCGTGCCCACCGCTCGCGCGACGGCGCCGTGTGCTCGATGCCGAGCTCGCGATGCAGACTCGCGAACGCGTCGTAGTCGGTCATTCGTGCGGGCCTGATCACTGCGGGTTCAACCGGGGCGCGCGCGCACCGATTCCCGCAGTACCCTTGCCCGGCATGAAGGCCCTCGCGCTCGTGGTGATGTCGGCCGGCTGTTTCTCCGCCGGCGGCGGGCTCACGATCAACAGCGCGCTCGGCGACAGTCCGGTGCGTCGCGTCGGCGGCAGCGTCCACCTCGGCTCGTTCACCGAGATCGTCGAGGACCGACTCGTCGGCTCGCTGTTCTACAGCCGCGATCTCGGTCCGCTCGGTGGCAGCTCGAACGCGCTCGCCGCGTGGGGCGGCCGGATCTCCTCGATCGGTCGCGGCCTCGGCCCCGGCTTCTACGTCATGGGCGCGTACGGTCAGAACGACGAGCTCACCCAGCAGGAGGCGTCCTCGGTGATCGCCGGCGCGGGTGTGTCGTTCGCGCGGATGCGGCCCGCCGTGCACGGCCGCGGCTTCGCCGGCCTCTCCGTCGGCGTCGTGTTCCACCGCCAGCGCCAGGAGACGGTCGATCACGCCGCGACCGGGCACTTCCTCGGCCTCGAGCTCTCGGTCGATGCGGGCTTCGATCTGATCGGCCCGATGTTCGCGACCGACGACGACTAGAAGATAATGTCGGCGACGCCGAGCCGGAAGATCAGGAACGCCTTGAACCGGTTGACGCCCGTCGAGTGGAACGCGTCGCCACCCTGACCGTCCTCGGGCTCGTACCACATCCACTTCGCGGTGCTCGTGATGCCCAGCGTCGTCGCCGTCGGCTGACACGTGATCGGGAACGCGCCCGCCGCGTCGTCGTTCATCTCGCCGACCGCGAGCTTGCCGAGGGCGCCGCTGACGACCGGACCCGCGCTGTTGACCCAGCCCTTGCTCGTGGTGCCCGCCGCACCCGCGCCGCTGTTGCAGCGCCCGATCTCGGTGTTGATGATCGCCTGCGACGGACCGACGAGCGCATCCGTGCCCGTCGAGTAGTCGATGTCGGTCGCGCACACTTCGAACCGTGGGTCGCCGGTGAACACCGAGCCCATGTCGCGGGTGAACTGCCCGAGGACGCCCTGGGTGACCGCCAGATCGTCCCACGTCACGATGTAGAGGTACGCGCCGTCGGGCGCATCGGCCTCGGGGATCACGTAGGTCTCGGGCCCCTCTCCGATCGGGCAGTTGAAGATCTGGCCCGCGGTCTGCGCGCGCTGGCCCTGCGTGAAGTGGGTGATGCCGGCCGCGTTGCCATAGCCGAAGCTGTAGGCGTTGTCGGCGGTGATCACGACGTTGACCGGACCGCTCACGGCGGGACGCGCATCGACGATCGGCGCGTCCCCGCCGAGCCCGTCGATCACGCCGGCATCGTCGCGATCGGCGAGCGACGGGCCACATGCAGCGAGCGCGATGCACCACGCGAGCCTGTTCATGCAGCTGGCGTATCACGCGGCGGCGGCGGTCGGATCGATAGGATTCGGACACGGTGGGCAAGGCCGTCATGCGTGCCAGACTGCGCGCATGAGCGTGCCGCTGTCCGTGCTCGATCTGTCCCCCGTCGGTGCGGGGATCACGCCGAGCCAGGCGATCCGCGAGTCCGTCGAGCTCGCGAAGGTCGCCGATCGGCTGGGCTACACCCGCTACTGGTTCGCCGAGCACCACAACATGGCGTCGATCGCGACGTCGTCCCCCGAGGTGCTGATCGCGCATGTCGCCGCGGTGACCGCGCGGATCCGGGTCGGCGCCGGCGGGATCATGGTGCCGAACCACACCCCGCTGCGCGTCGTCGAGATCTTCCGCACGCTCGAAGCCCTGAGCCCGGGCCGGATCGATCTCGGGCTCGGGCGCGCACCCGGCACCGATCCCCTGACCGCGAGCGCGCTGCGCCGCTCCGACGATCCCGACGTCAACCATCTGCTCGCCGAGCTGTTCGCGTTCGAACGCGGCGGCTTCCCCGAGCACCACCCGTACCTCAAGATCACGCCGATGCCGTCGGACGTCTCGATCTCCTCGATCTGGATGCTCGGCTCGACGCTCGCAGGTGCGGCGATCGCGGCGGAGCTCGGCGTGCCGTACGCGTACGCCGGCCACTTCACGATGACGCACGCGCGCGAGGCGATCGCGCGCTACCGCCGGAGCTTCCAGCCCTCCCCGCAGCTCGCCGCCCCGTACGCGATGCTCGCGGTGACGACTGTGTGCGGCGAGACCGACGAGGAAGCCGAGCGGCTGGCGGCGCCGATGCGCGTCGCGGTCGTCAACAGTCGGACCGGCAAGCGCGCGCCGATCCCGTCGATCGAGGAAGCGCTGCGCCATCCGTTCTCCCCCGCCGAGCAGGCGATCCTCGACGAGTTCTTCGCGGGCGCGGTGATCGGCGGTCCCGCGAAGGTCGCCGACGGGCTGCGCGCGCTCGCCCGTGATCACGAGGCCTCGGAGCTGATGCTGTCGACCCTGGTGCCGGATCTCGCCGCGAGGAAGGCCTCGCTCGAGCGCACGATCGCCGCGATGCGCTAGCATCCGCGGTCGATGAAGGTCCTCGTCCTCAATGTCGGCTCCACGTCCGTCAAGTACAACCTCTACGAGATGGACACCGAGTCGCGTCTCGCCGTCGGCAAGGCCGAGCGGATGGGGACGCCGGACGCGGTCCACCTCCACGAGGACGGGTCGCGCGCGGTCGACGGCGGCAGCGTGGCGGATGCGCTGCAGGCGATCCTCGAGCATCTGACGCGCCCCGGTGGTCCGCTCCCCGACCCGGGCGCGCTGGGCGCCGTCGGACATCGCGTCGTTCACGGCGGCGAGAAGCTGATCGCGCCGACCCAGATCGACGACAAGACCGAGCAGATCATCGACGAGTGCGCGGTGTTCGCCCCGCTCCACAACCCGGTCAACCTCGCCGGCATCCGCGCCGCGCGCCAGGTGTTCCCGCACGTGCCGCACGTCGCGGTGTTCGACACGGCCTTCCACGCGCAGCTGCCGCCGCACGCGTACACGTACGCGATCCCGCACGAGCTGTATCTCCACAAGGGCGTGCGTCGGTACGGCTTCCACGGTCCGAGTCACCAGTTCATGGCGCTGTCGGCGGCGGAGCACCTGCGCACGGATCTGTCGCGGCTCAAGCTCGTGACCTGTCACCTCGGCGGTGGCGCGAGCGTCGCGGCGGTCGACGGCGGCATCTCGGTCGAGACGTCGATGGGGATGACGCCGCTCGAGGGGCTCGTGATGGGCACGCGCTCGGGCGACCTCGATCCCGCGATCCCGCTGCAGCTCGCGCGCGACGGGATGTCGTTCGATCGCATCGATCAGCTGCTCAACCGCGAGTCGGGGCTCGCGGGCCTGTCGGGGCTCGGAGCCGACTTTCGCGACATCCAGACGGCGGCGGACGGCGGCGATCCGCGGGCACGCCTCGCGATCGACGTATTCGTCCACCGGCTCCGCAAGTACATCGGGGCGTACGCGGCGGTGATGGGCGGCGCGGATGCGATCGTGTTCACCGGTGGGATCGGGGAGAACTCGGCTGCGGTGCGCAGCCGCGCGTGCGACGGCCTGGTCTACATGGGTGTCGATCTCGACGAGGAGGCAAACCGCACCAAGCGCGCCGCGGATCATGGGGGCATCGTCGAGCTGTCGCGGCCGCGGTCGCCGACCAAGGTCCTCGTCGTCCGCACCGACGAAGAGCGGATGATCGCGCGCGAGGCGATGCGGTGCGTCGCCGGCGCGACCGGCGCGATCAAGAGCGTGCGTGCGCGGCCGATCCCGATCGGCGTCAGCGTGCGCCACGTCCACCTGTCGCGCGCCGATGCCGACGCGCTGTTCGGCGTCGGCTACGAGCTGACGAAGAAGCGCGACGTCACGCAGCCCGGCCAGTTCGTCACGCGCGAGACGGTGGACCTCGTCGGCCCCAAGGGCGAGATCCGCGGGGTCGCGATCATCAACCCGCTGCGCAAGGCGACGCAGGTCGAGCTCGCGCGCACCGACGCGTTCGCGCTCGGCGTGGCGCCGCCGCTGCGCGAGAGCGGCAAGCTCGATGGCACGCCGGGGATCACGCTGCGTGGTCCCGCGGGCACCGTCACCACGACGAGCGGCGTGATCCTCGCGCACCGCCACGTCCACATGAACCCGGCGCAGGCGAAGGACTACGGCGTGTCCGACAAGGACATGATCAAGGTCCGCGTCGAGGGCGAGCGCGAGATGACGATGGGCGACGTGATCGTCCGCGTGAACCCCGACTACGATCTCGACATGCACATCGACACCGACGAGGCGAACGCCGCGGGCCTGACGAACAACAGCGTCGTGGCCTACGACGGTCTCCAGCGCTGAC
>Ga0113563_10001822_pt1 | contig 12432 bp, 8 predicted proteins | sample Mud3Dept3metaG_FD_80117 | JGI IMG/M metagenome (GOLD analysis project Ga0113563, IMG submission 80117) | Freshwater wetland microbial communities from Ohio, USA, analyzing the effect of biotic and abiotic controls - Mud 3 Core 4 Depth 3... | ecosystem: Environmental > Aquatic > Freshwater >...
CTCATCACAGCAGATGGCTACTACCGAAGCGGCAGGATCGTTCCCAATAAGGTCAATGCCGATGAGGCCCTGAAAAATTGCCCTGACGTGGAGAAGGTGATCGTCGTCAAGAGATTGGGGATCGATGTGCCTTTTTCAAAGGAAAGGGATGTGTGGTGGCATGAGGAAATAGGAAAAGAGGACATCAAGCTTAACTGCGAGCCCGAGATCATGGATGCCGAGGACATCCTCTTCATCCTTTATACCAGTGGGAGTACCGGCAAGCCGAAGGGAGTGATCCATACCACCGGCGGATACCTCCTCTTTGTTTACCAGACATTGAAGTGGGTCTTTGACCTCAGGGATGAGGACGTTTTTTTCTGCACGGCGGACATCGGATGGGTGACGGGTCACAGCTATGTCGTCTACGGACCTTTAGCCCTCGGGGCAACGAGTCTGATGTTTGAGGGAGTTCCCACCTATCCGAACCCCGACCGATTCTGGGAGATCGTGGAACGATACCGGGTGAGTATCTTTTACACGGCGCCCACTGCGATCAGGGCGCTGATGAAAGAAGGTGAAGAGTGGGTGAAGCGAAGGGGGATTTCCAGCTTGAGAATCCTCGGTTCCGTAGGAGAGCCGATCAATCCGGAGGCCTGGAGATGGTATTACACGAATGTCGGTCAGGGGAGGTGCCCCATCATGGACACCTGGTGGCAGACCGAGACCGGAGGATTTCTCATCAGCCCCTTGCCGATCACTCCCTTAAAACCTGGATCGGCCACCTTTCCTTTTCCCGGTGTCCTTCCCAAGATTCTCAGAGAGGACGGGAGCGAGTGTGAGACCGAGGAAGGAGGTTCTCTTGTCATCTCCAAGCCATGGCCCGGGATGCTTCGAGGTTTCTGGAATGATCCGGGCCGGAAGAGGTTTAGGGACACCTATTTTACGATCTTTCCGGGTCATTATTTCACAGGGGATGGAGCGAAAAAGGATGAGGATGGTTATTTCTGGCTCATGGGGAGGATCGACGATGTGATCAACGTTTCGGGTCATCGGATCGGGACGGCTGAGGTGGAGAGCGCCCTGGTTTCTCATCCTTCGGTCGCCGAGGCAGCCGTGATTGGCATTCCCCATGACGTCAAGGGGCAAGGGATCTATGCCTTCGTCACCTTGAAGACAGGAGTAAAGACCAGTGAAGAGATGAGGAAAGAACTTCTTGCTCACGTGAGGAAGACGATCGGCCCCATCGCCACCCCCGATAAACTTCAGTTTGCAGACGCCCTTCCCAAGACCAGAAGCGGCAAGATTATGAGAAGGATTCTTAGAAAGATTGCAGAGGGGAGGATCGAGGAATTGGGCGATACGTCTACTCTCACCGATCCCGGGGTGGTGATCCAGCTTGCCGGAGAGAGATTGTAAAGATCGGTCTCGTCAATGTGATGACCCGGTCTCGAGATAGATAAAGAGACAGGGTCGGGTCACTTTTTAAAAAAATCATCAAGAGTGATGGGATGACTTTCTCTATCGCGAAGGTGAATAGACTTCCAAGAGAAGAGAGGGACCCAATCTATCTCCGACTCATTCCTGAATCCATCTTTGAAAAATTCCAAATCGACAGAAAGACATTGACCAACCCATTCGGAGAGAGGGTCGTCAGGGGAATCTTTCCCCCTGACGACAATTTTGCGTGTATTGAGGTGAAATACCGGTCGACAGACAGAGATTGCATTTTTTCCTGCCAGATCTCGCTGGCAAGCTTTATGGACAGTCTCCATCTCGACTTCCTGATCATCAACGATCCTTTTTCAGAGAGGTTTAATGTGGACGTGGATGAATGCGGTAGGGATACCCTGCTGGGTGCACGATCGAGAAACATTTCCGAAGAGATCAAAGCCATGGAGACCGGCCTGGCTCCAGGAATGGTTAGAAAAGGATTGAGGCTGATCGGAGAGTTCTCCATTTCCCTGGATGGGTTCATGGTGCCGTTGGGGTTGAAGACCGTGACCACCGAGGCCTTTTATTATCATAATGCGATCGTATGGGAGAAATACGGTTTCATTTACTTCAAAGGCGGTAAGTTGATGGAGAAGGTTCACGAAGAGTTTCAACCCGGGGGATTACTCCTCAAAAGGCTGGATGATTCGACTCCATTCCGCAAAAAAGGAGCGGAACAGACCGCTCGAGGAAGAAGTTGGGCAATCTATGATGGAATTCTTAAGGATGCCCTGGATCAGGAGTGGGAGAGTCCGATGATGTACAGAATCCTCGGGAAGGATTTTAAGGTCAACACCTTTCCCGGACAGATCTACTGAAAAATTTCAAAGTTCTCCTCCTCTGCTCATCGAAACACCATCTTCAGTTCATAGACCCCTTCCTCCCGTCTCTTCTCGATGGCGAATCCCATTTTATCAAAGAGGTGAAGCATGGCCCTGTTTTCAACCAACACCTCTGCAAAGAAACCAAGCAACCCCTGTTTCTTTGCAAGGAGGGTGAGGTAGGAGAGCAGTTCCGAGCCGATCCCCTTGTTTTGATAATCGTCCCTGACTGCAAATCCGACCTCTGCGGCATGTGCGGTTTCATCCAGAGCATACTGCCCGACGCCGATCACTTCCTCTCTCTCCCCCCGTTGGATCACTGCCAGAATCACCATCTGTCGCGTGTAATCGATGATCACATATTCCTGAAGCCGTTCATGGGGGATGTCCTTTCTTACGGAGACGAACCTCCGGTAAAGGCTATTCTCTGAGAGGGCATAGAAGAACTCTTTGAGTAGAGGTTCATCACATATTTTCACCGGCCTCAGAAAAATCTCCAACCCTGATTTGGTCGTCCGATGGGTCTCTAAACCTTCCGGGTATTCTCCTGCCTTTCCGGGGATGAAGGCCTGGTCCCGAAAGATCAGGTTCTGTCTCTTCGCTTCTTCGATGAGCCACGGCCTGAATTTGGGGTGGGCGATGGAGATCAGCTCCATGGTCCGTTCTCGGATATTCTTTCCTTGCAAATAGGCAATCCCGTATTCGGTCACCACGTAATAAACATCTCCTCGGTGGAGGGTCACTCCTGCCCCTTCCTTGAGAAAGGGCACAATCCTTGAGATGGTACCGTTCTCGGCGGTGGACGGCATGGCGAGAATGGCTTTGCCCCGCGGCGCCAACACCGCACCCCTCATGAAATCGGCCTGACCTCCGATGCCGCTGTAGAAAAGCTTTCCAATGGATTCAGCAGTCGCCTGACCTGTCAGGTCGATCTCCAGAGCCGTGTTGATGGCTGTCATGTTAGGATGTTGGGCGATCACCAGAGGATTGTTGGTATAGTCGATCGTTCTCAATTCAACAGCAGGGTTGTCCTGGATATATTCATAGGTTTCTTTCTTACCCATACAAAAAGCCGCCACCGTCTTTCCACGATTGATGGTTTTTTGAGAGTTGTCAACGACGCGCTTTTGCATCAGCTCCACAATGCCATCTGTTAAGAGTTCACTGTGTACACCCAGATGATTCTTGGTGAGGAGATTGGAGAGAATGGCATTGGGAATGCTCCCATATCCCACCTGAATCGTCTCTCCATCCCGGACAAGACGTGACACATATTTCCCAATCTCTTGTGCAATTTGACTATCCGCCTCGGAAACATATTCGATGATCGGTTCGTCATAAAGGATCATATAATCCACGTCTTCGATGTGAATGAAACCGTCTCCGTGGACACGTGGCATATTGGAGTTGACCTGAGCGATGACCAACGAAGCCTTTTCGGTGGCTGCCTTGACGATGTCAACGCTTACCCCCAAGCTCATATAACCATGATCATCAGGCGGCGAGGTCTGAATCAGTGCGACATCGATGGGCACGAGACCGCGATAGAGTAGGTCCGGAACCTTCGATAAGAAAATGGGGGTGTAGTCAGCCATCCCCGTGTTCACCGCAGTTCTCATGTCGCCATTTGCGATGAAGAAAGAGTTATGCCGGAAATATTGCATGAATTTTTCGTCCGTGTAAGGGATGAGACCAAGGGTCCATACATGGAACAACTCCGCATCAAAAATAGCGGTGGGGTGTGATTCGATGAATTGAACGAGAGCTCGAAGAAGATATTGAGGTCGACCACATCCTGTCCCTACGAATATTCTGTCCCCTCGTCGGATGTTTCCGAATATTCTCTCCTCCGAGATGAGCTTTTTCGGATACTTTTGCTTGATCTGATCGAGCCTGGCGCTCTTTTCACGAAGTTCCATTTTGATCTCCTCCCCCGAATATCTTAACAAATTTTCCCAGAAGAGCTCACGAAATTTTTTGGTTGACAAAAGATTCCGATACTGTATACTGTATACGAATTTTCTGAAGAGGGGGAAGGAGGAGTTCTAATGCCTTTCTCTAACTTGTTAAAAGTACTTGATTAGTGTCTTGTGCACCCATTTATTTTTCTGCTATTGCGTTAACGTTAACATTATCTTATACTGCTTTTGATCTGAAACAGGAAGCGAACTGATGATCGGCATTTCGGCAGACGTGTGTCAGCCATCCGCATTGGTCGTAGGTTGAGATCTTTCGACTCTGGAATGGATGAAAATCTGGTTGATCTTATTGGAAAAAAAGAAATCATAAATTAGGGGGTACACAAAAAATTAGATAACTGTTATAATGTGAAAAAAATCTCTTGAGAGCGGGCCAACCATGGAAACCAACGTAAAAACTTTTCATGATTTAATCGGATTGGTTCAGCAAAATAATTTCTGCGGGAAGTGCGGGGGGTGTGTTTCATTCTGTTCCGCTGACAACTTAGGGGCACTGGAAGTTGGGCCGGATGGGATGCCCAGGTTTGCGGATGAAGAAAAGTGCCTCAAGTGCGGTATCTGTTATATGATCTGCCCGAATATCCACGATCTCGACGAAGAGCTAAAGAAGAAGACAAAATGGGAACCCCCAATCGGTCCGATCAAAGATCTGGTGTCTGCTCAAACGACCAACCCGACGGTGGGAGAGGGGTGTACAGACGGAGGCGTGGTGACCTCTCTTCTCCTCTATCTTCTTGATAACCATATGATCGATGGAGCGCTGGTATCGAAGAGCGACGGTCCCTTCCACAGAGGTCCGATGCTCGCCACCTCCGGAGAGGAGATCGTCTCTGCTTCAGGTTCCCATTACGACGAATCCTTTTCGATCATTGAGTTGGGTTCCCAGTACTCCACTTACTCCCCGGCCATGCAGGAGCTGAAGAGTTTGCGGAAGGGCTTGGTCGATCGAGTCGCCATGGTCGGAACCCCTTGCCAGATCCACACCGTCCGAAAAATGCAGGTTCTCGGGATCATTCCTTCTGATGTGATCAAGTATTGCTTCGGTCTTTTCTGCATGGAGAACTTCTCCTTCAACGATATCCAACTGAGGCATCTCGAAAAAAAGTATGGATTTGAGTTGACCCAGGTGTCAAAGGTCAATGTGAAGGAAGACTTCTTCATTTATATGAAAAATGGCAGGGTGATCCACATCCCTTTTGAGGAGATCGACACCATTGCACGTCCAGCCTGTCTGGTCTGTCCTGATTTCTCTGCGGAATATTCGGACATCTCCTTTGGAGGTCTGGGTTCCCCGGAGGGCTATACCAGCGTGCTGATCCGGTCGGAGAGAGGGAAGATGGTTTATCGGGGAGCTCTGACCGCCGGCTATATCAAAGAGAGGAAATATCCATCCGCGGAGAAATCCCGGAGTGATTTGATCAAGCTTCAGAGGTTGATTATCGATTTCTCTCAAAGGAAGAAAGAACGGGCTGTGAGAAACCGCGGGGCCGTGGCAGGTTTCATGGCTCCGTCGCTTCCTACACTTTAGCAGATCGGCCTTTCCAATTTTCGGCCTTCGGGGATGCCCATCGTGTTTTACTCTACTCGATCTAAGCTCATCCTCAGTTTTCTTGGCATTTCCTTCCTGGTGTGCGGTGTCGCCCTATTAGTCGGAGGGCAGCTCCTTTACAAAACCGTGGTCAACGAGGCAACGAATCGAATACGGTTGGACCTCAATGCCGCGCGCGAAATCTATCTCAATCGTACCAAAGGAGTGAGGGTCGCCCTCAACATCACCACCTTGGGACCGGTATTTCGATCGGCCCTTGAAAAAAAGGATGCGCAGAGAATTATCCCTTTATTAACCAATATCTCCCAGCAGATGGAGTTGGATTTCGTGGGGATTGTCACCAAAGAAGGAAGAACGCTCTGCCGCATCGGACCCAATTCCATCCCCAAACAGGATGGTCCTCCCAATCCCATTGCGAGTTTAGCACTCCAACATCGGGTCCCTGTCTCGGGAACAGTGAGCTTAAGCAATGAGTTTCTCTTTGAGGAAAATCCCGAACTTGCCAATCGTGCCAGGATCAAGCTGCTTCCTACCAAGAGAGCGACGCCACGGCCTGAGAATGAGGAACTGTCCGGAATGGCTCTGGCCGCCGCGGTCCCGGTCTTCGACGCCGGTAACTTCTTGGGCGTTCTCTACGGCGGGGTCTTATTGAACCGGAGTCAAGAGATCGTGGACCGAGTACGGGACACCGTTTTTCAACACGAGATTTACAAAGGCCGGAGCATTGGAACGGCGACAATCTTTTTTAAGGATATCCGCATCTCCACGAATGTCCTTTCACCCGATGGAAGTCGAGCGATCGGAACGGTCGCTTCGGAAGAGGTCACCAAACGCGTCCTGACAGATGGAGAGAAGTGGACAGACCGTGCCTTCGTGGTGAACGATTGGTATATCACAGCCTATGAGCCCATCGAGGATATCTTTGGCCAAAGAGTGGGAATGCTCTATGTCGGAGTGTTGGAAGCAAAGTACGCAGACGTCCGTTGGAAGGCGCTTTCTGTTTTCATCATGATCACCGTCGCAGGGATGGTCTTAGCCCTTGGCTTGGGATACGTCATCTCCAACAAGATGAGCCGGCCAGTGAAACGGCTGATCGAGGCGAGCCAGCAAGTGTCCCAGGGCAATCTCTCACCGGAAATCGGACCCATCTCAAAAAGTGAAATTGGCTTGTTGCAAAAGACGTTCAAAGAGATGCTGACCTCTCTCCGGGAGAGGGATAAACGGCAGAAGGTGGAGAGCGAGATCAAACTCCTCCAATCCGAAAAACAGGCGAGCGTTGGGAAGCTCGCGGGTGGGGTCGCCCACGAGATCAATAATCCTCTGACCGGGATATTCACCTTCACCCATATGCTCCTTCGCCGCAAGGATATTCCGGAAGACCTTCGCTCAGACATCGAGACGATTGCCCAGGAGACAGAACGGGTGCGTAAGATTGTAAAGGGTCTTCTCGATTTTTCTCGCCAGACAGAACTGGATCGGGAACCCACCGATATCAACCGGCTGATTCGGCACACGATTTCACTCGTAGAAAACCAGGCGCTCATCAAAGGAGTCAGCTTGAATTTTGAGTCCGGAGAAGGGTTACCGATGATCACCCTGGACAGAAATCAGATGCAGAGTGTGTTGCTCAACATCATCATCAATGCCCTGGACGCTACCGATCCGGGCGGAAGCATTACGGTCACGAGTGGTATCGGCGTATCCACGAGCCACCCGGGGCAAAATGGGATTGAAATCTTATGCACGGATACGGGTTGTGGCATTCCACCTGAGAACCTCAATCGGCTATTTGATCCTTTTTTTACGACGAAAGACGTTGGACAAGGCACGGGCTTAGGGCTATCGGTGTCTTACGGTATCATTGAACGCCATGGAGGGACGATTTGGGTTCAGAGTAAGGTGGGCAAAGGGAGCACCTTTAAGGTCTGGCTACCCATCGAGGAGCAGGGGGCGCGAGATGAAAATATTAGTGGTTGACGACGATGTCATCGTCATCAAAAGCTGCAGGCGCATTCTTGAAGCAGACGATTTTGAAGTCTTCACCTGCCCCAGCGCGGACGAGGCACTGGAGAAAATTAAAGAATTCGATTTTGACCTGTTGCTCATGGATGTCAAGATGCCCAAACACGACGGTCTCTTTCTCATGCGAGAGATTAAGAAAAATTGGCCGGATATACCGATCATCGTCATGAGTGGCTATCCGACGCCCGAGACCATTGCCGATGTGCTGAAATTGGGGGCCACCCAGTTTATTCCGAAACCCTTTCGGCCCGACGAATTGATGAAATCCATTCGACTGGTTCTCCAAAAGGCAGGCAAGAAGGATTCCTTTCCTACGGGGACAGGAGGATGAAAGGAAATAAGACCGACATTCGAATTTCGGTCTTCGAATTTAACATTTCAGTTCTTTCATAAGGGGGAACGCCATGGCTGAAAAGATGCTCATTATTGACGATGAAGAGATTGTTTTGAAATCGTGCCGAAAGATATTTGAGGCAGAAGGTTTCGAAGTGGTCACCACCGCCAATCCTCAAGAAGGCCTCAAACTCGTCTCTGAAAAATCCTTTGACGTGATTCTCTGCGACTGGATGATGCCGGGCTTTGATGGAATGGACGTGGTCGAGGAAATTGACAAGGCCTCGCCGAATTCCGCGGTGGTGATGATCAGCGGCTATCCTTCCGTCGGACGCGCCACGGAGGCCATGAAGCGGGGAGCCATGGATTACCTTCCGAAACCCTTTCGGCCTGAGGAGATCATCGAGGTCGTGAAGAGGTCGGTGAGGCGAAAGGTCACCGAGGAGAAAAAGGCGATCGGGCGTTTTGAAAAGTTCATGAAGTCCTGGCAATTTCCGGTCCCCGCCTTTGAAGACAAAGCGCCGAAGACGATTGCCGAGACGGTCGCTCAAACCGTGGGCGTGGCAAAGGCCACGTCACCCTGGTTTACTGTATTTGTCCTTGGGATTCTGGCCGGAGCCTATATCGGTTTTGGAGGGCTGCTCTCAACGACCGTCACCTTTGATACGGCGGCCAAATGGGGCCTGGGCTTCTCGAAGATCTTGGCAGGGGCTGCTTTCAGTGTCGGCCTGATGCTGGTGGTCATTGCGGGAGCAGAATTATTCACAGGCAATAACTTGATGGTCTCAAGTGTCATGTCTCGAGAAATCACCTTAAGTACCATGGGAAAAAGATGGGCGGTCGTCTTTGTGGCCAATTTCATCGGATCGATTCTTGTGACACTTCTGTTCTACTACTCGGGACTCTGGAAGACGGGCGATGGGGCATTGGGAGCCGCAGCCGTGAAGATTGCTTACAATAAGGTGTCACTCAGCTTCAGCGAGGCCCTCTGGCGCGGGGTCGGTTGCAACTGGCTGGTCTGTTTAGCTGTCTGGATGGCCCTTGCGTCTCGACAGATCATCGGGAAAATCTTCGCCATCTTCTTCCCGATCATGGCCTTTGTTGCGATCGGATTCGAGCACAGCGTCGCCAATATGTACTTCATTCCCACGGGAATATTGCTGATGAATGGGGCAGGGATTTCCAATGTTCCAGGGGTGGATCCGAATATGCTCGGCTGGATCAATTTTTTATGGAGAAATCTGCTCCCAGTCACGATCGGTAACATCATCGGGGGCGCTGTATTCGTGGGGATGAGTTATTGGGGAGCTTACATCAGACCAGTCAGGATATCCGGCAATTAGTCCCTTATTGAATAGAATTGTGTGCGGAATGGCAACAAAGTTTGGTTACGGCTCAGAGAAGCACCAATATCCAAGCGCCAAATCCCAAACAATATCCAAATTCGAATTCCGAATGACCCAAACGGATTTGTTTCGAAATTTGGTCATTTGGTGATTGGAAATTATTTGGAATTTGGGATTTGGTATTTGGAATTTAGACACCTGTTGTTCCAGTTATACCCGGTTGGGATAGAGTTTAATTCTTCTGCATTATGGTGTTCACCGCTTTTTCCAATCCATCAAGAGTTAATTCGAACATGGGAAAGATCTCCTGGATGTGATGGATGGAGCGGGTGTAGGGCCACTCTTCGGCGAGCTTTGGGTTGATCCAGACTGCATGGGGGAAGATCTTGGTGATAAACTTCAATCTTTCATAACTGGGCTTTCCGGACCTCTCTTCGATATGGATGGAACCATCCGTTGCCATTAGCTCGTAAGGGGCCATGCTCGCATCCCCGACGGCGACGAACCGAGTTTCCGGATCCAGTCGCACCAGGTCATCCACAGGAAAAGGCTTGGATCGTCTGGGAGGGTCCTCCCAGAGATAATCGTAAATGCTGTTATGAAAATAGAACGTTTTGAGATCCTTGAACTGGGCCCGTGCATAATTAAAAAGCGTTTGAACCAGATCGATATAAGGCTCCATGGACCATCCGCCGTTATCAATCGCAAGGATCACCTTTAACCGGTCCTTCAGGCTCCGATCGAATACAATCTCAATTTCTCCTGCGTTCCTCATGGTCTCGTAAATCGTCTTATCAACATTCACCCGATCTTTCGGACCGAAGGGAACCATATGCCTCAACCTCTTGAGAGCCTCTCCCATTTGAGAGGCCGTCATCGGTCCTTCCTGTGAGTAGTCACGATACCTTCGATCCATGGCCACCTTGACGGCGGACTTATTACGGGAAACACCACCCACTCTCATCCCGCCCGGATGGTATCCGGAATGTCCCACAGGAGAAGTCCCTCCAGTCCCGATCCACTTTTTTCCTCCGTGGTGGGCCTCGGTCTGTTCTTTCAACCGGTCAAGAAAGTATTTGATCAATTCCTCCGGGCTGAGTTTTGAGAGTTCTTCTTCATTCACCCCGAGGGCATCTGCTAAGCTTTTAGGATCTTTCAGCCACTCTTCGAGCAGGGCACGGGCGATCTCCGTCAGTTCAAATTCCTCCGGTTCTTTTAACTCAGCGCCTTTGAACTGATGAGCAAAAATCTGGTCGTAGAGGTCGAAGTACCTCTCGCTCTTCACCAGAATCGCCCGGGCACCCGTATAAAAATCATCCAGAGAATTGATCAGCCCCATGCTCAGGGCCTTCTGGAGCCTCAAGAAGGAGGTCGGAGATACCGGGATTCCCGCTTTTTTTAATGAATAAAAGAAATCGACAAACATAATTTAGTCCGGTAGTCGTTAGTCTCGTAGTCTCTTAGTCAATAATATGACCATCTGACTACAAGACTACTTGACTATTCGACCTCACTATACCCTAAACCTTGACACGGCATTCTGGGCAACTGCGTAATCCGGGCTCTTTTTAAACAGGACGCCCAGGAAAGGAACCTCTCCCTTAATCAGATCTTTCACCCGGAAGTCGGGATCTGCCTTGAGGGCTCTGATCCAATTGATCAGCTCGCGGGTGGCAGGCTTTTTTTCAATGCCCCTGATTTCCCTGAGACGGTAAAATGTCCTGACGGAACTGTCGAGCAATTCCTTATCGATGTCCGGAAAATGAACCTGGACGATCCTTCTCATCATGTCGGCTTCCGGAAAGGCAATGTGGTGAAAATTACAGCGTCCTAAAAACGGGTCCGAGAGATCTTTTTTAGCATTCGAGGTGATGATGATCACCGGCCGGTGTTTGGCTTTGGTCGTTTTATCGATCTCGATGATGTCGAACTCCATCTGGTCCAGTACGTCGAGCATGTCATCCTGGAAATCGGTATCCGCCTTATCAATCTCATCAATCAGCAGAACCACTCTCTCATCAGAGGCAAAGGCCTGTCCGATCTTACCCATCCGGATATATTCTTCGATGTTGCTGACGTTCCTCTTGGAATCGCCAAAGCGGCTATCATTCAAGCGGGTGAGGGTGTCATACTGATAGAGGGCATCGATCAGCTTCATACTCGATTTGACATTGAGAACGATCAGCCTCATGCCAAAGGCTTCAGCAATGGCATGTGCCAGCATGGTCTTCCCTGTCCCGGGTTCTCCCTTGAGCAGCAGGGGCATTTCAAGGGCCATCGAAATATTGACAATTCCTGCCAGCTCCTCATCCAACACGTATTTAGAAGCACCGGCAAATCCTTTCTTTTGAGTCTCCTTGTGCATCGCTCCGCTCCTTAAACAATCCTATGAGAATTTAGATCAACACTTATGATAACCATTTTTTGATCGTCTTTCAACCTCGATCTGACCTCCCCTCACCTTCCCCTCTCCCCTCAGCAGACTGTGTCGTAATAAGGAAAACTGTAAAAAATGTCATGCCGAACTTGTTTCGGCATCTAATATAATCAAATAGCCACGAGACCCTGAAACAAGTTCAGGGTGACAAAATAGTAATTACGGCACACTCCCTCAGGGGAGAGGGAGGGGCTGAGGGGGGAATTTCAAATATCCTTGGTGAGCCTTTTCACTTCGCAATCTGCAATCCCTGGCCCGTGCAGCGCGGAGCAAACTTCACTGGGCCGCGATCCGCAATTTTAGACTTTCTTGTATAACGACCGAAAATCTTTTAAATTTGGACAAGAAAATGTTTTAACCGAGTAGTGGAAAAGTAGAAAAAGGAGCTCCGAGTGCGAATTCAGATTTTTTCGGGAAACCATTCTTAGCGAGCGGAGCGCCCGCAAATCCAATGTCTGAGCCCGAAGGGCGA
>Ga0113563_10001824_pt1 | contig 12426 bp, 7 predicted proteins | sample Mud3Dept3metaG_FD_80117 | JGI IMG/M metagenome (GOLD analysis project Ga0113563, IMG submission 80117) | Freshwater wetland microbial communities from Ohio, USA, analyzing the effect of biotic and abiotic controls - Mud 3 Core 4 Depth 3... | ecosystem: Environmental > Aquatic > Freshwater >...
AAATACTACCGGCGGGAATCACAGGTGATTTATCCTCCAGCGATGGAGCTGTTTGATAAAACTAAAACTTCAAACCCCCTCTCAATCTCCCCCTTGGAAATGGGGAGAGGTAGCAGGGGGCATTTTCTCATCGTTTCTCGGCTTACCCGTTCCAAGAAAGTGGATAAGGCGATTGAGGCCTTCAACAAACTTAGACTGTCTTTAGTGATTGTCGGTGACGGGCCGGAGCGTACTCGGCTTCAAAGCCAAGCGGGGGAAAATATCCGTTTTGCGGGATTTGCCAGCGATGAAGAGCTGGCGAAGCTCTACGCTTCCGCTCGGGCAGTTATTTTTCCTTCGGAAGAGGATTTCGGTATGGTAGCGGCGGAGGCGCTTTCTTTCGGCACGCCGGTCATCGCGTATGAGTACGGCGGTATCCGAGAAATCGTAGATCCCGGGAAAACCGGGGAATTCTTTCATGCAGAGATGCCGGAAATCATCGCTGAGGGAGTGCGGCGTTTCCTCCAGCATGAGGGGCAGTACGATGAGGCGGCGATGAAGCAATCCGTAGCGCATCTTACAAAAAAACGCTTTCAGACTGAATTACGAGAATTTATTGAAGAACATGTTTGAAATGACAAATCCAAAATCCAAAATTACAAATCCCAAATAAATCTCAATAACCAAAATCCAAATATCTGAAACGTTTTGAATTTTGAGCATTGTAATTTAGAATTTATTTGGAGCTTGAGATTTTGAATTTTGTATTTATGAATATTATTGGTCATCATATAATCAGAGAGCGATTGAAAAAACTCGTGTGGGAGAGCAAGATTTCCCAAGGCTATCTTTTCTCAGGCCCACAAAGCGTGGGGAAGAGTCTCTGCGCTTTGGAATTCGCCAGCATTCTTGTCGGCGAGCCGGATTTCGAGCCGAGCGAGAACAAGCCGCACCCTTTTGATGTTCTCATCGTCCGGCCGGAGGAAGAAACCAAGCGCGGTGTCATCAAAGAGAAGAGTATCGGAGCGGAAGCGATGCGCGAGGCGCTGCAATTCCTCGGGCGCTTTCCGGCCATGGGGCGTTTCCGGGTCGTGATCATCGAGGAAGCGCATAAGCTCACGCAAACCGCTCAGAATGTCATTTTGAAGAATCTCGAAGAGCCGCAGTCTACCGCGGTGATGATTTTGGTGACGCATGAAGCAGGGAACATTCTCCCGACGATTCTCTCGCGCATCGAGCGCCTCCGCTTCGATTATGTCTCTTCCGAAGAAATAGAAGCAGGTCTGGATGCTTTGTTTTTGAAAAATAAAGAACAGTCTCTCGCTCCGTTTTTCTTTTCTTTGGGCCGGCCAGGGATGATCGTCCGGGCTGCACATGACCCGCAGAGCTTTCACGTTGAGCAGAAGAAACTGGATCGTCTCTTCCGCCTCACGACCCTGCCGCTCGGGGAACGCCTCCGTTTGGCGGAAGAATTGGCGAAGAATATCCCTGAAACAGTGCGGTTGTTCGAATGGTGGCTGCCGGGACTCCACGCACAGGCTCTGAAGGGCGCCGATACGCGCTATACGATGCGCTTCTTCGGACTTTTGGAGGCGGTGGAAGAAGCACTCATGCTCCTCAAGACGACGCAGAGCAACGCACGGCTTCTTTTGGAAAAACTCTTCCTTTCAGTATAATGTCGTTAGCCGTAAGTAGTTGGTTGTCAGTTATTTTATGTGGTTTGTATCAAAACAGACGAAACAAAAACACCAAGAAAATAAAGCCATGCATTTTCTGCGTAAGGGCTTGCCAGAGCGGAAGAGATACCGCACGGTGGAAAAAAAAGAGGGATGGCGCATCGGAGCGGGCACGTTTTTTCTCTGGGTGCTTTTCTTCGGAACGCTTTTTTATACGGCCTTCTTTTCCACGTTTTTTCTCACTGGCGACCCACGGATTACCGGGATGAACGAAATTTCTGAAGATGTATTACGCGGATTCATCGATAGGGAGCTGTCAAGAAAATATCTGCGGATTTTTCCCCGGCAGAATTTTTTTCTCGTGCAGCCACAGGATCTGGAAGAGCGGCTGCGCCTGGAGTACCCGCTTCTGGCTTTCGCTTCTGTGACGCGCGTTTTTCCGAATAGTCTCTCTGTCGAGGTGACGGAACGGAAAAAAATCATTCTCTGGTATTCCGGAGACGAGTGTTATCTTATCGATGAAGAAGGGGTGGCGCATGATAGCACGCGGGCGCTTCTTCCGGAAAATATGCCGTATGTGCTTTCTATCACCGATATGAGCCAGAGACAGGTGGCTCTGGGAGAAAAAGTTTTTGATGCGGATTATGGGGTCTTTGCCATCCAGACGAACGAGCTGTTTCCAGCGCAGTTGGGACTTGGGCTTGAGCCGCGGTATACGACCGTCTCGCGCTTCGCCGACGAACTGCGCATCAAAACGGACGAAGGATGGGAGGCGTATTTCGGCACCGGGATCCCGATCGAGGCATCGCTCAGTATGCTCAAACTTCTTATGGAAAAAGAATTGCCGAAGGAGCAGCGTCTGAAGCTGGCGTATATCGACCTGCGTGCGGAAAACCGAGCCTATTATGCGTTTCGTGAAGGAGAAAATCTGACCGTTGTTCCTCCTCCGATGCCAGTGGAGGAGAAGAAGGCCGACACTCTATCTAAGAAAAAGAAGTAACGAGCGTCGTTCATAGCTAATCCTCATTCCAAGTTCTGGGACCCACAAAATCTTCCAGCGAAGATTTTGCTCATGAAATTTTTTTGATCCTGATAAGAATCAGGAACCATGCTCAAAAAAATTTCAAGTTCCCAGAATCTCGGAATGAAGGACCGGTTTTCGCTAAAGGACTTCTGATTCTGTTCTGTATGAGTCGGCGTATAGTCCGTATTAGTCTGCTTTTGGTGGGATGTAATAGACGAAGATAGAATCGCCGGCGCGGGTAACGAGCGGATAATCGAATCTCCAGGCATACGTTTTGTCTCCAGGTTTGAGATTCGGGGCATAGGAGCTTTCTTGGATGAATTCGGCCGAGAGAGCATACCAGCCCGGTTCTGGATCATTATACGAATGCCATGAAACATACTTGTCACCGAGGTAGTAGACTGGATTGGCGCCGCCAAAGTAGTCGACGCGGATTTTGTCTATAATGGGATAGGCAATGTCTGCACCGCAATTTTGTGGAGCGGGCGACGTGCTTATCAATTGAGCACGATGCGTTACGCAATCATTGTGGTGTTCGACAAAATTTCCCAGATGTTTCATATCTTGGCCCCAGTCGTAATTGGAATCCGTGACGTATTTATATCCATTGAGATGTCCGCCAGCGGCCGCATTGAAATATGAGAGATAGCTGGGGTAGCTTAGGATGGGGATGGCTATGATAGAGAGAGTCAAGCCGCCGAGAATACAGGCCAGGATTTGGCGCGTTACCCTGTCATTTTCATGGCGCCGGAAGAAATCAAAGCTTACTTTGGCGGTCAGCATATAGAGAAAGGGGAGAATCGGGAAAAGGTGGCGCAAGCCGATGTTGAGGTTTCCGGTGATGCTCACGTAGCTGTAAAAGAGGATGAAGAACACGGCCAGGTAGGTCGTCGTATTGTCTTGGAAGGAGCGGGCCAGAAAAGAAAAGGCCGATCCTTTTTCTCGGATGAGAGCTTTGCCCATTTGGAAGAGCGCGTAGAGAGAGGTGAGGAGGAGGATAATGAGGAATGGCAAGGTTTCTTTGAGGAGGAAGACAATCGGGAAATACCAGGGAGAGGCTTGGTTGGAAACCTGCTCGAGGAAATAGAAGGTGTTGCCGCCAGCCACGCGGCCGAACACCATGAAGACGCCGAGGAAGTATTCGGAGAACGGCTTGAGGAGAGGCGACTGGCTGGTGGCCGTCACGAAGTCGATGGCGAACCTTCCGACAGCCGTGGTATGCGGGAAAGCGGCCAGGGCGTTTTCAGAAAGTTTCTCGCCGGGCATATTGAACGTATTCATGAAGTAGAGGATCCAGATGAGCCCAAAGCAGATGATGACACTCCCGGCGTATTTGAAGGCATACTCGAACATCGAGCGCAGCCTGAAGGCAGAGAGGGAGCGGGTATCGTCCGTCGGCTTGTGTCTGCTGAGTCCATAGAGGATGGCGAAGAGGCCGAAGATGGGAAAGAGCAGGACGGCAGAAAATTTGGTGAGCTCCGCCAGCCCCAGAAAGATTCCTGCCAGGAGGACATTTTTGAAATTGGGATTTTTCAGGAAACGGACGAAAAAATAGAATGCGAAGAAGAGAAACGCGGCGATGCCGATGTCGGTCGTCACGTAGTGGTTGTGGGCGATAATGTTGGGGTCGAAGGCATACAGGGTAACTGCGAACAGTCCCGCGAGCGTCCCAGCCAGTTCCCGCGTCCAGAGGAAGAGGACGATGCCGAGCACGACAGCGATCAAGGTGATGGGGATGCGCGACCAGAAAAGGATGGTATCTGCGTCATTGCAAGCAATATCTGATCGTGTGCAATTGACGAACATATCGCCGACGGCCCACTGTTCATTGACGCCGGATCGCCACTCTTTGGATGCGAGGGGAAAAGTCGGCTGTAAAAAAAGGAGCGGGAGGCCTGCCAGGTCTTTGAGGAGAGGCGGATGCTCGGGGTTGAGGCGCATATCGCCGTAGCGGACGTAGCTGTAAGCGGCGGGAATATGGGCCTTCTCGTCAAAAATCATGGATTCCTGGCTGGATACCATGAGAGAGAGGATGAAATGGAAAGCCAAGATGCCGGTGACAATGAGAAAAGCGTGTTTTTTCAAGAAGTCCATAAATTTCCAGCGTGTAGCGTTTAGCTATTAGCTTTTAGCGTAGGGAATTCAACACTTCAGGTCTTTCCCTGATTGCTGACCGCTATGAGCTAAACGCTGTTTCATTATTTTTTATTTTCTGCTTTTGGCAGAACGATGACATTGAAATCTCCTCCGGCGCGCTCTGGCCCGTTCATATCGACGCGCTCGATAGAGGCATCCGGATAAAATTTTTGGATCCGCTGGGCAAGCATATCGCTGTAATTGAGCATGAGAAATATTCCCGGTCGCCTGAGGACCGTCTCGGGCTCTACGATTTCGAGATTATCTACAAGGCGGTAGGTGAGAAAATAGACCGGATGGGCGAAGACGGGCAGATTGAAGCGGTCGCTGTTGCCTTTTTCGTCGATGAGCACGTATTTATGGGTTTCTTTAGGCAGAGAGAGGAGGTAGCGTGCCATATTGGTATAGCCTTCATTGAAAGATGCGGCGGCATTTTCATTGTGGGCGAAGAAAACGAAGTACTTCGTGAGATTGAAAAGAGTGCTTGCTCCGATGGCGAGAATGAGGAGCGAGAGAAGAGCGATGCGGGCACCGGTCTGCGCGCGGAGCGCCTTATGGATTATCCAAGAGGCGGCCAGCGCGGCCATGAGAAAGACCGGCGTCTGAGTGCCGATGGAGCGCAGCGCGTGCGGCAAGCCCTCATTGGTGAGAAACTCCGGCATGAGCATGACAAAGAATGATCCGAGAAGGAAGAAATAGGTAACCAGGCGCGTATCCCGATCGCCCTCGCGGATGCGTCGGCCGAGGAGGGTGATGGTCCGCCAGATGACGAAAAGGAAGCCTGCCAGGAAGAAGGTGCCGACGAAAGGATCAAGAACCGGATAGGGCGGGTAATTGTGGCGCCAATTCTGATCGCCGAAGAAATTGTATTTTATGAGCGACAGAGAAAATGTTTTGAGGAGCGTGCCGAGGAGGTCTCCGTGATTGGCTTCCACTGAGAAGACGGAAATGTGAGATGCGCGCGAAACGAAATCTTCCGGATGGGAAATGAAGAAATGATAGAGCATCGGCGCGGCGGCGATGAAAGCCGCCAGCAAAAAGAGCGTTCCCTGTTTCCAGAAACGGCGGAGAAAATTTTCGTAGGAGAGGAGGAGCGCCGGGAGGAGGATGATGAGGATGAGGGGAGTGACACGGAAAGCGATATAGGTGTGCAGCCCGAGCCCGAAGAGGAGCCCGGAGAGGAGGAAATCGCAGAATTTCCGGGTGCGCAGTCCGCGGAAGAAAAAGTAGAACGAGAAAGTGATGACGAAGGTGGTCATGATGGCTCGGAAGCCGATGCGGGAGAAGTTGATCGCCCAGTAGGAAGTGGCCAACATGAAAGCGGCGAGGATGCCGATGATGCGCCGGTGAAAGAGCTCTCTTCCGAGGAGGTAGATGCCGAGTACGGACAACGTTCCGAAAAGGATAGACCAAAGCTTGAGCCCGGTGATGGTGTTGCCGAAAATCGCGATCGAGAGCGCCTGGAGATTGATGAAGAACCCTTCGCGGCCGAAATTAGCCGGATAGAAAAGCTGGAAATTTTTGGTTTCGAGAGCGTGGAGGGCATCGACGCCGTTGGCAGCCTCATCGGGATAGAGCCCGGCGGGGATAGTTTCGATGTGATAGATCCTCGCGGTAAAGGCGAGAATGAGGATGACCGCAAGAGCGATCCATGTAGCGATATGGTGGGGACGGAAGGAGAAACGTTCGCTCATAAACGTTTTTGATTTTTTGTTTTTTATGGTAGAATTATAGCAGAAATAAGCAAAAAAGAAAAATTGAAATGGGTGGTTTCTTAGAGTTTGGTCGCAAGCTGATGGGGAGGGCCGAAGATGCAGAGTCTTCAGGTGGTTCTGATTTGTCAGAAATTAAACTTAAAGATGGAGATATACATTTTACTGATAAACCACCAGCAATGAAACCAGAAATGCAACCAAAGGTTGCTGTAGATACAACGCTACCGGAAAGTGGAGATGTTGCTATCTCTCCACAACCAAAGACTGGTGGACAGGATAGCGTTATTACAAAACCGTTTCAGCCAGTAAAGCAGTCAATGTATCCATTAAAGGGAGATGTTTTTGAAAACTCTGCAGGTGGGAAAATTAAGGTTGAAGGAGTTGATGCAAACGATGAAGGGATAGTTCTTCCTTTTACGGAATATAATTCTCAAGGGGTGATTATACCTGGTAAGAAAGAGCAGAGGAAACAGTTAAGAAATTTTAATGTTACGCTTGGTGTGAAAGGGATGAAAAAGACCGACCCCTTGCAGGAAGAGCATTCGAAGTTTTATAGAGCCTATGAGAAAGAAATGCTTAAAACAGAAGATGCTTTCGTTCGAGAATTTGAGGCATGTAGGAAGATGATGGATGAGTGGCGGGATCTGATCGAAGAAGGTTATGGTTCCAGCTTTCGGAGCAAAGCCAAAAGTTCCAAGAAAAGGGCGGTGGGATTAGCGTTACTGGGAGATTTTCAGACAGTAAAGACAAAAATTGAAGCAATCGGGAATGAATGGAAATCGTTAGACGATCGATTTGTAGAAAATGGCCGCCGAAAAATGCAGTTGCTTACTAATGTGCGTGCACTTACTGAGATATCAAAAGGAGAGCCGGCTGAGGCTTTGGCAGGTATGTCAACGGGTATCTCTTCTGGAGTATCAGAAGAAATAACACAGCTCAAAGAGTTGATTCCTCTTGATTTATTACAGCTTAAAAGAGAACTGGTGGAGGCATCGGAACAAAAAGAAGGAGCTGAAGAACCGCGTATTGAGAAGCTGGAAAGAGTATATCGGAAAATTGCCTATAGAAAAACAGTGAAACTGTTGAGTGAGATCGACAAACGCTTGAAAAGTAAGTACGATCATGCATTAGCGGGGAAGGGGATTGCTTTTGTCGGGGATAAAGTAGCGGTTGCGGAATTCAAAGAAAAAGCCACAGCCTTGCTTACTTCTATTAATGAACAGTCTTCTCCGGAAGTGACGGAAAAAGTATTTGCCGAATTGAACAAGCTTGAACAACAGATGTTTGTAGAGCGGGATAGCCGAGGTAATACTCGGAGGAATGGGAAAAATGGTGAAGAACAGGGCGGTTTTGTAAAAGGAAGAAAGAGAGTAGTATCATCTGATGAACAAGTAAACGGTGCGAGTACAACAAAAGGAGCAGAATATAACAAAAAAGGCGGTGGCGTGAAAGGAAGGTGGGTAGCAGGTAATACTCAAATGCGCGGCGCTTTTTCCAGCGCAGAGTATGGAAAAGGAGAAGAGAGCCAGCCAGTAGCATCGGCGCCAGCCACGGGGAATGAGAAGACCAAAGCTGCAAGCAACGAGAAACCTACTGAGAAAGAAGTTTTGGAAACTGATGAAATTGAAACTCTTGTTAAAAATCTTGGTTGGCTTCTTGAGACAAAAGTGCAGTCAATATATGCCAAGATACAGAGTTTGCCTCTGGATACAATGCCGAAGCAAGCTGGTTTTTATAGAATGAAGGGGGAGAGCAGGATCTTTCTCTATTGGGATGAAGTGCTTGCTTCTTTTGCAGAACAGGAAGGTTTCACTGTGAAGGATGAGAAAAAGAGTGAAGAAGAAGTAAGAAGAACATGGTTTGATGAACAGCCGGCCCTGGTGAAAGAAGCAGTCCAGAAGAAGTGGCTGGATATAAATTATGGTATTGAATCCGAATACCTCGGAAAAACATTTCTCATCGCTTTGGAACAAGTGAAAAAATATTGGTTGGGGAAAATTTCTCATGCATCGCTTGTGGAACTGAAAGATATGGGCCGTACCCTCGATATTGGGAAGAAAACTCAACATGGAAATCGGCAGCGGACATGGAGGTTTTTCGTTGAAGAAAGTGAGGATGCCATACTTGCTGGTGGAGATGAGGCCAGACTTTTGAAATATGTACTGAGAGATGGGATGGCACAGCGAGCGCGCGTGCCAAAAGATAGTGAATATCCTTCATTTGGAGACAGCTTTAGAGATCAACTACGGCCAGCCATTGAAAAAGCCAATCGAGAAATTTTTGCCGTTTGGAATAAAAGACACCCAGAGCTTGGTGGAGGAAATGGTAAAGAAAGGGATCAGAGAAAAAGAAAATCAGCTGAAAAAACAGTGGCAGAAGTTCAGGCAGCGGTGTTTGCAAGTTTGGATTTATTTTTACCCCAAGCAGTTTCTTTAGTAAACAAGAGGCTTCAGGAGAAGGGTACCAGTCTGATTGTTCTTGTCGGGAAGGATCCAGAGCGCATCGAGGAGAAGGATTTGGAACGCGTCGAAAGATTGCTTGGATTTATTCACAAGGGAGTTCTCAAGATTTTAGATGAACAGAGCAAAGAAGCAGGTCTTTCTGAAGACCAAAAACAAATAGTGGCAAAAGCAGTTCCCGAATTTGCGAAAGTGCGATTGAAGCTGGAGTTGAAAAGAGTAGTTGGATTGTTGACATACAAGCAATAACCATTTTGTTTTTTCATGCTAAAATAAAAGAGGATTCATCTCAAGTAGAGTTTACGGTCACTCTGAGCGGAGCGAAGAACCCCTTTATAAAAAGCACAATTTCTTTTCTTCGGGATCCTTCGCTGCGTTCAGGATGATAACAAAGTTTCATTCATTTTTCCTTTTTATGAAAGGAATGAATGGAGTTTATTCAAGACCACTTAAGAATTTATGGGTAAGCGTGACATTCTTCGTCCGATAAAAATAGATACACCTCAGTCTGATGACGATTTGGGGCGTGATATTGATGCTTTGGTTGATAGATTGCGACCAGGCGACGTTGCACCTGATGCTAATGCCAAAGTTCTTGGAGCGCCTTCAAATGGTGATACATCTCGATCAAGTATGGGTAACGGTGGGGAGCAAGCGCTGGAAATGAGAAAACAAGCATTTCGGGCGATTTATTTGCCAATTTTTGAAAGTTTAAAGGTAAGAATTTCTGGCGCAGAGGATGAAAAAACAGTGAAAGAACTGAGACATGGCGGAGGGAAAGTTAAGTATAAGTTTTTTAATATAAATGATTTTGCTGAGTATTTCAATAACCAGTTAGGAAAGGAGGGTGAAGCGGCGCGCAGGGAAGCATTTAATATGCTCGATGTGGCAGAAGAGGAGCTACAAATACTTTATGAGGCAAGAAGGAAACAATTGAGGGAGCCAGGAGAAAAAAGTCTTTCAAATGAGAAATTATTTTTGTTACTTAGTGAGAAATTGAGAACACAGCCGCGATTTTCCGGCGAAACCGGGGGAGAGCTTGTCATTGAGAGCATTACTCCGGACAAAATTATCTATAACTATCGACAGAGCGGCAAAAGGCAAGGGTTGCGAATGACAACGACACCGGACAAAGTCAAGGGGTTTATAAAATTCTTGAAAACAAATTTTGATTGGGAGCTTTCTATCCCAACAGTACAGCCAGCGGCAAAAAAAAGGCGCGGACATGTTCCTCAGCAACTATATGACAAGTATGATGCTGCGAGAACGCGGCGCAATGGTCTTACTGATGAAGAGAAAGACTATAAGGCAAAAATGGCGGCAAGGGCAAAGGGAAGGGCGGGTTCAGGAGTAGGAGCAAAATCAGAGCCGGGATCACGGACAGCATCAGCTGCAACGGGTGGCAAGGAAGAACGAGAAGAGGAAAAGATGAAGCAGTTTGTAGAGGGTCTTCCTGAAGGAGCTATCATAAAGTTTATCAGTCCAGGTGGGAAAGTGGTACATTTTCGTCGAGATGGTGCCGATCTTCTTGTGGGGAAAAAAGGTAACGATATTGGTACAGGCGCCGCCTGGAAGCACTTTCAAGATAAGTGGTCGTTGGATGTTGAGGAAGAGAAAAATATTCCTTCGAAGAAACCAGTTGCGGCAACCTCACCTGCACCAAGCGTTCCCAAGGGAGTTGTTCCGCTTGAACCACTCCCAGGTTCGCCAATTCCTCCACGTGGGCCAGAACCTGCGGCAGCCGCTCTAGAGCCAGGCGTTATGCGTAGCCCAGAGACTGTGCCAGCCGCTTCGTCGCAGGCGACGCCCGAAGCGAAAGTTGCAGTTGATTTTGAAAAGCTAGAGAAGAATTTGGAAGAGGCCCGTAATAATTATGCCAAACATGATTTTGAAAATACGAGTAAATTAAGGAAGCTCTCTGCCTTTTTTCGCCTTGATAAAGCGAAATATGAAGGTTTGGATGTGGATGGCGCCAAGGCTAAATATGATGAAGCTTTTCAAGCCTTGCTAAATGCGCGTTTGGCGGATATACATCGGAGGAAAGATGCCGGTGAATTGAATGAGGAGAATTACAGGCTTGAGATGGGGCGGGCATTGACGTCTTTTGAATGCGAGGGAAGAATTCAAATCCCTCGAGCCCGGCAAGAAGTCAAAATGGAAAGATTGGCTCAGTCTAAAGTAGGTCGACTGATAGAAGCTTTTCCAAGAATGGCACACTGGTACAATAAACTACCTAAGGCAGCTCGCTATACCATCGGAATTACATTGGGTGTTGGAGCGTTTTTGACGGCACCGGTATCGGGCGCCGTGGTGACATCAGGTGCGGCCGCCGCTGCGACATGGATTGCTCTCGCTCGGGGGACGCTTAGCGGGATGTCAACTTTCGCTTTGCTTGATACAGAACTTGAGCGTCGTTCCGACAATCGCGCCAAGGCGGCTACTACGAAGAGTGGTGGAACAATGTTTGCAGAATATGAAAGGCTTGCTCCGGAAAACAGGACACCTGAAGCAATTGCAGCTGCCAAGGAGCAATTTTTCACAGAGAAGCTTGCAGAACTTCACGGGCATTTTAAAGCTCGGAAAAGAGAAATGGTGATACGTAAATCAGCGGCTGTTATTGCTGGTGTGGCATTCGGTACGGCAGTCGGATCCGGATGGTTGGGAGAAAAAATAAAAGGGTTATTTGGCTGGTTTGGCGGGGTGCCTTCCATTGAAGCGCACAGCGGTGACTCGACGTGGAAACTTTTGGGACAGTATCTTTCTGCCAAAGATTCGCATTTTGCCGGGATGAATGAGGCACAGAAAACGTATGCTATCGATGCTTTGAAAGACAAACTGGCAGCGATGTCACCGGATCAATTGAAATCTGCAGGATTTGGGAGCGGTGATATCGGCAAGCTTGGCATCGGAGAACATATTAATTTTGACAAGCTGGTTGGCGGCAATGTTGCTGAAGCTATGAAGGGCGCTAGCGGACTTTCTCCAGACGATGCGGCAAGTATTATTAGAAATAATGCCAAGATTTTGGAATGGGCCAAAGCCCATCCAGATATAAAGCTGACAGACTCATTGATAGATAATACTATTTTATCTGGGCATGGAGCGAATACACATGCGGGAGGTGCAGTTATCGAGAGGCTGATGGAAGACGGCGATGATCCGGATTATACGGCGCATACAGTGAGAGTATACCCGACAGAAGAGAACATAGATGATCCTGTCTCTGACCTGACATCTGATGCACAGCCAGAATCTGGTGGGGCGGCTAACACACCAGGTCAACCGGCTACAGTAATAGATGTTGAAGAAATTGACGACACGTCGTCAGAATCTGGTGGAGCAGATACATCGGAAAGTTCAGGCCCTGTTTCGCCATCTGCTCAAGAAGCTTCCGCCGCGGATGCGCCACCATCTTTTACCGAGGAACTCCAGCCACG
>Ga0113563_10001825_pt1 | contig 12422 bp, 9 predicted proteins | sample Mud3Dept3metaG_FD_80117 | JGI IMG/M metagenome (GOLD analysis project Ga0113563, IMG submission 80117) | Freshwater wetland microbial communities from Ohio, USA, analyzing the effect of biotic and abiotic controls - Mud 3 Core 4 Depth 3... | ecosystem: Environmental > Aquatic > Freshwater >...
AAGCGGTTCAGCAACTCATAATCAGCCAGACTAAAATCAAAGCACTCTAAAAGCAATCGGTTATGCTCCTGGATAAACGACAGAGAAAGCAAGATCTCTATTGGATTTTGCATTTGCTCGTCGAGATTTGAGTCTAAAATCATGTAACCCGCAACTCCTAGCATTGTAGATTGAAAGATTTTCCCCAGATTTTCGATGGCTTTCTGCTGGCCTTCTCGGTCGAGCCAGACCATGTACATGACGATGGCCGGGTAAGCGACCCTGAAATATCCCTCCTCCATCCTGCGCCGGTAGTTTCTGGACTCGGATAAGTCATAGCCTTGCCGCGCTGCGAATGACTGCAAAATCGAATCAACTGCTTCATCAAAAATATGGAAGGCCTGGGCCATCATCCCTTCAGCAGCATCCTTGGCAGTGTCCGCGGTCGGCGCCGAAGCGAGGTACGATTTTGTCAGACTTTCCATGGACTGAGGTCCCATTTCCTTGTAGAGTTGCAGAATCTGTTGAAGCAGTTGTACTACTCCGTCGATAGGAGATTCATCTGTTTTTATCACTGGATCCATTGGATTTTCTCCTCACAATCATTCTTTGCTTCTTAATATAACATTTAGGACTTACGCAGTTGGAGGGTGGACGTGGGTGTTTGGGCGGGCTAAGCCCGCCCAAACACCCACACTTTCACACTCAACTGCGTAACTTCTAACATTGTTGGCAAAAAGTCTATTAGAGATATTTTGTGTAGCAAAGGGAATTCTAACTCACAATCACATCTCTGCTCCACCTCCACCCATATCTGCTTGTCATCTGTCGATAAATCGATCCAGCCGTTCTGGTCCGTACACAGCAGGTTGTAACTGCAATTCATCCAGCACCTGCAGATAAGAGGCGAGACTATCCGCTGCGGCGTTCAGCAGCCTCCCCTACAGGCCTGGTTTTTCGATTCCCTCCAGCGGGTTGAGAATTGCCGTCTTGTTGACACGAAAATTGTGACCCGCTTATATGACCTCTGGCACTTCCAAACATGACCTTATTTGACCTATATTCGAACCATCAACCTTAATCAATATCGTTTTTTGATAGGAGAAAACTATGAACACCATCCGTTCTTTCATCAAGTGCCATCCGTTCCCTACGTTTGTCCTTCTCACCTATCTGCTGAGCTGGTGGTCGGTACCTTTTACAAATGGTCAGATCATCCCGTATGGTCCCGCTATGGCTGCAGTAATCGTGCTTGCCATCACATCGGGCAGGCCAGGGCTGCGCACCTTGTGGCACAGAGTCACGAATTGGCGTGTCTCCTGGTATTGGTACCTGATGGGTCCGGCTATGATCACAAGCTATATTGGAGGTGCGTACATTCTCAACCTGCGCTTAGGGGCAAGCGTATCCAGCCCTCCGCATATTCCATCGATGGCTACTCTATTGGAACTCTTGCTCCTTGGAGGCTGGTTGGAAGAACCGGGCTGGAGCGGTTACGCGCTACCCTCATTGCAGGACCGCTTTGCTGGGCGCCCAAATGGGGCATTGATGGCAACCCTCGGCACAGGAGTTTTTAGAGCCATCTGGCATATTCCTCTCTTGATTTACGGTCATATCGCCTGGTTTGATGTCCTGATCTTTACCTTCGCATTTCAAATTATGATATCCTGGCTTTTCAACCGAAGCGGTGGCAGTGTTTTGGTCGTGATGATATTCCATCTTGCCTCAAACATAAGTAGCGCGATCATGTCCCCTGCCTTCACAGGTGCTGCAAAGATGAGCTATTACGCCTTGTTCGTAGCGTTGGCCTGGGTAATTGCGCTGGCAATCCTATGGAAATCGAATCTCAAACTTGGAACAGAAGCCTCTCGAAAAGGACGAGCCATCGTCGGCCAACAAGCGGCGTAACTCGATGAGAACCTGGTAAGCGGAGTGTGTGCATGGGAGTCCATAGCCCCATGCACACACATCATCCTGGTCCCTTAACCGGACAAGCTATAGAAAACCATGAGCGGGTGCTCGATTATTATATCCGCAGTAAAATAATGACCTGATGAACAACACATTGACCCAAATTCGCAACCCGCGCTTGCTGAACCTGGCCGTTTACCTGATCGTGATAATTATGGTCATTATCAGCATTATAACCCTGCCGGATCTGCTAACAAAGGCGGCCGCTACCGCATTGTGTACAGCATTTGGTCTGGTGCATGCCATTGGTTTTCGGAAGGCTGATACACCGGGTCGACTGGCGATTTACCTGGTCGTACAAGCCATCATCATCCTGGCATTATTGCGACTATCTTCGCCACACGATATTTTCAACTTTTTCTTCTATATCCTCGCCCTGGAGGCGGTGCTGATCCTCCCAACCCCTTCTGCCATAGCCTGGGTTGTTGGTTTCTATGTGTTAGACAGTCTGAATGCCCTCTCGGGTCAAGGAATAAGCGGCATCACCGGTGTGCTTTTCTATGCTGCCGCCTTCGTCATGACCGCGGTATTCGGTTATGCTTTACGCCAGGCTGAAATCGCCCGCCGCAAGAATGAAGAGCTGCTAGCAGAGCTGACTGCAACCCAGCGCCAGCTGCAAGATTTGGCCGTTACTGAAGAGCGCACTCGCATGGCGCGTGAAATGCACGACTCTCTCGGACATCGGCTTACCGTCAGCATCATTCAGCTTGAAGGAGCTCAGCGTCTCATTCCGACAAATCCCGAGCGTGCGGCGCGCATGATCGGGGCGATGCGAGATGAAATGAAAGAAGCTCTTGCTGAATTGCGCGTAACTGTCAGCGCCTTGAGGTCGCCAATCGCCGACGATCTTCCGTTGGAGGTTGCCCTGTCGAATCTCTCTCAGACATTTCAACACAATACCGGTATTCCTACTCATTTCTCCGTTTCACCAGGATTTCCGGGATTGCCTGAAACGCATCGCCTGGCTCTCTATCGAGCTGCACAGGAGGCGCTGACCAATGTCCAGCGCCACGCAATGGCGCATAACGCCTGGATTGAGCTCAATGCGGATGACCAGATGATCACACTGGTTATGGAGGATGATGGTAAAGGGATAGATCATCACCCTATGAACGGCACAAGCTCCGGGTTGCTCGGGCTAAATGAGCGCGCCGCTCAGCTGGGTGGTGAGATGCGGCTGGCAGTGCGACATGGCGGTGGCACTCAAGTGGTCTTTACATTCCCCCGCCCGGAACAAGGTGTAAATCGATGACTGAAATCATTCGCATTCTCATCGTTGATGACCAGCGTCTCATGCGCGAGGGTCTGCGGACTCTGCTTGAGCTCGAGGATGGATTTGAAATCGTAGGCGAAGCGGCAAACGGGCAGGCCGCCCTCGAGGCTTATGCCGAGCTGAATCCTGATGTAGTCCTGATGGACATTCGAATGGCAGGCATGGATGGCGTAGAAGCCACCCGCCGCCTGTGCACGAGCTGGCCGGGAGCGCGAGTGATCATCCTTACGACGTTCGATGATGACTCCAACGTATTCGAAGGCTTACGTGCAGGGGCAGTGGGCTACCTGCTTAAAGACCTCTCCGGCCAGGAATTGGCCAATGCAGTACGAACGGTTTACAACGGAGGCGCCTTAATTGAGCCGACTGTCGCGAAACGGGTGATGGCAGAATTCGCGCGCCTGCATCCCCCAGCTCGAACCATCGATCAGGGTTTGCCTGAGCCCCTCTCCGAACGCGAGCTGGAAGTACTCAAGCTGGTCTCTGCTGGACTCAGCAACCGCGAGATTGGCAACAAGCTTGGTTTATCCGAAGGCACTGTAAAGAACTACGTCACAAGTGTTCTGCAAAAGATCGGGGTGCGAGATCGAACCCAGGCGGCCCTGCGTGGAAGGGAATTAGGAATAATCTAGGAATATCTTAAGCTAACGTATCTCCACCCCCATCTGCTCACTATCCGTGGATAACTCAATCCACCCATTCTGGTCGGTGCGGAGCAGCCGAACACATAAAGGCTTTCCAAACCTTATAACTAAGCCCAGCCCTCCCGGTCACCAGCATCCTCATTCAACTACACTAGTGGAACGAACATCCAGGTAATCCGATCCTGCATTAGGTAGGGAGGAGCGTTCGTCCAGGAACAGGGTGCGTCCCCTTGGCTAGAGGATTAACTGCCAGTAACCGACATCTATCCACTGACCAAATTTGTACCCAACTTCTTTGAAATGGGCAACTTTCCGAAACCCAAACTTCTCATGTAATCTGATACTGGCTTGGTTGGGCAAGGCAATCCCGCCAATCACCACATGAAACTTTTGTTGGCGCAGGTTAGCCAGCAAGCTTTCGTAGAGCAGTGAGCCAGATCCGACCCCAAGTTCGGCAGGATCTACGTAAACGGTGCTCTCGACCGAGTGCCGGTACGCAGAACGATCTTTCCACATGGAGGCATAGGCATAACCGACGATCCTGTCGGAAGTCTCTGCAACAAGCCAGGATAAGGAATCTGAAGTAATTTCAAGGATGCGCTCTGCGATTATCTGAGGAGTTACGGCTTGCTCCTCAAAGGTGATCACAGTATTAAGGATGTAAAAGTTATAGATACGCGCGATAGCTTCGGCATCGGCCGATCTTGCAGGACGGATCATGTTTTCTCCTGGTAATAGTTCTGGCAGATACTATGCATAGCCCTGGACCGCATCTAGTGTTTCTCGATCAGGCTTGCCATCCTGATCCCCGGCAGCTACACTCAGCAGCTGCGCCTGTGGTAGCAAGTCAGCGACCCACTCAGTCAGTTTTGAAGGGGCATTGCCCTGAACCGCCAGCAGCAGGGCTGTAACCGCACCAACCCGTCTGCCGTAATTCGGCGCTTCCAGGTCTTCGAAGGTGATGCCAATCGGAGGCAGAACGCGGAAGTTGCCCCACTCCAGCAGGAAGAATGCCCTACGCTCACCAGCGGTCCAAACCTTGAATATCGCCCCTCACCCAGCTCCAACACCTGCCCTGTTTCAGCCGGCAGGATGCCTCATCCATAATTTTTTCCGCCAGCTGTTTTCAGACAGAGATTTAGATTTGGCTCCAGCCATCTGAAATATGTCTCTCCATATGGTGTGCGCGAAAGAACCGGCTCAGGTGACAATGTTTTCAGCGCCTACACTCGATATCGGCGGAGATCAAAACGACGACCTGGTAGCGTTTTTGTCTCGCGAAGATCCTCTGGAGAGCTCGTTTTATTATCTCAATAGGTTCACGGATGCGTATAACAGAGCAAAGCCCAGCACAAAAGCCAGGGCAGCCAGAAAGGCTAACACTGCGCCAAAAGGCAGTCTTCGTCCTGCGATTTGCCAGGGACCGAGGAGCAGGTTTTTGGCCATACTTGGCGCAAGTAGACCCTTCAGCAGCGCAATGAAATCCAAAGTGGCTGGCTGCTGATCTGAATGATTGCTTTCCGCGGAGTTCGTCGCGTAATTGGTTTCGAAGGCAGTCAATGCATTGTTCATTTCGGTGGCGCTGGCAAAGCGAGACACCGGGTCCTTCTGCAGCGCACGCAAAACTAATTTCGCCAGCTCTTCCGGGACCTGCTGGTTATATTGGCGCGGCGAGGAGGGCGTCTCCCTGGCATGCATACGTACCATGGACCAGGCATCCTTTGCTTCAAAGGGCAGCCGTCCAGTAAGCATTTCAAAGAGGGTAGCCCCCAGGCTGTAGATATCGGATTGGGTGGTCAGCTTCTGTCCACGGGCCTGTTCCGGGGGAATATATCCCATGCCTGCCTGCATCACGTGGGTCTTGGATAGCCCCGACTCAGATAACAGGCCACTCAGTCCAACGTCGGTCAGCTTGACCTGCCCTTGAGCAGTCAGGAGGATGTTGCGAGGTTTGATTCCCTGGTGGATCAGGTCATGCCGGTGAATGGCATCCAGGCCGGTACAAACTTGTCGAGTAATAAATGTGCTGAGATTGGGCGGTAACGGAGCGTACTCGCTGATGTAGCTGCCCAAATCAATCCCTTCTACCCATTCCATGACAATGTAATAGCGTTCTCCGTCGATACCATAATCCAGAACGGCGACCAGGTTGTCGTTGGTCAGTTCAACCAGGCGACGCAGGTGCTCGCGGAAACGAATGGCGAAGCGCGGTTCTTTGTGATAGCGAGGATTAAACAACTTAATCGCGACGGGCTGGTTCTTTTTGGGAAGGATGGCGCGATAGATCGAAGCGGTCGAACCGCGGCTGATCTCCTCGATCAGGCGGTATCCAGGGCCAATTCGCTCCATGATATGGGCAGGCGGCTCACCAGCAGCGGTTGAAATCATGTCTGTACTGGTCGATTATCAAGGATTATCGTTTTTGGGAGGCGGGCGAGCCGGCTCTTCAACCGGGACTGCCAGTTCCTGGCCTGCGGTTATACTCAGCGGGCTCTCAAGCCCATTCATATCCATTAAAGCCTGAACGGTCGTATTGTAATGCAGAGCAATTTCCAGGAGAGTCTCTCCAGGTCTGACAACGTAGGTTTGAAAGATCAGGTCGTGCTGTATCATTGGCAAGAATGCTTTGGTTCCAGCCCTTAGGCTGCTGCCTGAATGGCCTTGAGGGGCTTTGTCCCAGCGGTAATAGCTGAGCACAGTCAGGCTTTCCCTCACCAGATCCTGCTGGCGAACATAGCCATGGGTATCCAGCCAAGCCTTCACCATCCAGTCGGGGTCAGCCGACTCGATATCACGGACGATCAGCCACACATAAGGTTTCCCCTCGAGCAAAGCGGTCAGGTCCTCCACTTCCTTTGGTTGGGGGTGGAGCAGGATTTCATCTCCTGGATAACCCTGGGTCTTGATGGATACATCATATCGCTTAAAATAATAATTAAAGGGCAATTCGGCATAACCAGGGAGGAAAACCGCTAATCCACCGCGCTTCCCTCCGGTTTCGTGGGCCATATAGCTCGCCACGCTCCGCCAATCTTCTTTTGTCTCGTACCAGGTGTTATAACCGATCGAGATCGAATTCATAAGGATCAGAGGAAGCAAAAGGGCCAGCACGGCCTTATTGCTACGGAATTGCCCGATAGTGCCAGCGATCAGCAGATAGAAACCCAAAGAGGCTGCGATTAGATTACGACTGAGAAAAACAGGTTGGCGCAGGCTAAACAGCAAGGAAACCGTTAGGGGGATAAACAGCAACATAGAAGCCAGAGACAGCTGCCAGGTTTTCCTGGGAAGGATGTAGGCGAAAACAAAGATGGTAGCCATATAAACCAGGCTGAGCTCGATAATGGGAAAGTTAAGGCTGTTAAAATCGAGAAAAGCCTCCAAAACGGTTTGGAAAGACGGAGGTGGAAGCCAGAAGTCTTCGATCACCTGGCGAGTCTGCATCCAAAAGAAAGGTAGCCAGGGAAGGTATAGCAGGAAGATCGCGACACTGCTGACAAACCAGCCTTTGACTCGGTCCCTGTAGCGCCCAAGGGATAACAAGAAGAAAATGCTGAGGGCGGCGACATACCAGATGGCGCCGTTGTCCGTATAAAGGGCCATCACGGTTGTGATGACATACCCGATCCAGTCTCTTCGATCCCCGGAATGCAGCGCCCGAAAAAAGAAACAGGCAGAGGCCAGCACAAGGAAGATCAGCATGGCATACATGCGGGTTTCTTGAGCATACCAGACTTGAAAGGGCGAAAAAGCCAGGATGGTGGCGGCGATCAGCCCCACACGTTTATCATCGTATATCAGGACCGCCAGATAATACATCAAAGGGATAGAAGCCAGGCTGAAGAGGGCGGAGAGTAAGCGCGTCTGCATTTCGCCGTCTCCGAGGATGAGCCAGAGTTTCAAAACCAGGTAGTACAGCGGGGGGTGAGTATCCGTCCGGACGATCAGGCGCAGCATGTCCAGCAAGCCGTGCTGGCTGATCGTAATGCTGAAGGCCTCGTCCAGCCAGATGCTTTTGTCAGCCAGCAGATAAAGTCGCAGACCGGCCCCAATGATTAACAGGATGACCAGCAGCTGCTGTTGCCGGGTTAATGGGAACAGTCCATGTCGAACGCGCAGCAAGTCAAGGGTGCTTGTACGCCCGCTGATCCAAAGGGAGAGGTCTCTCTTGAGGTCCTGATGCATCATTCAATCCGAATATGGTCAGATTGTGGCCGGTTCCACGGATTCTCGCCCACTCCGTTTTACAGGCAATGCCTCGATGAGCGCAAAGCGCAGGGCGGATAGGTAGATCAAGGCGTGCCAGGCAAGCAGGATCGCCAGGAGTAATCCCTCTCGGTTGGTTCGAACATTGAGCACCAGAGGGATCGCCGCGATCAAAAGTATACCCAGCGCAGTCTCCCAGGCAGTCGCTTTCAAGGCACGCGAAAGGCCGGATTCGAGACCAACCTTGGGGGTACGCAGGAAGGTTCCTTTATCATTCCACAAGGCAGACAGGCAGGCTTGCGCTACGGTCCAGCTCAGCGCCAACATGGACATGAATGCGCCCAGTCCGGAGCGCCATGAAGAGCCCGTGGTCACGCGTAAAGCCCAGGCGACACGGAGAAAACCGGTGAGAATTGACACGATAGGTATGAACAATAACCATTCGGCGATCTGGCGCACGGGCAGTTGCCAACCATAGGCATACGCGGCCGTCGTCAAGAGCAGAAAAACGGTAAAAATCAGGACCAACAGATCATTAAACCAGCCCAACAGGCCCATCAGGTAACGAAGGCGTTGCTGGAAGGTGAGTTTCTCGCCTGGATCCGATCTGGACCAGGGGAGCAGGTGCCGCCCATAGCGTTTGAGGATCTGCATGCCACCAAAAGCCCAGCGAAAGCGCTGTTTTTTAGTGGCCTCGAAAGTCGTGGGAAGCAGGCCGTGGCCATAAGCATGATTGATATAGACGCTCTGGTATCCTTTTCTCAGCATGCGCAGGCTGGCCTCGGCATCCTCGGTAATACACCACTCATCCCATCCGCCGATCCGATCGAGAACCCGCTTGCGAATCAGCCCCATCGTACCGCAGAAGATAATGGCATTTTGTTCATTCCGGGAGCGCATGCTCACCTCAAAGAAAAAGCGTTGGGCTAGCGCGCTCAAATGAGCGAACAGATTAGCATCACTGTTGTAAAAAGCCTGTGGGGTCTGGACGAATGCAACCCGCGGATCACTGAAGTAGGGCACGGTCTCTCGCAGGAAGGTCGGTTCAACCAGATAATCCGAATCGACCACGGCAATGACTTCGGCGTCTAGGGCGGTCTGGGTAAGGGCAAAATTCAAAGCGCCAGATTTAAATCCGGGGTAGTCCTGCAGGTGGAACACTTTGATACCGTTGCGATAACAGAAATCCACCACCGGTCGCCAGAGTTCGTCGTCGGCGGTGTTGTCATCCACCATGATTACTTCATAGGTAGGATAGTCCAGGTTGCGTAGAGCGGTCAGAGTCTCAATCACCATGTCGGGCGGCTCGGCGTGAGCCGGGACGTGGATGGAGATCTTAGGCCAGAAGTCACTCGCTCCGGAATATGGCGGAAAGAGACGCCACCATTCAATCCGGGCAACCACATCCAGCACTTCGAATGTGAAATAGATGGTCAGCAGGACGGCAACGACCTCCGCACTAAACAGGATCAGGGAGCCAAAGATAACAAAAGGGGCCAGATCTCCAAAGAGAATGGCCCATAAAATGCGTCCCAGGAAGACCAGCTGGCCAACGCCAAAAGCTGCCAGAAATGCGTGACCGCGGCTGTTCAACTGCGGCAACCGATTCCACAGCAAGGCACACAGTAGTGCCAGTACAAGGGAAAACAAAACTGCCAGCTCCAGGTCACGCCGCCAGATAAAATAAAGCAGCGCAGAGGCCAAAAGCACGATGACAAGGTGGCAGATGCCCTTAAACTTGCTCTCGCCCTTCGGCCGGTAACCGGTTAGGATCAGCCAGGTAAAGCTGACCAGTGTAGCGCTGACCGCATAGTAAAGGATTTCCTCGGTCATTTCGGTTTCACCGATTCCTACGTCCCAACCAGATTGCGGCTATCAAGAATCCTATGCCGAAAGCGATCAGAGTCGCCAACGCAGGACCGATCCAGATTCGCCAGGGGGGATCGGAGGAGGTTGGATCTTCGACCTGGCTCGCTGGGGTCGTTGGCGGCAGTGCCGTATCCGGTGTTTGCCCAGGCGTAGCAGTAAAGGCCGTCACGACCGGGGTCTGGACCGCCGGTGGCTGCATGGTGATCGTCGGCAAGTCTGCAGCGGTCGCGCCCGGTTTAACTCCCCAAACAACCTGGCCGTTCATGGCAAGGGTCACTCGTTCCCAATCCACATAATCGTTGGCTGGCGAGAAGCTGTAGTCATCAGATTGGCGATATTCGGACCAATCGGCACGGTTGAAGCGAACCTTTATTTCGCCGCTTTCCTGGCCGGGTGGGAGTGGCTCCAACCCGGGGCGGAAATGGATGCGTAATTGCTCGGTACCGCCAGGAGAGGATTGGAATTCACCAATGACATTGGCACAACCCATGGCAGCCCAATCACAATGGAAAATGAAGGGCTGATTTCCGTCATCAGAGAACCAGTAGGACAGTTCAAGGCTATCCAGGCTGGCAGGAGTCGAGCCGCTGTTTTTGATGATAAACTCGGGCTTGGAATCACGGGAATTTTCGGCGGGATTTGCATTGCGGTAAAGCACCTGTAATGCAGCGGAGGTTTGGGGTGTTGAAGAAGCAGGCCCGGCAGTTGGCACAACCGGAGGTGTCGGAGAGGCAAGCCGGGAAGATGGCTCAGGCCCGATTTGCTCAATCCCAATCAAAGGGAACTGGTAACCCGAAAGCAGACCTTCCTTGTCAGGATCAACGGTTTGCCAGTCATCCAACAGGATGCCGCCCGTATCACCTGAATTTGGATTCAAGGTCCAATAGATGTAGCTGATGTTGTTCTCTCGCAGGTATGACACCAGCGCTCGCTGCCAGATTCCTTCGGCATCCGCGCCTACCGAGCGCCCGCCAAACTCACCCACGATAACCGGTGCAATTTCCTCCTTGTGCAGGTAGCCCCAATGGCGATCCCAAATTTCGGGCATATTATCCGGAAAATCAGGGTCCGAGAACCAGGGCTGAGGGTAAACGCCCGGCCCGTAGACATGTGTGCTGTAAACCAGGCGGTCTGGCAATGTTAGGCGCACAGGATTTTCGCGCGCGCCCAGCAGATTACCACCCCACCAATACCAATCGCCCTGGACCTGTTCGACGCCTTGAACAATGATCAACAGGTTCGGGTTGACCTCAAGGATTGCATTTCCAGCGCGCTCCGCCGCCAAACGCCAATCGGTGGCCGGGTCTTCGCTGCCCCAGGTGGCCTGACCGTGAGGTTCATTGTGCAGATCCACGCCAATCACCGTATCCATTCCGGAATACCGTTCAGCCAGCATGGTCCAATCGCTGATCCAGCGTTCCTCGCTATATTCAGCGGTATACCAGAGTTCAGACTGGGCATGGCTGTCTGGACGGTGGCGGTCCAGGATCACCTTCAGACCTCGTTCTCCGGCTTCCGCAATGACTTTATCCATTATTTGCAGGCCGCTCAGGCCCTCTAAATCCGGGTTTATGTCATAGTTGATACTGTTTGGCGTGCTGGCAGGATCGAAGAGCTGGTTGCTGTAGGGAAGGCGGATGGTATTAAAACCAAGTTCTACGATCTGATCCAGGATGCTATCCAAATTGCGCGCCCACAGGCCGTGCGGGGCAAAGCTCTCCGTCTCGAGGCCAAACCAGTTAAGCCCGGTCAGGATGACCGGATTCCCATTGGCATCCACGATGCGATCACCCTCCGTATGCAGGTAGTTTGGAGATTGCGCCCGTGCAGGCAGCCCGGCGTACAGGAATCCACACAGGATCCCTATCAAAAATACAGCCACCCAGAATTTCGGATAAAATTTGTATATTCGCCAAGCCATAGAATCTACAATCCTGTATTTAGAGAAAAAACATTGATCCGAGTAACTATTGTTGATCGAGAGCAAACCGTCAGTTTCCTGACCAATCCAGAGACCTCTCAGCGGCTGATTGCAGCCTGTTCAGCCAATCCGGCCAGTCTTGAAGAGTTGTTGATCACAGCGGACATTTATCAGCGCGGTATCGCCGCCGCGGTCATGGCCGATTTAATGGAATTCGATAAGTCCCTCCATCAGAACGGCGGAGCTTTCATCCAAAACGCCATGAGCCAGGCCAAGGCCGGGGGAGATGCTTTCTTACCAGCGTTTCAGGTTGTCGATGCGATCACTGCCCAAGCAGCCCATGAGGCAGGCGGTGGTGAACTCGTGGCAATCGATCTCACCGATCAAGCCATCCGGCACACCACCGGAATAGAGATAACCCACTCAGGCGAAGTTAATGTGGAGGCGGCAGACAAGTCACCCCTTCCATCCGTGACCTACATCCTGCCCGAGAAATGGACGATCCAGCCGTTTTAAACGAGTGCCGTAAGCAGGGGCCCTAATCCATTGAGGGTAAGTA
>Ga0113563_10001827_pt1 | contig 12418 bp, 18 predicted proteins | sample Mud3Dept3metaG_FD_80117 | JGI IMG/M metagenome (GOLD analysis project Ga0113563, IMG submission 80117) | Freshwater wetland microbial communities from Ohio, USA, analyzing the effect of biotic and abiotic controls - Mud 3 Core 4 Depth 3... | ecosystem: Environmental > Aquatic > Freshwater >...
GTGAGGGCCTCGGCGGCGCGTAGCGACGCGATGATGAACTGCTCCGTGTGATTGCTGATCTCCAGGGTCTTAAACGCGGCGACAGTCACCTCGGCTATCGCGCTCACATCGGCATCGGTCTCGTTCCTGATAACGACCTTCGGATTCATTGGTTTCTTGTCCTCTTCCTTGCTGGCCAACGTGGCCTTTACCGGCCGCAAAAGGCGGAGCGAGGAACGAGCGCAGCCTTTTGCGTTCCGGGTGCAAGCGATTCTCAGGTTCGATTTTATTACATTGGCCTTTTGAGGACAGCAGGCCAACCTCCTGCAAATTTGATTATTGTGCCTGTATGAAATGAACCCTCCATATTGGCTAAATAGCTCATTAATTCAACTAGTTCTTCAGGTTCTCCATGCCTACCCGCTAGCACAACTTCTCTTGTGAATTCTCTCCCTTTAGGATCATCTATAAATGTCGCCTTTGGAAAGCATGCTCCACTTCGAGTCGCACTAATGGGCGTCATGGGGTCGGGTGCCGAATTGTGAATTGATTCTCTGTACTTTTCTCCTGAACTGCGGGGCTTTTTTTACCGTCCCTTCACTTCCTTGATAGCATGACTGACAGCTCACTCGAACAGGAAGCTCCGAACACACGCCCGACTTCATCATGAGATCTATGGCAAAAATTGGTTCACAATTCAAGAAGTGATGATCACTTTCAAAACCCTACGTTCCCACTTTTCCTATTATAATCGATCGTGATTTTTAGATCAGCCCCCGGTTTCTAGCGATGATCCTCATCTGTTCCGCGCTGGTTGCAGGTGGCGTCATATGCTCTATTTGCGGCTTGGGCACCAGACGCATTGCCTCTGTTGAACAGCTTATTACACACAAACCGCACCCGATACACCTGTCCCTGTTAACCACTGCTATGTTGTCCTCATCCATGTCAATGGCCTCCATCTGGCAGCGTTCCAGACAGGTCTCACAACCGGCGCACAGCTCTCGATCTACCATGGCAAAATAGTTCGAACACACCAATTCAGCCGGCCTGGGATGTTCCTTGATGGAGATAAGCACGCCACAGCAGTCTCCGCAGCAATTGCACATTCCGGCGGGATTCTGGGCAGTGCCGGGCTGAGTAACGAGACCGCTTTCCTGTGCCTCTTTTAAGATGGATGCGGCTTCGTCGAGGTCAATCTGCCGGCCCATTCCTCTATCAATATACAACTGCCCCATGGACCCGAACATGAAACAGGCTTCTACCCGTTTTTCACACCCGCTTCCCAGTACCTTCTGCTTCTTTCTGCATATGCATTCCGCGACAACGATTCTCTCCTGACGTTTGAGGATCTCAACCGCGTCATCGTACATGGCCACGTGGTGTGTGACAGGAACCGACTTATGCACCGGTACGGTTCGAAGAAACATGCCGCCAATCTTATGGAAATTATGAGAGAATTCTTCTTTGTGATACTGATCCACCATCTCGGCGAGTTCCTTGTCCAGGTTTTTGAGCTGGAACTCAAATAGCCCATGGACAAAGGGGATGGCAGCATATTTTGATGAGTCTCCCCGCTTCAGCCTGAAGAGCAGACCCCTTTCCGTCATATCTTCGAGCCTGGCAGCAATCTCCTCTGGGGGTTTACCGGCCCTTTTCGCTATCTGTTCCGCTGTTTCGAGCCGTTGCGTCATTATTAGAAACAGCTCGGCATCCTCTTTTCTGAAAAGCTTTTTGAGGATCTTCAATTCGATGCCAGACTTGGTGGCCGGAAAACCCAGCGAATACATGTCCAACTGTTTTTGAAGCTCTTGATAAATGTCTTTTGTCATACCCCCCTCCCATAGGTGAGCGAATGGTGAGGTGAATGTGGTGAGAACCTGCCTAGTGATTATGGGATTATATCATCAATCGTCACTTGATGCTCTATGCTTTCCTCCCCAACTGTGTGTCTTTCTTCTTCCGTTCCTTCACATCCTAGACAATATGACTGAGAGCCGAATACGAGACCTCGCGCACGCGCCCAATATCGCCATTCTGAAATACTCCACGATCCCACAGCGTATACCATATACCACGGTCTTGCGATAGCCCATCGCCCCGCAAACTCGTCAGTGGGGAGTAAGGGGACGTTGTTTCTTTGTTGACATGCAGGCGAGAAGAGGTTATTTGGAATGCATCCCCCGCCAAGCCCGCATAGATGCCCCTGGCAGGATACGGCTTATGTGCTGGCGCTCTTCGGCGGAAGCGTTTCAGAGGCGAGGAGGAACCTGCAGATTCATTTGTCGAGGTGGTCGGCCAAGGGACACTGCTCCGAGTTGACCGGCGGAGGATTGATCCGTTCAGCCGGTGGGTGGCGTGCGGTCGAAGAAGCTTATCGGGATGGGATTCGCCTCTCCAGCGACGAGCGAATTCTGGGAAGCAGTGAGTTAGTGGAAACAGCGCTGAAACAGGCTGGTGAGGCGCATGATCGAAGGATGCAATTACAGTCGGGAGGCGTGGATCTATCCGCGGTGATCGCCGCCGTTTGCCGAGATTTCAACGTCGAGGAGAGGGAACTGGCCAGTGCTACAAAGCGTTTTAAGGTCGCACGGGCTCGCGCTGTGCTCAGCCATATTGCGACTAGCGAGCTATCGATCAGCGGAAGCGAAGTGGGCCGTCGAGTTCATGTGGATCGCTCCGCGGTGAGCCGGGCGGTCCAGAGGGTAGAGAAGGATCCGGACTTGATTGCATCTGCCAGGAGGATCCTGGGGCTGCTTGGATCCGATACAAGTCACCATTGAAACAACGTCCCCTTTGCCCCCGTTTCGGAAGCGATAGGTCGAATAGGTATTGAGCGATATGTTTGACGGCGATTTTGAGAAAGAGAAGCGCAAACTGGTCTTCAAGGAAGTTGCCCGCGTAATAGACGAAAGCATCAAGTCACGAAACGATGTTGGAGTGGAGCTAGCTTGATCACTTATCGTCTTTCGTGGGGTTATTACTATTTAATGATAAGCTCTAGGCCCATATGACTTGTCTCAAAAGGATCCTCATCTGGACAGGGCTGGTTATCTACGGGCTACTGCTCTTCCTGCTGCTCACCCTCTACCGATTGCCTGTGGACAAGATGCTCGGGAAAGCACTCGCCGTGTCGACTAAAACACAGACCCAGGTCTCCGCTGAAACCGTATCCTTTGCCTTGCCTCTCTCTTATGCCCTCGAGAGGATCACCTGTGTGGCACAATGGCCGCAGGGAGCCACCAAAGACCGGTTGGACTCCCTGAGTTTCGGCATGGAATGGTCAAGGATTCTCTCCGGTTCTTTTCCCTTGAAAGGCGAGGCGATTCTAGCCCAAGGCCGACTGGAAGCGAGGCTAGGTGTGCCGCTCGTCGGTCGGAGTTACCTGAACGCAAAAGGCCACGCCATCCACCTTGATGAGCTCTCTTTCGTGGAAGTCCTGCTCGGCCGGCGCGTGGCCGGCAAGGGTGAAGGCGAGGTACGCCTCATGGGAGACGTGCGCTTTCCTGCTGACCTGAACGGCCGGGGTTTCCTGCGGGCCACGGACGGGTCTCTGGAATCCAAGTTGCCTCTTGCCGGGCTCCGCACCATTCCTTTTCAGTCCGTCAGCACCTTCATCGCTATTCAAAAAGGAGTGCTGTTCCTGAACGAGGGCAAGATAGAAGGACCCGCCGTATCAGGCTCCTTCTCGGGAGAGGTGAAACTGGGCGAGAGAATGAGCCAAAGCCTTTTGAACATCACGGCCCGTCTCACCCCCGGGCCCATGGTGAACGAAAACGAATTGGCAAGGCAGTTGGTGGCATCGCTTGCTGAAGAGGGCGAACCGATCACTGTCCGTTTGGGTGGGACCCTCGGCAGCCCTTCCGTGCGGTGGGAAAAGGATTGACCAAAGGGGATGACCGATATGCTGAAATACTCTTTTTTCTTCCTCCTGGTCACGGTCGTGGCTTATACCATGAGTACCCTCCTCCTCTCTTACCTCGACCGTGATCTAGTACAAGATTTACCTTTGTCCGCCCCGGCAAAACCGTCGGCGGAAGACAAACCCGGGCCGCCTCCCTCGACTGATTCCTCCAAGACTCTGGCTCGAAGGGCTCTCTCTACAGATCGAAAAGCGTGCACTTCCAAGAGAACATCACTCACTCCGGACACCAGCTCTTTGAAACTCAAGCTTCTGGGCATTGTAGTGAATGAGAAAGGCTCGTCCTGGGCCATTATCCAGGATCTTGACCGCGATCGCCAGGACATGGTGAGCGTGGGGTCTGTAGTGGCCGGAGCAAGGGTGGTTTCGATCGGCCGCGACAGGGTGGTTCTCAGTGTCAACGGAAGAGAAGAGATCCTCCTTCTGGGAGCGGAAGGAACCCGATCGGCAAGGAGCCGCGGCGATCAGCCATCCAAGGAAAGCGCCACGAGCACGTACGTTGTGGATAGAAAAACGATCCAAGAGAATCTCGATAACCTGCCTTCCCTCCTGATGCAGGCCAGAGCAGAGCTCTATTTCAAGGAAGGGCGACCCGAGGGTTTCCAGTTGAGTCAGATCCAGAAGGGGAGCCTCCTCAAGTCCGTGGGCTTTGAAGATGGGGATGTGATTCGAAGTGTGAATGGCAAAGAGATCCGGTCCCTGGAAGATGCGATCGCCCTCTATCAGCAGCTCGAGGACAGAGACTCCTACACCATCGCTATCCTGCGCGGCGAAAAGCCCAAAACCATGCATGTAAAAATAAGATAGAAGAGAGAGAATGGTGCGGCGTAGCCGCCGGCAAATTTGAAACACGAAATCCTTCCACAAATTGACCTTTGTGGGTCAAGAAAAACCAATCCATGACGTTGTGGACGAATCTGTTCCGTCAGTACAGCTAGGTGATGGCGGGATGGGTGAGCGTTCCGATTAAAAGCAATCTCCATCTCGATTTCCTCATAATCCATCAACCGGAACTGGCCGGCGTGCGTGAAAGCCATCGCATAGCTTCCCTGACCGTCCTGGCAAATCCTGAGCATGTAGAGTTTCGGCTCTGAAGCATCCAGTGATGTGCATGCCTGCATTTCAATCACCTCCGAAAGCGAAACATTTATAGACACGCTGAGTTTTCAAACATCGGGGACAAGGAGAGAGCCGATTCTGAACGACTCGACTGTCCCAGAGAGCGTAACGCTCCCCTATCCTTTTGGCCTCCAGAATCCTGCGGGTGAGCTCGGCGATTTTCTGCTTCAGGTCGAGCTTCCTGTCCGAGTTAGCGGTCGACTGGCAGCGCTCAATGAGGTGTGCGAGCCTGCTGCGGAACTTGGCTTCGAGGAACGCTTCGAACTTGCGCTGCGTATTGCCCCTGCCTTCAGCACAGCTCAGTGACGAGTGCAGGATGCCGAGGTCTCGGATGCGCTCCATGTTTTTTTTCATGGCATATCCATACTTATTGAAAGGCTGCAAGCTGTCGAGGAAATCGTGGGTGTTGAACGCGCTGTACTCGGGCGACATGACATCCGCTTCCGGGATGAAAAAGCATGCGTCGGCTGTCTGCCCTAGCACCGAGAGGAGCGGCGCAGAATCCTGAAGCAGGTACCACTGGATGAACTCGATGCGCTCGTCGAGCGCATCTTCAGTGAGCCCGTAGTCAGGGTCATTCTGTCTGATGACCTTTAGCTGCGCGGCTAAAGGCAACTCTTCGTCTGCGATCCAGCTATCTACTTCACAATCGACATTTTGTGCGGTTTTCATGTTGAGCACCTCTTGGAGTGAGTCATGCGCTCCCTCTCTGGTACCCTGGTAAACCAGAGAGGGAGCGTCGTCAGCGGGGGATGGAGCCCAAGAGAGCTCCCTCAGTGGTAAGTTTTCAGCCGACCCCGTCAGGGGGAAAGCCTTATACGCTAAGCTGGAAGGCGAGGACAGTTTATGTCCGAGCACTTGAAGCGGCCTATATGGCTTTAGGCGTGTAGAAAACCTAGAATTGAGCGTCTTTGGCTTCTATGATTTCCTTTATGATATCGCCGTGACATTTGCTGGGAGCGCACCAGCAAATCAGAACCACATCGCCTTTCTTATTCAACTCTTCGAGCCTTTCAAGTTCTGCCTTGATGCCGGCACCATTCTGTATGGCTGTTTTCAGAAAATCTCGATATTTCCTTATGACTTTTTCTTTGTCACCGTCTCTTCCGATGACAAAAGGATTGCCTAGAGGGCTCGGCCTGCCTATGTAAATCCCTGAGCCTTTGTAATTCCTTTTATTTAGAACCCTTATCATTGTAGGCACCTCCACGAAGTCTTCACTGTGTGGAGACTTCGTGGGTGGGCTAAAAAAGACTCAGGCGATCGCTGGAACCGGAGGAAGCCATCGGGGGTTTGCGGTGCGCAAGAGGCTGCCTGGGCTGGACATGATTTTCAAAAGTCGTGCTTGAACAGCGCTTCTTTCTTCATGGCGTATCCGATGGTTGTGAGGCTCTTGTCCATAAGCTGGCGCTCGGTGAAGTGTTGCTCGGTTTGGTCGATATGGTTGAAGATATGAAATGTCTGCGTCTCAGCATCCCATACGATGTCTTTGCTGCTTCGAAGGCCGTGATTGAGGAGGATGAAGAACTCTGCGCCCTGTTCAGCCTCGGCCTTCAGCTGTTCCATGGATGTTATTTGGGTCGGCATCGGTATCGCTCCGTGTCTGGCAAAGGCACGGAGCGAGCGGCAACGGCAGAGCAAACTTGACTTGATGATGGGTCACTAACAAAATCAATAAATGCTTTTGCTCAAGAACTAACCAGTCGGATGGTCCAAAGGAGGGGTTGGGGATGCCTCAAAACCGCAAAGAAAATAAGCCTACCAAATCGATTCAGAAATCCGCTGAAGAGATATATGAGAAGGCAGATGCCCGCGAAAAGGCCGGGCAGGACCCTTTTTTTCTGACTGGCAGGCCTCCCTGGAAGTAATGCTCCTAGCGTACGAAAAGGCCTTGCGTCCCGGCCAGTTGGTGCCGATTGGAATCGATGGAGAGAGGGAATGGGAATTCCACCAGGACGTGCCGGAAAAGCTTGACCTTCCGCCTGAAGTCTTTGCGGCTTTGATCACGCCGAGCGCCGCTAGCGCCTTACCCATTCCCCATGACCCGAAACCAGATACCGTGATACCACCGGGAAGGGACGCGTTTTCGATGCTCATCAGTGACTGCCGGGATCATACGACTGTGATGCAGGTCTCGCTCCCAGGGCTGATCAGCGTTCGGATCGATTTGTTTGAGCACGGAAGCCAGCTCGCCGCCTATACCTATAACACCATAGAGGAATGCCTATCGGGTTTGACGAGGGTGGTATGGATTTATTTCAATCCCGGAGAGCATTGATCTAGGGACTGGATCTCAGCGTCGAGAACCGAACAATCAAACGGCTCTACCTTATTCGGACCAGGTCGTTTGATTAAAACCAGGTTCTCCCGAATCCGACACCGCCATCGATGAAAACTCCCCACAGGCAATTGAAGCCCCTCGCAGATCATCCTATACGGCATCTTCGTTCGTCCCTTCATCTCCTCAATGATCTCCACAATCCTTCCTATCGCTTCTTGCCGATCCGTCGGTTTTTTTTAACGTCCCTGTCCCGAAAATCCTCATAGGCGGCCAGCAATTCTTTTACCTCAAGAGTTTTTTCGGCCAGATCCAGCTTCTTCTCCAGTTCACGGATCCTCTGCCGTAAGCTCTCCTTCTCTTCGTCCGTAGAAACACAGGGCCTCCCAGCAGCACGATTCTCCAATGCCAAAGCCATAGCTTTGAGGGCACGCTCCTCCCATCGGTAATAGGTCTTGCGCGACACTCCCAGGGCCCGGGCTCCCTGCTTGACCGTCATGCTCCGCTGCGCACCCGGAGAATCACTAACACCCGCTCCCGCGCAAGCTTCTGCTCCTCGTCCCTCGTGTGCTGTCTTGCGCTCTCCTCCATACCGCATCTCCTTAAAGAGGGTCAGACCTTCTTGTCTTCGGCAGCCTCCCTCAGATCCCCTTGCTTGGATGCCGACATCCCCTGCAGGCGGGACAAACGCCGCTCCAACTCCTTCATCGTTCCTCCCTTGCTCTTGCGCTCCAACAATAGCGCAAGGCGCGAGTTCAATGCCACCGGCTTGTCCACCGCAACCCGAGGCTGTAATGCCGCAAGCATTCCTTCCATCGCCCGCTCTTCCCACTGTTTCAATACCGTCCATGCGATCCCCAACTCCCGACAAACTTCTCCCGCTTTGCGCCTCTCCGTCCATACCGACAGCACCGCTCGGCACTTCTCCTTCGCCGTATGCCTCGAACCCTTCCGTCCTTTCTTCTCCTCCAGCCCCGGATTCTCTACGGGTTCCATCTTCCTCCCTTCCAACATCTCCGCTACGGCTTTGCGCGCAGCTCGTCGGTTCTCCGCTTCCCACTCCACCGACAAATCCATTTCCTTGATAGACTCATACGCCTGTGGCAAACTTCTGATTGTCATTTGTCTCATGGGGTATCTCCTTTCTTTCTTCTTTTCACAAGCTAGGAGGTACCCCTTTCTTTTGACTGACACAAACAAGGACAAAACGGTTGTCTTTTGCCTCTAAAGAACTCAAAATGAAGAGGATCTCCCGTCTCCGTTGCTTACCATGGAAAACTTATCCAGGAGGTTTGTCTATGAACTTCGTCATCATAGGAGGAGATGCGGCCGGCATGAGCGCGGCAAGCCGGGCCAAGCGGAACAAGCCCGATTTGCAGGTCACGGTTCTCGAACAAACCAAAGATGTGTCCTTCAGTGCCTGAGGCATGCCCTACAATGTCGCGGACGCGGCAAGGGACATGGAAGATCTGATTGTAAGACAGGCTCATGTGTTCAGGGAGAAGCAGGGCATTGACGTAAGAATCGAGCACAGGGTGGAGACGATCGACCTTTCCGGCAAAGCCGTCTCAGGAAGAACGTCAGCAGGTGAGCCTTTTGAAATCCCCTATGACAAACTGCTAATTGCCACCGGAGCCCGGCCTTTGGTTCCCGACCTCCCGGGTATCGAATCTCCGGGAGTTATGGCACTCAAGAGCCTCGAAGCCGGCAGAAAGATCAAGGCCTTCATCAAGAATGAGAAGGTGAAAAAAGCGGTGATCCTCGGAATGGGGTACATCGCTTTTGAAATGTGCGAGGCGTTCCGAGCCCGGGGCATCGAAGTGGAAATGATCAAACCGCGACCGGTTTTCATCCCCTGGATGAGCGAGCAGCTCGCTTCGATCGTCAAAAAGGAAGTGGAGGCAAATCAGGTGAGGGTTCACCTCGGGCGGGCGATCGAGAGAATCGAGCGAAATGAAAAGCGCCTCCGCCTTCTAGGCCCGTGGCTTCAGCTCGACGGGGATATGGTTCTTGTGGCTGTGGGAGTGCGGCCCAACAGCGAGCTTGCCGAGAAGGCGGGCCTCAGGCTTGGACCCAGCAGGTCCATTGCAGTGGACAGGGCGCTTCGCACCTCCGATCCGGATATTTACGCCGCAGGCGATTGCGCGGATTCCTTTCATGTGGTCACAGGCCAGAGGGCATGGATTCCCCTCGCCCTGCGGGCCAATCGAGCAGGGTGGGCCGTTTCGGACAATGTGCTCGGGGGCAAGGTCGAACTCCAGGGGGTTGCGGGAACAGCTGTGTTCAAGGTCTTCGACCTTGAAGTGGCGCGAACCGGACTGAGCGTGGAAGAGGCAACAAAGGCGGGCTTTGACCCTGCAGAGGTTGTGATTCAGAGCCAGAGCAGGGGACACAAGTATCCGGGGACTCATGGGATCAGCGTGCAGTTGGTGGGCGACAAGAAGTCCGGCCGGCTCCTGGGCGCCCAGATGGTGGGGAAAGAGGGTGCGGCTCACAGGATCAATGCAGCGGCTGTGGCCCTTCACGCGAGGATGAACGTAGAGGAGTTCGGCCAGTCGGACCTGGCCTATGCGCCGCCCTTCGGCCCAACCTGGGATCCGTTGTTGATGGCGGCAAATCAGTTGGTGAAGTCGCTCTAGAAAGAACGCTTTACTCACCGAAGCGCGAACGCTAGAATGCCGAGAAACGATGTGGAGGAGGATCATGAAGAAAACAATCGCTCTCTTTGTATCGTGCGTTGGTCTGGGACTGGCTTCTTCGCCGCAGGCTATGGCGGAGAACCTGAAAGAGGATGCAGAGGTCATTGTCGACAAGGCGCGCCTTGTGATTGAGGAGGTGATCAGTGCGCCCGACTCAGGACCGGCGCACGATCTCATAAGGCAGAGCGCTGGCGTGGCCATTATTCCCGACATGTTCAAGGGAGGGTTTATTGTCGGGGGTTCCTACGGAAAGGGCCTTGTCGTGGCCCGGAAGGATGGAAACTGGAGCGGGCCTTCCTTTGTCTATATCGGGGCTGGCAGCATTGGGCTCCAAATTGGAGCGCAACTGACGGACCTGATCCTTGTAGTCATCGGGCAAACCACCATGGATTCCTTCCTTCGGTCGAATTTCAAGCTTGGAGCGGATGCGGCTGTGGCTGTCGGTCCGGTCGGGGCTCAAGCAACCGCGGCCACCGAACTTTATTTGAAAGGGGGCATCTATTCCTATTCGCGTGCCAAGGGACTCTTTGCCGGGATCTCTCTCGAAGGCGCCGGTTTAGGGACGGAGTTTAATCTCAACAGAGCGTACTACCAAACAACGTCCAACCCTAAGGAGATCCTCTACGGCCAGGTCGAGACGCCTGAATCAGCAAAAAAATTGTTCGAGGCCTTAGACAGACTCATAAAGCAATAGTCTCAAGGCCCTTCGTAAATTCCAGAAATCCATACCCCTCGGCCAGGCCGCATGTCACCTGTAGCGAGTGAGCCCGCTTTTTCAACCTCTGTCCTGCTGCGAACCTGGACTAAGTAATAAGGCACGAAAGGGGCTATTGCCAATAGCTGTTCTGAGAGCTTGATTCACTGAGGGAAATCCAGGAGTGAGAAATTTTCGCCATCTCTAATACAAACGCATTAACTGATTTTACATAACCGTTTTATTTCATTTGGAGGCCAAGAGCGAGTCGTCCTTTGAATCCTGATCCGAGTTTCATCCAGAGTCTGAGACCAAGTGTTGGTTGTTGCCTCATACCGAACGTGACGCCAGATCCGCTCTTGAACATTCAAACCCGGTTGATACGGGGGCAGATAATCCAAATGCAGTCGCCTGTGGGCTCGAACAAACTGATCGACTTCTTCTCCTTTGTGCCATCGGGCTCCGTCCAGATAGAGGTAAATCGTAAAGCCCCGAAGACGCTGGCAAAGGTGTCTCAGACAATCAATGAATCCTTCCCGGTCGCCTTGGGGAGACTTGACCATCCCTCTCCGCCCCAGCAGCGGAGCCACCCATCCAAACAGATTAAGCCGGTGGCGGTGTTGACTGGTGGTCGGGATGCGCAATTGCTTTCCGATCTTCGCCCAGCCAAACCCAAGGCGGGGATGAAGAGTAAAACCGGTTTCATCTTCAAAGACTACGGTCTCCCTAGGCCTAAGAGATCGCAGGTTTTTTTAGGGTGCGACGAAATCTCTTCGCCTCTTCACCTCGCGACTGAGGATACGAATACCCCACTCGCTTTAATCGGTACCCCAACTGGTGCATCCACAGTTGCGCCTGCCGAACCTTCAGTGTTATTCCAAAATATCGCTTCATGTGGATCACCAGCGTGGGTCCGTCCCACATTGCACGATTCCACCCGAACTCCGAAGGGGCTTTCTCAAGATGATTTTCTAACTCCTTTCGCACCCTTGCCCTCAGTCGAGCAGGGCGGCCCGGTCGCTTCAGGTTCTCCAGGGCACCCAGTCCTCGATCATTTACCCGGTGAATCCACAGATTCAAACTCTGCCGGGCTATGCCCAGGACATCGGCAACCCACCCCGGACGCTGCCCCTCCTTCAGTAGCAGTAGAGCTGCAATCTTTATTCCCATCGCAGCTCCCGGGACTTCCCGAATCTTGGACAATAACCGCTGTCGATTCGCTTCGGGATGCGTTAACATCAACGATGGATTTCTCATGAACATACAATACGACATCATGGCTTATTTGTCAAATTATTTATTGCGTTTGTATTAGAAAATCATGACCCTCGGCAAAACACAATAGAACCCAAAGGCGTGCTGAGAACAAATGTTTCTAAAACGGCTTTTTTAACGGATTCAGAAGTTGCCATGAAAATTCTGGTTACAGGGACGGCGGGTTTTATCGGGTCTTTCGCGGCGGTGAGACTCGCAGAGAGGGGAGACGAGGTTGTCGGCATCGACAACATCAACGAGTACTACGATGTGCAGCTCAAATACGGGCGGCTGGAAAGGGACGGGCTGGACCGCCGAAAGGCAGAAGCTGGCGAGTGGGTCAAGAGCTCGAAGCACCCCACGTACCGGTTCAAGAGGCTGAACCTCGAAGAGCGGCAGGCGATTCAGGAGCTTTTCGAAAAAGAGAAGTTTGACACGGTCTGCCATCTGGCAGCTCAGGCAGGGGTCAGGTA